>CEUU01028906.1_pt1 | contig 10601 bp, 10 predicted proteins | sample 531321 | NCBI WGS metagenome assembly CEUU01 (sample SAMEA2622658, study PRJEB7988) | marine metagenome | isolation source: saline water (ENVO:00002010), including
TCTGAATAGACAGAATGTCCCGGTCTTGGTGCTGGCCCTCGCTCTAGGTATTCCAAACCAAATAAATGTTCGTTACTTTGTTTTCCAATCATATTTTCTTTACCCAAAAAGTCATGCTCAAGTTCTAACCCAAAAGGAATTTGAGTTTCAAGACTGTTTCTAATTAAATTTGTATTGGAATCTGAGTCTCCTAGACCTGGCCAGTAAAAATCTTGACCTGACAACAAATAACCCATTTCTAGTCTCAATGTATCTCTAGCTCCTAAACCTACGGGTGTAACTCCTGAATCAGATTTATCCTTGAGAATTTCTGACCATATCACGGGTGCTTGAGAATTTGGAATGAAAATTTCAAATCCTAATTCACCAGTATATCCAGTCCCTTGAATCCATCCAGAAATTCCTAATTCATTTTCCTTAATTGCTTGACAACTAAAACGATTAACATTATTTTCAACACCGAGAACTGAGATTAATACATCTTTTGAATTTGGACCTTGCAATGCAAGAATACTATATTCATCAGAGAGGTTTTCAATAGTTATCGATCCATCTGATGGTAGCAAACTTGTATACCAATCCATCATAACATCAATCATACTTGCATTAGGTACTCCTAAAATTACAGGGCTACCTGTGTTGTTCCAATTCTTCCTAAACATGGACATTTCTTCATCATTAGTTACGGCGAAAATCATGTCATCAATAATATTTCCATCGAAGTCTAAAAAATGAGTGTATCCGCATTTTCCAACAATTATGGATGTTACTTTTTGAGTAGCTATTGATTCAAACCATTCTCTCACGTTATCCCCATGAAAACAAAAAAAACCCATATGAGATACATCAAATAGTCCAACTTTAGATCTCGTTGCCAGATGTTCTTCCATAATACTGGAGTACCACATCGGTAATTCATAACCATGAAAATCAACCATATTTGCTCCAGCTAGTACATGTTCATTATAGCAAGAAGTTCTCGATAATTCGCCATCATCCACATCCATGTTACACTCTAAGCGCGGGAGGTATTCAATAATACCTAAACCGATTTCAATTTATATAACCTACTTTTAGGGGTGTTGTATAAGATGTTAATCACCAAACTAAAATCAAAAATTGCGTATGCAAAAGTTACTCAAACCGAATTATTTTATGTAGGAAGCATTACAATTGATGAAAATATAATGAAAAGTGCTGTATTAACTGAGAATGAAAAAGTACTAGTGGTTAATCTTAACAACGGGTCCCGAATTGAGACATATGTAATCAAAGGTGAAGCTGGTAGTGGAATCTTTGCACTGAACGGACCCGCAGCAAGACACGCTCAAGTTGGCGATGAACTATTCATATTATCTTGGGCTCAAATAGATCCTTCAAAACAAGATATCGAGCCGGTGGTTGTTGACCTTAAATAAACTGTATGCGGATTGCATATAAATTGCGTCACATTGAATAACTACCACTTCTACAGTAGCTCAATGCTAGGTGAAGATGGCACAAAATGGATTGATAGGCTACAAATGCAGGTTGCGAGATCATTACAAGCTCAAGGCTGGAGTCAGCAAAGTATCTCAAAAATGATTGGCATGACCCAGAGTACAATTAGTAGACAAAGAGGAAGACCTTTGCCACCTCTTAAAGGAAGTGCTGATGAATCTGTTATTGACAGTTGGGCTAGTGAAATGACACAATTATTATCTAATTTAGGGCCTGAGGCAAAATTAAAACAGCAAAGATATGTTATTGAGTTTTTGTTTGATGACGGAAGGAATATCAGGTTTGATAAAATTTTAACTGGAACTGATTTAGATAAAGGACAAACAAGAGCTAGTTTAATCAGAAGACTGGAGTGGATTACTCAAAGGTTTATCATTCAAAAAATCAAGAATTGGCAACCTGCCGTAGGAATGAATGTTGCAGCATCCACAAATGATGCTGAGGATATTAATGATGTAGCGGCATTTCCAGGAAGATTATGGATTATTGATGAAAAAATAAAGTATCTTTCATCCCCTGAATTTGGAGCTAGTAAACATTTAGCAGAGTTACTGCTAAAAATTAAAAAATTTGGCTCAAAAGCTAATGCAATAATTAATCTATCTTTACCAAAAAATTCCATAAAAAAAATTAGAAAAGCTGCAAAGAATCTGAATTTAAATATTGCAATGGCCCCAAAGAGTATTCCTGATGAAAAATCTAAAGATGCTCAGATAGTTATAGATGAAGGAGATTTTGGGTGGGTGCCGACCCTTTACATTTTGGCTTCCAACCCAATCGAATTAATTGATAGAGCGCACCAGATTATTGACGCTCTTGAGGGGTGATAAAATCTCTAAAAAGATTGTCGAGAAGTTCTTATTTACCCCTTGGAGATTATGGAAGCCCGTTTGGAAGGTTCAATCAAAATCAAAAATTTACTTACCGATTGCAGCATTTATTATTTCTACAATTTATATCTCATTAGTCTACGCATTAACGATTCATTTTGCAGAGTGGAGAGATTATTCCATATTTGACTCTAGTTCTATTATCGACGAAAATATTCCATTTATCAAAAACTCAATATTCATTTATGGGGCATATTACCTGCTATTCATAGCGATGGCTGTTTCAGTACCTCTTAATAAGAAAGGTTTAATGGAATGTATATTCACTTATCAGGTACTAATAACACTGAGCACATTTTGTTTCATTATTTTTGTTTTAATGCCTATAAAAATTGATACCAGAGATGGCTTAGATTTGGGCAAAGGACTCGTATTAAGATTGTATGAAATTCTATACTCCGCTGACCCTCCTTATAATTCATGGCCATCTTTACATGTTTCACACTCTATATTTATTTCATGGATTTTAATTAGATGGATTAAAAAAGGAGAAGGAATTCTTAGATTACCTGAAAAAATAAAACAAATTGACCTTTTATCTCGTTATCTGATACCAATGTGTATTTGGTGTTTGTCAATTTCAATTGCAGTCAGTACTATGACAACAAAGCAGCATTATTTTTTCGACTTTATAACTGGAATAATAATTGCAGTAATGTCAATAATTGTTCTAAAGAAATGTATTATGGACAGAAAAGATAATTTTGATGAATTCATAGAAAAATTAGAGAGTTAACCTAACAGTTCTGGGTTTGACATTAACATAAGTAAACCAATTCCAGCGAACATCATCATCCAAGATCCAACCATCTTAATCATTCCTGTTGATCTTCTCAAAAAGTCAATCATTACTTGACGGCCTAAGCTGATAATTACCGTCACGAAAATCATCAATAATAACAGCCCTAACATCAAACCCATTAAACCAAATGTGACTGAGTTACCGCCCTGTGTGGATAAATAAATTATGAAAGGTAGCACTGCAGCGGCAGTACAATCTATTGATGCAGCAGCATACCCAATTCCATACAGATACATATTCCTTCTTGGAGTAAAAGTTTCATCATTTTCTGTAGTGCTCCATCTATCAATTAATTTTTGCACCCATCCCATCAAATGTGCAGTTCCACCAGTTAGCATAAAAAAACCTAGAACCACCAATAGTAAAGCAATTGCAAATGCAATTTGTGTAATTATTCCTGACTTTTCAAATGCTTCCCCCATTATGATTGCAATTCCACCAATTAATAAGAAGAAAGTCCACATACCTAAACCCGAAAGTAAACCAATAAACCATGCTCTAGGCATTTTCCTAGTTAACTTACCTTGTTCAATTAACTCTTCTTCTCTTGACCCTAATGAAAGATAATACGTAATAAAGCTAGGCAGAACTGGAAATGCACATGGTGAAAAATAGACTAGAATTGAAAGAAATAATCCTAATGAAAAAATCGCCAACATTGAGGTTGTGTCAACTTTTGATAAACCGAATCTTAATTCCTCTGCATCTCCGTTTAATGCCAACTCTACAGCCGAATCAAATTCGTCCCATTCTAAACCAGTACCCGTGTTTTTTGCAATTAAGTATCCTTCATGATCAACAACATATACTACTGGAATTGTCCAAGCATTATAATATTCTCTTAGGTCACCTCTTTCATTAGATGTCTCATTTACTATTACTGACTCGACACTACCTTTACCGGTAAAATAATATGGAACATGATAACCACCCGAAGTCTCATTTAGATAATCAAAAGGCTCGTTGTACCATGCTCCAACAGCCACAATTAACAATTCATATTCTGTATCCAAATCCGCCCAGTATTGCATATTTTCCTCAAGATGAGCTTGAACTCCATGACATGCTAGGCAATCATGAGCCATAAAATCTAAAATTATCACTTTACCCAAATGTTGTTCTAATTCAAACCATCCTGTTTCATTAGTATAGTTTGATTCAATTCCAGTTCTATTCAATGAAATCATTTCAAAATTAGGTGCTTTTTGGGCATCTTCTGATACTCCGAATTTTGAGGTGGTGATTCCAAAAACAGTTAATCCTGAATAAGCAATAACTGAAAATAAGACAATAGATATTAAAAAAGCTTGCCAAGTTCGAACTTGAAAAAAGACTCTTAAATCCATTCCAGTGCGTTTTTGAATGCTATCTAACACTTTAATTCAGCACTCCGATTGAGTTTGCCATAATGAGATTAATGGTTCTACGGCAATTGAATCCTAAAATCATTCAACCAAACCAATCCTACTTCTAATCTCTCATGAGTAGGATGAATCTCTATTTGAGCACAAGGAACTTCAATTTCATCACAAATTTCTTCGACTATTGAAATAGGTAATTCGATCCGTTGATAATCCTTATTCCAGTTTATCCAACGAGCATCAACCCTATACCAATTGATTAAATCAGAAATGATTTTACGGTAGCTATCTTCTTCAGAATAAATTGCGCCCAATACAATAGTATCGTCGTCCGAGATTTCCTCCCATGGTTGAAGATTTGCTTTAGCCCTTCTTGAGAAACGAGCTCTTAATTGACCTGCATCTTTATACCTAGATGTGCAGAATTTGAGGTGATAGTTATAGTTTCCATAATTTATTTTTTCCTTTAATTTAGTGGCTAACTCAGCGCTTCCTTCTGCACCTGCAGTAATTTCATTGCTGATGTTAAAGCCTCTTAATTCCATATTCTCGTAATTTCCAACAGTAATTTCTAACTCGTTTAAATTGACAAATTTAATAGGTGTTTCGTTTAATTCGTCTAACAACTCTTCCAGAATTTTTCCTTTATCTGGTTCTGCTGGTAGCTCTACACCTGTCAAAATTCCTGCATTTGCACATGCCTCGATTGTAGGAATATATTTTTCTAATTCAAACTTTAGCAAATGAAATCTTATTTCATCAAGACCTGCCATCTTAAGGTTTGTCGCAAAATCTGGATTAAATGGTATACTAGTGTAAAGATGAATATGATGCTCTTCTCCAAATTCATTTTTTAGAGTTTTAATGGCTTCAATAGATCTATTTCTTGCCATCATTGGATCACCCCCTGTGATACCTGTGCCTGAAGCATTCATTGCTTTAGCTTCCTCAATTACATCCGAAAAGTCAAGGCACGGTCTTTCATTTGCATACATTATATCAATTTCTCTACGATTGTCTGAAAGCGGACAATAATCACACATCCAATGACATTTTCCAGTTACAAATAACACCAATTTAGATCCTGCTTGACATTGTATACAACCCTGTGTTTCTCCCTCTTCAGGAGGTAATATCGTACTTTCAACAACAGGTAACTTAATTGACATAATTCCACCATTATTTTGATACTTGACTTAATAACCACCTATGAAATGAAAAATCAGTCGATAACTCTGGATGAAAAGTTAGCGCTAACTTAGAATTTTGGAGTATTCCCACAACTTCATCTCCATGAAATACAACTCTTTCCACGGCAGAGCTAATTTGATTGAACCGGGGAGCTCTAATAAAAATTCCTGGGAAAAAAGTACTTTCTAATTTATTTTTGTCAAATTCGACAGGCAGGGATTTTTCATTATTACCCAAATGTAAAGGATTAAAATTCTCATTATTTACTGAAGATGGAATAATAATATTTTCAATCCTTAAATTGGCTTGGAATGATTCTTTTTGACTTCCGTAGTAATTTCTATCAATACTGGCATCTAGAAATGGTTTTCTTCGTGGACCAGGATCAACTAATAATATTGCACCTGCACATGTTGCTAAAACAGGAATTGAAGGTTTCTCTTCTAAATAGTCATAGATTGCAGGAAATAATCCATTTTTATCTGAAACTTTTCTCATAGTAGTAGACTCACCTCCAGGTAAAACTAAAGCATCAAGCTTTGAACCCAATAAATCCATTGCGGTATTAAGATAAATAACCTCTATATCAAGACCTAATTCCATTGCAGCATATTTTAAACAATCTTCATGTTCAAAACGCGCTCCTTGAATCATTGCCAACCCAATTTTAATTACCACTGTTAGAGCCTTTAAGTAATTACATATGAGTGCTTCTTACGGTTTATTGAATAACCTTCTGTAAACTGTAGGTTCATGGAGGAGAAGTTGTCTGGTGAAAAACCTAATTTTTCAGATGGAATATCAAAAAAGTATGAAAAAGATTGTTTCTTAGTTCCAGGACCAGTGAGAATGTCTAGTAAAACACTAGAATCAATGTCTCACCCAGTAATAACTGCAAGAGGATCTGAATATAAAGCGATAATGGCTGAGTTAAATGGTTTATTAAGAATAGCCTTTAATCTCTCACCTACAAGTTATGATATTGGTGTAAAATCATTCGAAGGAGATGATGGTTATTCAACAATTGTTGTAAGCGGGAGTGGAACTGCTGCTATGGAAATGATAATATCCAATAGATTTTCAAAAAAAGATATTGTTTTAGTGCCGACTAATGGAAAGTTTGGAGAAAGAGTTGCGGACATGACTAGAGAATTTTCTAACGTAAAACATATTGATTTTGGATGGGGGAAATCATTTGATTTAACAAAATTAGAAAATGAATTATCTAAAGGCAATTACTCCGGAATTGCATTTTGTCATAATGAGACTTCAACTGGAATTACTCAGGACGCTGATAAATTGTCTAAAATAGCTGAAAAATATAAAGTTGCATTAATCATCGATGGAATTACAAGCGTTGGAGGATTACCTGTTCATCCCTTAAAGTGGAATGCTGAAGCTATAGTTGTCGGAGCACAAAAATGTACCGCAGGACCTAGTGGTGTATCCGCAATCGCAATAAATAATTCATTCATCAAGAATGTAATGGAAAAAAATGAAAATAATGAATTATCCTCCAGGTATTATTTAGACTTAATTCCTGCATTAAAAAGAGCAGCTGATGACCAAACTTCTTGGACCCCTGCGATTAATCTAACAATAGGGTGGATTCAAGCTTTACGTGAATTGAATGAAGAAGGTTTAGAAAATAGATGGTCAAGATGTGAAAAATTATCTAAAGGAGTTCAGAATTTATTTTCAGATTTAGGCTTCACGTTACTTGCAGATTCATCTCAACGGTCGAATACTGCAACTGCAATATTGTATCCAGATGGAATAGACGATAAATGGAGAAATGAGTTAGCTGTAAAATATAATACCTACGTAATTGGAGGTCAAGATCATTTGAAAGGAAAAATGTTTAGGATTGGTTCTATGGGTATTACAGAAAAAGAAGAAATGATTGAAGGTTGCAAAAGAATGATATCTTGTTTTTCAGATTTTGGAATTAAACTTTCAGATTTAGATGTGGAGAGTTACTTTTTATGAATCAAATTCCAAATGAAGAGTTAAAGTTAGAACCTCTTCCTCCAAAAATGAAACCTACACCAAGTACTGTAGTACTGGGTAGATTTCAACCATTTCATAGAGGACATATTGCATTAATAGAATGGGCATACAGTAAAAAACATACCAGTACTCTAAGAATTGCAATCGGTTCATCTAATAGAGTCACTTCACCTGAGAATCCGTGGGATTGGAAGGAAAGGAAAGAAATGATAGAAATCTGGAAAAAAAAGTGTCATCCAGATTGGGAAGTAGAAATTGTTGCGATTCCAGATATTAATGACCCTCCAAATTGGGTTAGGCACGCTAACCAATATCATGGTGAATCAGGTGTTTTAATTACAAGCGACATAGAAACAAAAAAATTGTATGAAATGAAAAATTGGATTGTTGAATTATTTGAATTCCAAAATAGAGATTCTTTAGAAGGCTGGAGAGTCAGGGAGACTTGTAAAATGCTTTCAACTGTCAATGAGATAGATTCTGTAAAGGAAATCCTAAGTCTATCAATTCATGAGTCGGTCGTGGATTGGTTAGTAGAAGAAGATCGTTTAACTCGTTTACCATTCATTGGTCCGCCAGTCGAGCATGTAGGTTAGTTAACTAGAAACTACTACTTTTGATGCTTTTAATAATTTATCTTTGTACATATAACCTTCTTCTAATACTTGAACGATTCTTCCTGAAGGGAATTCTTCGGTTGGAGGTACAGTAGTAATTGCTTCGTGTAGATTAGGATCGAAATCAGAATTAATTGCATCAATATGAGATACACCATCCAAACTCAATTGTTGCCATAATTTAGTTCTAATTAAACGCAATCCTTCAGCCTCAGGAGATTTATTTTCATCATCAATCATGGTTAAAGCTCTATCAACATCATCTAGTACACCTAATATTCTTCTAGATAAATTAAATCCTGAGTAACGGATTAAAGATGATTTTTCCGCATTCATTTTTTTACGAATGTTAATTATTTCTGCATCCCTGTAACCTATTTCTGATTCAGATTTTGTTAATTTTTCTTCGAGTTGTTCAAATTTTTGTTCCAGAGTTAATTCTTTTTCTTCATGTTCTTCTTCGATCTCTTCAGAATCAGATTGCTCTGGTGTTTCCTTGGCTTCAATAACTTCTGATGTTTCATCAAGTTCTAAATCTTCTTGATTGGCGTTTTCTTCATCAGTCATACAGGCCCGACAAAAGTACTTCTTTTGAAGTTCACGATAATTATAATCTATTTTTTCAAATTTTGAAGAATAATCTCTCCAATATTCCAATTTCCATGACCCCATTTAGATTTTTCCAAATGATCTCTACCCACAATAATTTCTAGTGATGGGTTCTCTCTGCAAGTGTTGAGAAGATAATGAAATGAATTTGTTAATTTCTTGTGGCTAGCCATAGTTGGTATTATTCTCGGATCTTGTTTTTCATCTAATGTCTCCCCTAATTCTTCCCTTCTTCTCATCCAATCCATTATTACAAGCTCAGAAAATTTATCTGCTGCTATTTCAGACATTTTGTCTGTTAAACTTAACCAAATTTCTTCAGCATAAAGCTCCTCAATATTTTCAACTTTAATACCTAGTAATTTTTCAAAATATAAGTATGATCTTGACTCCCAAACTTCCCAATACCCAATGCTGCAAACTTCTACCAAATGATGAATACCATCACAACCTACTTCAAAATTTATTATCCTCTCAGTAATCGCATTTCTAATTGTTGTCAAAAAATTAAATCCATTGTCTTCTAATTCAACCGAATCCATCCAATCTAGTAATTCTACCTCAGAGTCAATATCATGACTTCTGATTAATTTCGAATCCGGTGGCGGCCTAAACTCTCTCAGAGTCCCATTCTGTGCATGGTCATAGACTTCATTCCAACCCAAATTACCGATTTTTTCAAAAGTAGTTATATCTACTAAATGTACAGTCATATCTATGCTCAATTTAGGCCCGCTCATTCAATGCTAGAAGATTACGCTATTCTATTTTCTGAACATTATACTTGATAACCAAATACGGACAGAATAGTTTGAGGGGAATCAATTGGCCACAATAGAAGACCAAATTAAAGAGATTCAGGCTGAGATTGATAAGACTCAAAAAAATAAAGCTACTGAACACCATATTGGAAAATTAAAAGCTAAAATTGCAAAATTAAAATTACAAAGAGAAAAAGTTCTGCAACATGCAAAATCTAGTGGACCAAAAAAGGGATTTGAGGTTAAAAAATCTGGTGACGCTACAGTTGCACTTGTTGGATTCCCCTCTGTAGGAAAATCTACACTGATATCGAAAATAACTGATGTTGAGTCTGAAACTGGATCATATGCTTTCACAACTCTTACTTGCATCCCAGGACTAATGACACATAGAGGTGCGAAAATACAAATTTTGGATTTACCAGGATTAATTAAAGGAGCCTCTGAAGGTAAAGGTCGTGGTAAAGAAATTCTTGGAGTAATTAGAAATTCGGACATGGTATTATTCGTTGTAGATCCATTCCAGCAAGCCCATTTTAATGTCTTACATAAAGAACTAGATATGTCTGCAATCAGGTTAAACCAGAAAAAGCCTCAAGTATTTATCACACGAACATTGAGAGGTGGTATTGATGTTAGATCTACTGTTGAGCAGACTATTTTGAGTGAAAATGAAATTGCAGACATTATACGTTCCTTTGGTATCGTTTCAGCATTAGTCACTTTACGTGTTAATGTTAATGCAGAAATGATTGTTGATACATTAGCTGAAAATAGAATATACAATAGAGCAGTTATTGCAATAAATAAAATTGATTTAGCGAATGAAGAAGAATTAGTTTCAGCTGAAAAAGCACTCC
>CEUU01057340.1_pt1 | contig 10553 bp, 8 predicted proteins | sample 531321 | NCBI WGS metagenome assembly CEUU01 (sample SAMEA2622658, study PRJEB7988) | marine metagenome | isolation source: saline water (ENVO:00002010), including
TGCCGTGCGATGACTTAGTCCGACGACAACAATATGCATAAAAAACTAATTAAAGAATTTAAAGAGAAATGCTTTGAGCACCATCTTTTATATGAATTGTATTTGTGAATCGAGCTGTACTGTCTAATGTGCTAATGACAAGACTACTTGTCCTAATACAATCCCTTTCAAATTGTACTCCATTGAATAACAATCCATCAGTTATTCCACTACCAGCGAAAACAACATTTTCTCCCGAAGCCAGTTCATTCGCTTCATAAATCCTATCAATATCAGTAATTCCCATTTCATTTAAGCGTGCAATATTTCCTTCTTTAGTATAATCAGCCCACTCAGTAGTCTGAGCAATTGCTGGATCATAAACAATTTGACCTTGAAAATGTCCACCCAAAGCTCTCATAGCAGCTGCAGAGATAACTCCTTCAGGCGCAGCACCAATACCCATCAAACAATGTGTTCCCGTACCAGCAAAACCACAAGCTATGGCAGCTTGTACATCTCCATCAGAAATTGGTTGTACTTTTGCTCCACATCCTCTAATTTCTTTTATTAGATCTTTATGTCGAGTCCTATCCATTACAACAACTGTAAGTTCATCAATTGCTAAATTTAGACAATTACTAAGTATTTTAAGGTTTTCAGTAGCTGTATTTCTGATATCAACTTTACCTTTAGCAGCTGGAGGTGCTGCTAGTTTATTCATATAAAAGTCAGGTGCATTGAAAAGTCCACCACTATCTGATGCTGCCAATACCGCCATTGATCCTCTCTGATTGTTAGCGCATAGATTAGTTCCTTCACAAGGATCTACAGCAAAGTCAACTCCTGGGCCATTTCCGCTACCTACTTCTTCACCTATATAAAGCATAGGAGCTTCATCTCTTTCGCCTTCGCCAATGACAATTTTCCCCTTCATATTAATCTTCCCCATACGAAGTCTCATTGCCTCAACTGCCGCTGCGTCTGCTTCGTCTTTTTTTCCTAGACCAGTAAGTTTTGCCGAAGCAATAGCAGCTTGCTCGACTACTTCTAGAATTTCCTGAATTAATGTTTGATCCACAATTAAAAAGTTTAATAAAATTTCCTAAAGGTTAAAAATATAGTCTCACAAAAATTACTTTTTGATAAGAAATATTCATTTGAATAAGTTTTTTTTAACTCTTTGCAGATGTTACTTTATCAGGCCGTGACGTTAAATTAGTAATAATGAACTATTTATAGTATCTTTATTAAATATTTTTAAAATTAAATGACTGAATTTAATTCATCAAATCCAATAGGTGTAAATCGTCCAATTCAAATAATTCCATCTGTTTTGCCTGCAGATTGGGCAAATATGGGTGCTTGCGTAAAAAATCTTGAAAACGCAGGAGTAGATCGAATTCAATTCGACGTAATGGATGGGAATTTTGTTCCGAACCTTACATTTGGACCTGAAATGATTTCAGCCTGTAGAAAATATTGCAACGTTCCTTTTGAAACTCAACTAATGGTTAGTCAATATAATTGCGAAACTATGCTTGATTCTTATGTTAAAGCTACTAAAGGTAAAGAAGGTGAACCAGGGGTTGTCATTGCTCATGTTGAGGCAAATGTACATTTGCATAGAATCCTGGGGAGAATAAGAGATCTAGGGGGGTCTCCTTCCGTAGCTCTAAATCCACACACACCTTTTGAAATGGTAAAAAACGTTATGGATATGGTAGATCATATCTTAGTTATGACAGTTAATCCTGGTTTTGGAGGTCAAGCTTATATTCCAACAATGTTAAACAAAATAAGACAAATTAGAGAATTTATTTTAGAGAATAATTTAGATATTGATATAGAAGTTGATGGGGGAATAAAAGCAAACTGGACTATTTCACAATGCGCTGCAGCTGGTGCAAATTGTTTCATAGCAGGTAGTGGGATGTTTGCTTATCCAACATTAAAGGAGGGATGTGATGATTTAAGAAAAGTAGCAAAAGAGGCGCAAAATGGAAAAATTATTGCTGAGCCACAATAAAATTTCTAACCAAAAATCCACCCATAACTATGCAATCCAACGCCCCAGAAATTAACACCTAAATAACAAACTAAAACAATAAAAAATCCCCCAGTAGCAAGTATTGCTGGTTTTCTACCTTGCCATCCTTTACTTATTCTCATATGAAGATATGACGCGTAAAACAACCATGTTATTAAGGCCCAGGTTTCTTTTGGATCCCAGCTCCACCATGTCCCCCATGCTTCATTTGCCCAAACAGCACCAGTAGCAAGTCCTAAAGTTAGTAATACAAAGCCAATTAATATTGATCTGTAACTAAGAGTATCAATTTTTTCAAGATGAGAAAATTTAATTGGTTTTATAAATTCCTCTTTTGATACTGAATTAAATTTAAAGCCTCCTATACCAATAGAATTACTTCTAATTTGAAGAACCTGATTTTTATCAATTAATAAAACTGATGTTGAAAGGCATGAACCAATAATAAGTGCCGCGTAGCTAAGCATTACAACAGTTACATGCATAAATAACCAACTTGATTTAAGTGCGGGGACAAGACTTGAAGATAATCTCAAATCATCTGGTAAAACAAATGAAGCAAAACCAAGAGTAATTAATGTTAAGAAATTTGCAATAGCAGGTATTAGAGGCGTTCGATATTCCCTTTCAAGAAGTAATTGAAATAAAATTAAGGCCCAAGAAAGGAAACAGAGCGACTCATAAAGATTGCTAATAGGAAAATGAGAAGAAATGACCCACCTTATTAATAGCTGTGATGCCAAAAAGAGGTTTGCAGTGACAGTTAGATATCGAATAGCAGAATAAGTTTTTTTATTAACAGCTGAAATGATTGATATCAAAGTTGATAAGAAAATGATATAAAAACTAATTAGCCCTAAAGAGGAGACCGGATCAAGTAATAAACTTTTCAAGAGATCATCTAACACAATTCTAAATTACAACAAAAATTTTAATTTAATAAATATAAATTAAAAATAATAGAAATCTAAAAATCTTTACAAAAAATTTAGTAAAACAATTGAATAATTATTTATTGTTTTTAAAGTTTAAAATCATTTCCCAAATAAAATTTCTTTACCACCTCATTTTTTGCTACTTCTTTGGATAATCCATAAGCTAATATTCTCCCTTCACTTAAAACAAATGATTTATAGGTAATTGATAGAGTTTCTCGAACATTATGATCAGTTATAAGTATCCCAACACCATTTTTACTTAGATTCAGTATTAACTTCTTTAAATCATTCACTGCTAATGGATCAATCCCTGCAAAAGGTTCATCTAAGAGAAGGAATTTAGGTCCATTTTGACCAACTGATAAAGCTCTAGCAATTTCACATCTTCTTCTTTCTCCTCCTGATAATTGATATCCATAATTATCTATAAATTTTGTAAGGTTGAATTCATTTACAATTTTTTCTCTTCTAGACCTTGCCATTGACTTGCTTAACCCTGAGTCATGTAAAGCCAAGTTAATATTATCTTTTACAGTTAAATCTCTAAATATACTTGGTTCTTGAGACAAATAACCAAGGCCTAATTTTGATCTTTGAGGTAAAGAAAGATTTGTAATGTTTTTATGATTCATATATATTTCTCCTTTATTGGGTCTTAAATTACCAACAACTAGGTTAAAAGTTGAAGTTTTGCCTGCACCATTAGGTCCTAATAGACCAACAATTTCTCCAGGAGAGACACTGATTGAAACATTATCTACAATTAACTTCCCATTTATATTCAAAGACAAATTTTTAGTTTCTAATTTCATTATTTTTATTTGTTAGTTCTCTATATTCCAAATTATTAACATTATTACTTTCATTATCAGTTTTATCAATCAATAAATTTTTTATTAAATATTTATTTTAAAACAACCTCTACAAATATATAAAGATGCATGTTTATTTTTATTTTTGTAAAGTAATTTACTTAATCATTAAATCTAATTTTTTTTAAACGAGGTATATCATTTTTATTAAGTGGCATATCAAGGTGTAACTTGTTTAATAAAGATTCAAGATTATTGCAAAAAGACAATAAATCAATTCCTAAATTATTTGAAATTCTTGTTTTTATTCGACCTAAGCCTTCACCAAGTAATATCATTGCTCCATTAAGATTTCCTTTATTCAAATGAAACTGTGATACTGACACTTGAAGTATCCCCTGAATAATTTGTCTTTCATCACCATCTAATCCATTCCATATATCTTCAAAGGCATCATGAGCTTCGTACCATTTTTGATTATTAAATAGTTCAAAAGCCTCGTTAAATGAGTCTATAAATTCCTGTGAAGTGAGATCATTCATCTTATTTTTAGTTTTTATGAAGTTTCTTCTTACTTAACTTTCTTAATCGAATAGATTCTGGTGTTACTTCTAACAACTCATCAGAACCTATATATTCTAAAGCTCTTTCAAGTGTAATTTCAACTGGCGATTGAAGCGTATCTAATTCTTCTGCTCCTGCTGATCTCATATTAGTTAATTGCTTTGTTTTACATATATTAATCTCTAAATCTTGAGGCCTATTATGCTCTCCAATTATCATACCTTTATAAACTTTTACTCCAGGTTTTATGAAATAAGCCCCTCTATCTTCTGCATTTTTTAGAGCATAAAATGTTGCTATTCCCTCTTCAAATGCAATAAGGACTCCATTCCTTCTTGTACCAAATTCTCCTGATTTTGGCTTGTATTCATAAAAAGAGTGACTCATGATACCTTCTCCTCTAGTTAGTCTTACAAATTCACCTCTGAATCCAATTAATCCTCTTGCTGGGACTAAAAACTCAATTTGAGTTCTACCATCAGAACTAGTTTGCATATTTTGCATCTCCGCCTTTCTAGAACCTAATCTCTCTATGCAAGAACCTACGGAGTTTTCTGGAACATCTAAGACAAGAGTCTCGATGGGTTCACATTCAATACCATCTATCTCTCTAAAGATAACTTGAGGTTGAGATATTTGGAACTCAAATCCTTCTCTTCTCATTGTCTCAATAAGGATTCCTAGATGAAGCTCACCTCTACCTGAGACTGAAAATCTATCGGGAGATTCAGTCTCTTCAACTCTTAGAGCAACATTTGTGAGTAATTCTCTTTCAAGTCGATTTTTCAATTGTCTACTTGTTACAAATTTTCCCTCTTTACCCGCAAAAGGTGAATCATTTACCACAAATGTCATTTGTAATGTTGGTTCATCAACCTTTATTAAGGGAAGAGGTTGGGGAGAATCAGGACATGCAATTGTCTCACCAATATTTACTTCATTAAAACCTGACAAAGCGATAATATCCCCTGCGTTAGCAGAATTAATTTCAATTCTTTGTAATCCTTGAAAACCTAGTAATTTACTTACTTTGCCTTTTATAGTTTTTCCGTCCTCTTTTATTAAGTTCGCCTGCTGACCTGCCTTTATTTGTCCATTATGAATTTTTCCGATGACAATCCTACCTAAAAAGTCAGAATAATCTAAGGTCGTAATTTGTATTTGCAAAGGCTTATCAATATCTCCAACAGGTGGAGGAACATGTCTTAAAATTGCTTCAAATAATGGCATCATATTATCATTAGTTGATTCCATTTCATTTTTTGCAAAACCTCCAAGACCGCTACCAAAAAGATATGGAAAATCACATTGATCGTCATCAGCGCCTAATTCTAAGAACAAATCAAGTACCTTATCTACAGCTATCTCAGGAATAACTCTGGGTCTATCTATTTTATTAACAAAAACAATTGGGCGAAGACCTTTCTCTAAAGCTTTTTTCAGCACAAATCTTGTTTGAGGCATAGGTCCTTCATTTGCATCAACAATTAATAAACAACCATCAACCATTCCTAAAACTCTTTCTACTTCTCCGCCAAAATCAGCATGTCCTGGCGTATCAATGATATTTATTCTTGTATTTTTATAGTTTACTGAAGTATTCTTTGAAAGAATTGTTATTCCCCTTTCTCTTTCAAGATCATTAGAGTCCATTACACATGTTGGAACAATTTCATTATCTCTAAAAACCCCTGATTGGGATAATAATGCATCAACTAATGTTGTTTTGCCATGATCTACATGAGCAATTATCGCGACATTTCTAATATCTTTAAGTGAAGAATTCATGTAATTAAACTTTCTACCTTAATAAGCCAACTATTAGACTAACTCAAATAATGTAATTAGTGGGGATTTTATTGTTATTCATGCCTATTAAAACTTAAAAAAATAAAGCTACTATAATTTTATAAATTCTTAGAAATTCTTTCTATTGGATGATTCAAATATCCTCAAGGCCTCAATTGAGCCTTCATATCTCCAATGCCATGGTTCGTAATCAACAGAATTTTGTTTTTTATTAAAAGATAATCTAAAATGATATTTTGCTGCATTATCTTTTAGCCATAAGAATGCATCCGTTTTCTCAAATCCAACTTCAAAATCAGTTTGGGGATTATTTGCGTCACCAATATCAATAGCAAATCCAGTACTATGCTCTGAATAACCTGGAGGAGCAGAGACTCTAGCTCTCTCTAGTGCATTTTGATTTCTTAAAGACTTTAACGAATAAAAAATTTCTTTTTGTAATTTTATTGAACGATAGCCACTCAAAAAGACCAAATATACACCCTCCCTTTGAGCATCTTTTTTCATTTTTAAAAGAGCTTCATACATATCTTTATGTACAAATATATTTGGTTCTATTTCTATTAAATTATTATTTGCGGTCTGTTTATAAGGGAAATGCCCTAATATCCTTTCGTCACTTGTTTTATTCTTTATTGTATTAGATTCTGTTTTAATAAAAACATTGTTTTTAAGGATAAAAGTTATTAGAGATAAAATTATAAAAGTAGATAATAAAGAAATTATTTTAATTAGCTTTACTCCTTTGCCCATGAAAAGTTTTCTTTCAGCAAAATCAATATCTTCAATATTTTTATAATTTATTTTGTTTTCCAATCGTAAAAATAAAAACATGTTTCGATATTATCTATTTTTTTAAAAAAAGGCCTTTTATTTGCAAAATGAGTGTAGCTTTAATAATGAATTAATTTGTTTATGTTAAGAGTCGCTGTTATTGGAGGAGGACCAAGTGGTTCCTGCGCTGCTGAAACACTTGCTAAATCAGGTATTCAAACTTGGCTTTTTGAGAGAAAGTTAGATAATGCTAAACCATGTGGTGGGGCTATTCCTCTTTGTATGGTTTCTGAATTTGATTTACCTGAATCGATAATTGATAGAAAAGTAAGAAATATGAGAATGATTTCTCCATCAAATAGAGAAGTAGATATAAGCTTAGATAATGTTTATGGAAAAAGTGAAAACGAATATATAGGAATGTGTCGTCGTGAAGTAATGGATGCATTTATGAGAAATAGAGCTGCAGATTTAGGTGCAAAATTAATAAATGGGTTAGTCACAAATATTGATACTGGTGATAACAAACAAGGACCCTATACAATTACATACTCAGATTTTTCTAATGATAATAGTAAAGGAGAAATTAAAAATTTAAAAGTAGATCTAATAGTAGGTGCTGATGGTGCAAATAGTAGAGTCGCCAGAGCCATGGATGCGGGAGATTATAATGTTGCAGTGGCTTTTCAAGAAAGAATCAAGCTTCCAAAAGAGGAGATGAGTTACTATGAGAATTTAGCCGAAATGTATGTTGGTAAAGATGTTTCACCAGATTTCTATGGTTGGGTATTTCCAAAATATGATCATGTTGCTGTTGGAACTGGAACCATGCAAAAGAATCAATCCCTCATTAAAAGTCTTCAAGAAGGGGTCAGGAATAGAGCAAAAAAAAGATTAGTCAATGGAGAAGTAATAAAGGTGGAAGCTCATCCAATCCCTGAGCATCCAAGACCACGTAGAGTTGTTGGAAGAATGGCTTTGGTTGGAGATGCTGCAGGCTACGTAACCAAAAGTTCCGGCGAGGGAATTTATTTTGCAGCTAAAAGTGGAAGGATGTGTGCAGAAGAAATAGTACAAGCCTCTAAAGAAGGTAAAACTATACCTTCAGAAGATGAATTAAAAAATTACCTAAAGAAATGGGATAAGAAATATGGTACAACCTATAAAGTTTTAGAAATACTTCAGAATATTTTTTATAGAAATGATTCTGCGAGAGAAGCTTTTGTAGAAATGTGTGATGATATGGATGTTCAGAGATTAACTTTTGATAGTTACTTATATAAAAAGGTCGTTGCTATGAAACCTCTTCAACAACTTAAAATTACCTTCCTTACGCTTGGATCAATACTTCGAGGGAAAGCATTAGCACCGCTGAAATATATCCCAGTTAAAAGTGCAGTTAGGAAAGAATCAGAAGTAGAAGAAATGCTGAAAGATTTCTCAATCAAAGGGGGTATTAAAGTTAAGAGCTCAAAAGTGTAAAATCGGCCAATATTAGAGAGTAATTTCTAACCAATCCTAAAAGATTTAATCTATTTTCTCTTAATTCTAAATTATCAGACATAATTAAAACCCCTTTCTCATTATCAAACAATTCGTTGAGATTATTGATATTCAAATCGAATAAATTTACTAGATCATAATAATTCCATTCTGGATTATTAATTAATTTTTTTGCTTCCTTTAGGAAATTAAAAACTTTATGCTCAGATTCTTTTTCAAAAAGTTGAACTTTTAAGATTTTTAGTGAAAATTTATCAGTTTCTAATTTTCCGTTATTGGCCAATTTACTGAATCTTGAAATTAAATTTATTAATGAAATAGAATTGCTACTATTTTTAATTTCTTGAATAGTGTTTATCCTTTTCTTAACATCAAGAATATCATAGATTTTATTTGCCTCTAAATAATTAATACCAAAGATAGAATTAATGATCTCTTTACTATAAGATAATTCTTCTAAATGACTTATTAATCTTTGTTGAAAGAATCCTAAAAGTTCCAATAAAACTTTTTTATAATCACAATTAATTTCAGTTAAAGATTCTTCCCAGTGTATTAATGTAACTTTTATCAACTTATCGAATCTTAAATTGAAATCAAAAGACCAAAGAATATTAATAATTCCGTTTAAATTTCGTCTTAATGCATAAGGATCAGATGATCCAGTTGGTCTTTTACCGAGTACAAAAATACTTACAATCATCTCTAATTTATCTGCTATCGAGGTAATTGCACCGTACTTACTAGAGGGCAAATCATCTCTATAAAATCTTGGTAAATAATGTTCAGCTACTGCTAAAGAAACATTTTTACTAAATCCTTCATAATTTAAGTATTTACCACCCATTAAACCTTGTAACTCAGGAAATTCAAACACTATTTCACTACATAAGTCGTGCTTTGAATATTTGGAGGCTTGTAACAATTGATCTAATTCAATTGAATTATCATTTAACTCATAAAAGACTTCTTTGGATATAAATTCCATTCTCTTTACTTTATCAAGAAGATTTCCTAAACCTTTCATATAACTTATAGAACTTATTTTATGATTTCTTTCTTCACAAGATATCTTCTTATCATTTTCCATAAAGAATTTTGCATCTGCAAATCTAGCTTTTATTACTTTTTCATTACCCATTTTTATTAAGTTGTTTGAATCTTTTAGACCATTAGAAATTAAAAGAAAATTTGTACTTAATATTGATTCTGAATTAGTTTCTAATTTATCAAAGTTTCCAGCTGATTTAAACAAAGGAATATATCTTTGATGACTTTTCATTACTGTACAAAGTACTTCTACAGGCAAAGATAAATATTGACTATCAAAGCTACCCTCAATGACAGTAGGAATTTCAACTAAATCAGTAATTTCTTCTAATAAATGACCTGGTAAGTCTGGAACTAGTTTTAAATTATCAGAAACCTTTTTAATTAGATCATTAATAATACTTTTCCTGATATCGCGATTAACTATTACATTCGATTCCTCTAAAAGTTGAAAATATTGCTCAGGATTATTTATTTCAATATTATTATGAACTAACCTATGACCTCTAGAAAATTTACTTATTACAATTTCAGGGTCTAAATTCTCTAATGAAAAATTTAAAAGATCATTGTTATAAAGGGAAACAACCCATCTAATAGGTCTGGAAAACTTAAAATTACCTTTTCCCCATTTCATAAACCTTTGTCCTTGGAGTGATTTTATAGCCTTAGGAAGAATTTGTGATATTAAATATCGAGAAGACTTCCCTTTTTCTATTCTTTCTCCAAAAACGAATTCACCCTTTTTTGTATTTCTGATTTTCAAATCTGTAGTACTAATATTTAGACTTTTTGCAAACCCAATAGCAGCATTACTAGGTTTATTATTTATAAAGGCAACTTCGGCTTTTGGTCCTTTTCTAAGTTCTTTAGCATCTTTACCCATATCTTCGAGACCAGAAACCTTCAGAACTATTCTCCTTGGAGTTGTAGTACAGAAGATATCATCAAAAGAAATTCTATTTTTCTTAAATTCAAACTCGATTATTGATTTAAATTGATTTATGATTGAGACAGCAAATTTTGCTGGTAATTCTTCTGTTCCAATTTCAAGTAAATATGTAGACAAAAAAA
>CEUU01254391.1_pt1 | contig 10531 bp, 5 predicted proteins | sample 531321 | NCBI WGS metagenome assembly CEUU01 (sample SAMEA2622658, study PRJEB7988) | marine metagenome | isolation source: saline water (ENVO:00002010), including
TTAAAAGCAAAGGACACTTTTTTACCCATTACTTTTGAAAAATAGAACACCTGAATGCCCCCTGCAATATCCGCCCCAACAGCGAGCGCTCCAAAATACATAGAGTTGAGGTGGTTTTTTGTTTTTCGACGAAGTCGAATGCGCACACGAACTGAATTTTCGTCAATCGACAACAGTTTGGGTCTGACATACGCAATCATCGGAATTCTTACGAACCCCAACAAAAAGAGCAACCAGCGCATTTTTCCTAAAGAAACTTCCATATTAATTACCGATTAGTTTTTTAATTTCATTGAGCTTTAACAAGGCATCTACGGGAGTCAATGCGTTGATGTCTACATTCTTAAGCTCTTCATGAATCTGCTCTAAAACTGGGTCGTTAAGCTGAAAAAAGCTCAGCTGCATCGAGTCATTCAGGGTAGATTTAATTTCGTCTTTATTTTTCTTTCCGCCCACCCCAGAATGCATGGCTTCTAGATCATTCAGGATTTGTTCAGATCGCTTTATGACCTGTGGCGGCATTCCAGCCATCTTGGCCACATGTATTCCGAATGAATGCTCGCTTCCGCCTTCAACCAGCTTACGAATGAACAGTATTTTTTTTCCCACCTCTTTTACCGAAACATTAAAGTTTTTAATGCGCTCAAATTTGTGCGTCATCTCGTTCAGCTCATGGTAGTGCGTGGCAAATAGAGTCTTGCATTTTGCTTTTCTGTTTTCATGAAGGTACTCTGCAATGGCCCAAGCAATGGATATTCCATCATACGTGCTTGTGCCTCGACCAATTTCGTCCAAAAGGATTAAACTTCTTGGAGAAATGTTGTTGAGGATGCTCGCAGTTTCATTCATTTCAACCATAAAGGTGGATTCTCCAGATGAAATATTGTCTGAGGCACCGACCCGGGTAAAGACCTTATCAACGATTCCTATTTGTGCTTTTTGTGCGGGAACAAAGCAGCCCATTTGAGCCATAATAACGATGAGAGCCGTTTGTCTGATCAGGGCGCTTTTACCACTCATATTTGGACCAGTAATCATCATGATTTGTTGGTTTTGGTCGTTGAGATGAATGTCGTTTGAAATGTAATTCTCGCCGACAGGAAGTGCTTGTTCAATAACGGGGTGCCTTCCTTTTTCAATGTTTAAGGATAGCCCCTCATTGATTTCTGGCTGGCAATAATTATACTTATTAGCAACGACCGAAAAAGAAAACAGGCAGTCCAATCGACCCAATACTTGCGCATTCATTTGAATGGGATTGATGTCGTTGGCCATTTCCAAAACAAGCTCTTGAAACAACCGGAGCTCAAGAGATAGTATTTTTTCTTCTGCGCCCAATATTTTCTGCTCATACACCTTTAACTCCTCTGTGATATAGCGTTCCGCATTGACGAGTGTTTGTTTTCGGATCCACTCTTCAGGCACTTTGTCTTTATGTGTGTTGCGGACCTCGATGTAATAACCAAATACATTGTTAAATGCAATTTTTAAGCTTGGTATTCCTGTTCGTTCTGACTCCCTGTCTTGAAGCTGAGCCAGGAAATCTTTTCCGTGATAAGCAATTTTACGAAGCTCATCGAGCTCGCTATTCCAACCGTCTCTTATCACTTCTCCTTTGCCAATTTGTGCGACGGGTTCGTCACATACAGTTTTGTTAATGAGCTCAACCAGTCCAGAGCAGGGATTAAGCTTTTGGAGCATATCCTCAAGGCTTTTCGGTTTGTTTTTAAGATCTAATAAGGCTTTTAGCGGAGGGATTTCAAGCAAGGTCTTTTTTAAATGTGCAACCTCCTTCGGGTTGACCCTGCCCACGGCTACTTTAGAGATTAATCGTTCCAAATCACCAATATTTTTCAGCCTTTGTGAAAGTTCGAATCCCAATTTTTTGCCTTCCTTTAAAAAACCAACCACTTCCAGTCGGGCTTCGATTGGTTTCTTATTTTTTAGGGGGAGCATGATCCAACGGCGAAGCATTCGACTGCCCATGGCGGTCTGTGTTTCATCCAGAATATCTGAAAGGGTTTTGGCCTGTTCGTTTACAGAAGAAACGAGTTCCAAATTTTTGATGGTGAATCGATCGAGCCACACGTATTTATCTTCTTCGATCCTTGAAATTCCAGTAATGTGGTCGAGTTTTTTATGCTCACTTTCTCCGAGATAATGAAAGATTGCACCAGCGGCAATTACCGCTTCTGAAAGGCCCGATACGCCAAATCCTTTTAGAGATTTGGTGCCAAAATGCTTGTTTAAAATTTCTTCTGCAAAATCAGAGGTAAAGACCCAATCATCTAGTCTGTAGGTGTAGTGATCCGAGCCAAAGCTCTCCTCAAAAACACTCCTTTTGTTTTTCTGAAATAAGATTTCGCTTGGATTAAAGTTGGAGATCAGCTTATTGAGGTATTCTGTTCCCCCTTGTGCCACAAGAAGTTCACCTGTTGAAACATCAAGAAGTGAAATACCGTATTCTTTTTTGCCAATCTGAACCGCGCACAAAAAGTTGTTTTCTTTTTGGTTCAGCACCTCATCATTAAAAGAAACCCCTGGTGTCACTAGCTCAGTAACCCCTCTTTTAACGATCTTTTTGGTCATTTTAGGATCTTCCAATTGGTCACAAATTGCCACGCGCTCACCGGCGCGAACAAGCTTTGGAAGGTAGGTGTTAATAGAATGATGTGGGAAACCAGCTAGCTCTACGTGCGAAGCAGAACCATTTTTCCTTTTGGTTAAAATAATACCGAGAATTTGAGATGCTTTCACAGCATCCTGACCAAAGGTTTCGTAAAAATCACCCACACGAAAAAGCAGCAAGGCTTTTGGATGCTTTGCCTTGATTTGATTATATTGCTTCATTAAAGGAGTTTCAGATGCTCCTTTAGTTTTTGTGGATTTCGCCAAGTGAAATGATTTTCTAAAATTTGTATAAAGTTAATCGCATCCCTTTGAAATCAAAGCATAGAAATAGATATTTTGAAGAATGAATAAAAAACTAAAGCTCTGGGAGCTGAATAGAAAAACCGAAGCTGAATTTCGAGCGCAAAAGAAGTTTCCCATTGTTGTGGTTTTGGATGATATTCGTTCCCTTAACAATATCGGATCTTTTTTCAGAACGGGTGATGCGTTTAACATAGAAAAAATTTTTCTTTGCGGCATCACGGCAGTGCCTCCTCATCGGGATATTCACAAGACGGCCTTAGGCTCTACGGATACAGTTGATTGGGAATACAATAAGCAAACGTTAGATTGTGTTAGGGAACTGAAAAAAAAGGGGTGTGAAATTTGTGTGATTGAACAAACCAGTGAAACCACACTTCTTCAAGAAGTTGGTCAGCTTGAAATTAAGCCTTTGGCGATTGTTTTTGGCAACGAGGTGAATGGTGTTGCTCAGGAGGTGATTGATGTGGCAGATCGAATCATTGAGATCCCTCAATTTGGAACAAAACACAGTTTAAATGTGAGTGTATGCGCCGGGATTGTCATGTGGGAATTCTGTAAAAAACACATTCAATGAAGCGGATTTTTATTTGGTTTTTTCTCATACCAGGCTTTCTTTTTGGCCAAAACAAGAATGTTTCTTTATTGGATCATTGGTCTGACAGCTCATTGGTTTCGAATACCAGTCAGGTGCGTTACAGCGGGTGCTTTGCCTTTAACTATCAGGACCGTGAATATGGGGTAATAGGATCCACAGAAGGAACTCATGTCTTTGAAATCACAGATGACAACCAATTGAGATTTGTTGATAGTATTAAGGGCAGGTATGTTTCTTCTCAAGCCATTACTCGAGAGTTCGCGCATTATGGAAACTATCTATATGCTATTGGGGACGAAGGAAATGCATCACTTCAAATTATTGATTTAACCGCTCTTCCAAACGAACTGTCGATTGCGGCCGATATACAAGACGAACGAGTAGGAAGGGCTCATAATATATACATTGACTCTGTTCGTAAGCTGATGTATTTATGCCTCGTTACACCTATTATAAATGGTGCAGAGAGCACACTAATTCCGCTGAGGGTGTTTTCATTGGAGACCCCTCTTTATCCTCAGCTTCTTTATAGTGGATTTGACGATTTAACAGAGGTTCACGATCTTGAGGTGCGAGATGAAATTGCAATTTTGAGCTGTGGTTTTCAGGGCATACGAGTCTATGATTTTTCAGATCCATTGTCACCAATATATATCAACAACCTTGAATTTTATCAAGAGCAAGGGTACAACCATCAGGGAAGCTTAAGCGCAGATGGAAAAACCTATGTTTTTGCCGACGAAACGCCTGGCACAAAAATAAAGAGGTGTGCTGTTTCGGAAAACTATACGATTCAGGTTCAGCAATTGTTTGGTGTTGAAAATGAACCCTATGATCAAACGGCTCATAACATAGAGGTCTACGGAAACTTGGCCTATGTGGCTTATTACAATAAAGGCCTGCGCATATATGATTTAAGGACGAATCCTCCAAAAGAAATAGGGTCGTATGATACACATACCGACCTACCCGGCAATTCCTTTTCCATGTGGGGTGCCTGGGGAATCAATGCAAGGCTTTCCAATGAGCGCGTTTTGGTTTCAGATCGTATTTCTGGGTTGTATCTTTTTGAGTTTGACCATTCTTTATTCGATTTGGTTATCCAACCAAACGAGCCCTTAGTCTATCCAAATCCATTATCCAAGGGAGAACAAATAACGCTTCGTTTGCCTTCTGACCTGGCTAGTCCTCTTCAAATTCGTTTATTAAATGAAAAGGGAGCAATAATAAAAGAGATCGTAAATTTTGACCAAAGCTATGCTCAGCTAACCATGCCGTTTTCATCCGGCACCTATGTTTTGGAGTTGTATCATATGGGTTTGGGCACAGAGACTAAGTGCGGATCACAAAAGTTGATCATTAAGTAAACACCACTCTGCAAAACAAAAATCAAACAAAACATGGGTTTCGTGTGTTATACTGTAGATGAAAGGTGCAATTTCTGTAAATAATACTTATGACATAATCTTTTGCGGCCTTGGTGCAAGTACCTGCATACTTGTGCAAGAAATGTCCTTTCATGGTCTACTTAAAGGAAAGAAGGTTTTGGTCGTGGATCCTTCTGAAAAAAAGACAAATGATAAAACTTTTTGTTTTTGGGCTTCAGAAAAAGATGAAATCGTTCAGCGCTTTGGATCACTATCCTCAGCTGTTTGGTCAAGAATTGCCATAGATAAAAATCAGCCAGAAGAAATTGAAGGTTTGCGTTACCATCATATTAGCAGCATTAAATTGTATGATTCGGCTAAAAGTATTCTTGAAACATTGGGGGCTGATTTTATACATGAAAAAGTTACCTCTTTAGAAGGTGGCGAAGTAACGAGTATTACTGTTAGAAACGTGAAGTATGAAGGTCATCAAATTTATGATGCACGCCCTCCAGAAATACCCGATAACCTACCCAAAGATCAAAACATATATCAATCTTTTGTGGGCCTCAAGGTACGTCTAAAAGAAAACAGCATAGACAAAGGCTCATTAACTTTAATGGACTTTAATGTACCTCAGCAGGGACATACTCAGTTCATGTACATTCTTCCGTTTTCTCAAAATGAAGCTCTTTTTGAATTGACCCGATTTGGATCTGAAAAGATCACGATTGATCCAGCAAGTGAAATTATTGAGGAATATATTTCGAAACAATTTGGAGATTTTGAAATTAATGAAATTGAAAAGGGAGTCATCCCCATGTTTATGGACCTGCCTACACCACTGCATCAAAAAAATGTGATGTCTATAGGAACTCGTGCTAGTAAGGTCAAACCAAGTACGGGATACGCTTTTAAAAACATGTTTGCCCATGCGCAATCCATTTCAGCTAAAAAGAAATCTCAAAAGGCCCCTTATAGGTTTCGTTTTTACGACCAACTGTTGATTCTCATATTGGCCTTATGGCCTAGTAAAGGAAGGCCCATTTTCCGCAGGTTATTTCAAGCAAGATCTACTGCCTATGTACTGCGGTTTTTAGATGAAAAAACGAGTTTATGGGAAGACCTTAAGATGTTCGCGAAGCTACCAATCGGAATTTTCTTGAAAGCCACCTTGGTTTTGAGCTGGAAAAAAGCAAAGTCACAGATTATGCTTTTTACACCACTAGTGCTTTTTGCGCTCATCAGTTTGTTTTCAAATTCTGCAGCTATTTATGTCTCTTACGGAGTTCTTTTGGCGGGCCTTTTTTTGGTGGGTATTCCTCATGGGGCTATGGACCATATGACGGAGTCATTGTCAAAATCAAAAAGAATAACTTTTTCTTTTGTAGTAAAATATTTAGGACTAATGGGTATTGTCTATCTTCTTTGGTTGGCATCTCCGACCGTTGCTTTGGTTTCATTTCTTTTGTATTCAGCTTGGCATTTTGGAGAAACCGACATTGAGGAATGGGGAATCAATTCAAGGCTAACAGGTTTTATCTGGGGTATTTTGTTTTTTATCGCACTGTTTTCTTCTCACATTGTGGAGCTAAATCAGATTTTAGGATTACTTAAGGTGCAGGGATGGAGCGCGAGTTTGCCTAACGAATTTATATTTGGTCTGTCCCTATTGAGTGCAGGTTTTTTATCATTTTATCATAAAACAAGAAGATGGTTGGGTCTAGTGTTGTTTCTTTATTTAGCCCAATGGATTCCTCTTGTTATTGCTTTTGGCGTGTATTTCATTTTTCATCACAGTCACATGGGCTGGGGTCATCTAAAGAAGGCATTGGGAAAAAACGATTGGACCTTATTCAAAATGTCTTTGCCTTTTAATATAGGTGCTTTTGTGTTGTTTGCGATTGCGTTTCTGGAGTTCGGCAGCAGTATAGAAGCCAATATTTCTATATTTTTTGTATTCCTGTCTTGCATTAGTTTTCCTCATATTTTTTGCATGCACAAATTTTATGAGTTAAAAAGAGCGGAAGAAAAAGTATAGCAATGACAAATTTAAATTAGAGAAGCTCTACGTAAAGGACATCTGATTCTTTAGAAACCTTTAGAACACTTTTTTTAGCCAAGCCTTTCATTCCTTTGTCCCAAGCTTTATTACTCATTTCAAGTAAAGATCGAAGCTCTTGAAGCTCGCATTTATTAACTTTTTTAAGTTCCTCGTGAATGGCTTTTTCATTCTCCGTTAGCTCGAGCTTTACTGTTTTTACCTCAGGTCTCATTTGCGGAAAGAACAGGACCTCCTGAATTGATGAGTTATTAGTGAGAAACATACAGAGACGGTCAATTCCAATTCCCATACCTGAAGTGGGTGGCATACCGTATTCAAGAGAACGAACAAAATCCATGTCGATAAACATGGCTTCGTCATCTCCTTTTTCGGAAAGGCGAACCTGCTCTTCGAATCGTTCTTTTTGATCAATAGGGTCATTCAATTCTGAATACGCATTGGCCAATTCCTTTCCATTCACCATCAGCTCAAATCTTTCTGTCAGCTCTGGGTTGTCTCGATGTTTTTTGCATAATGGAGACATTTCAACAGGGTAGTCTGTAATAAATGTAGGCTGAATGTAATTACCTTCACACTTCTCCCCAAATATTTCGTCAATAAGCTTTCCTTTACCCATGCTTTCGTCGGTTTCAACACCCAGTTTTTCACAGGTTGCACGAAGCTCTATTTCGTTCATGGGGGTAATGTCAATTCCCGTATGTTCTTTTATGGAGTCTATCATGGAAATTCTTTTAAACGGCCGTTTAAAGCTGACGGCATTTTCTCCAATCTGCACATCAGTTGTTCCAAGAACATCCATACAAATGGTTTCCAACATTTCTTCTACAAACTCCATCATCCAGATGTAGTCTTTGTAAGCTACATAAATCTCCATCTGTGTAAACTCAGGGTTGTGTGTCCTATCCATTCCTTCATTTCTGAAGTCTTTGGCAAATTCATATACCCCGTCAAAACCACCAACAATTAGTCTTTTGAGATACAGCTCATTTGCAATTCGCAGGTATAATGGAATGTCAAGGGCATTATGATGCGTGACAAAAGGTCTTGCTGCAGCACCCCCAGGTATGGATTGCAGTATAGGGGTCTCAACTTCGAGGTATTCTTTTGAATTGAGAAAATTCCTCATAGAAGAAATGATTTTAGATCTTTTTATAAAAGTTTCTTTGACGTTTGGGTTTACCACAAGATCTACATAACGCTGACGGTAACGAGATTCTGGATCGGTGAAAGCATCGTGAATAACTCCTTCTGAATCCGTTTTGGGAAGCGGAAGAGGCTTGATTGCCTTGCTTAAAACCGTCAAGGTTTTAACATTTACAGAAATTTCACCCACCTGTGTTTTAAAAACGGTTCCGTTAATCCCGATAAAGTCACCCAAATCAAGTAATTTTTTAAAGACCTCATTGTATATCGTTTTGTCTTCTCCGGGGCAGATTTCATCTCGATTGAAGTAGAGCTGTATTCTCCCCGAGGAGTCTTGCATTTCTGCAAAAGAGGCCTTACCCATAATGCGCTTTCCCATGATTCGTCCAGCAAGACAAACGGCCTTTCCCTCACTGTAATTATCCTTTATTTCTTTGGACAGGGCATCAACCGGGTATAGTTGAGCGGGGAAGGGTTCAATACCAAGCTTTCTAAGCTTTTTAAGGGATTCCCTTCTAAAAAGTTCTTGTTCTGATAATTCCTGAAGGCTCATTGTAAATGCTTTATGGGTGCAAAGATAATGTACAGGATTCAAATACAGTCCATTTATAAAAAATACCGTAAAGACAACAATAATGTTACGAACTCACATCATTGAGTTGATAAATCAAAGAAAACATCGAAAAAGGACTTCATTATCAATGTACTTTAGAAAAGAAATGAAAAACCGGGTAATTAAAATTGCAAAATGGACTTTTGGAATCCTATCAGGCCTTTTCTTGCTTATTTCTGTTTTAATTTTTGCATTCAAAGACAAAATCATCGAGAGAACGATCACCGAGATCAACAAAAACCTTGAAGTTCCTATGGAGGTTAGAGATGTTGAACTTGCTTTTTGGTCCAGCTTTCCAAATATTTCAGTTGACTTACTCGATGTTAAAATTCCGAGCCAGAATACAAATAGAAGCCTTCTAAAAAGTAAAAAGTTTAATTTAAGATTCAACCCCTTTGACCTTGTTTCGGGAGACTACAACTTAAAACAAATCAATGTTTCCGGTGGTGAGCTTCACTTGTATGTGGACTCAACGGGATCAGATAACTATAATATTATAAAAAGCTATGAGGACAATGCCGATTCAGAATTTAAGCTCGAGCTTCAGTCCGTGACCTTAAAGTCTATGACGGTGAGCTACCTTAATGAAGTCACTCACCAAGAGTACCGTACATTGTTCAATAAGGTTAACTTAACAGGTGAATTATCAACGGAAGAGTTTGAAATGCTTACCAGTGGAGAAATCTTACTAAGCAGTGCCCAGAGTTCGGGGGTCACACTAATCAAAAATCAGGAGATTGAATTCGATTTAAAGGTTAATGTCGATCAAAAAAACTTGGTGACTAATCTTCCAATGGCTCAAATTCAAATAGGAGGTCTTCCATTTAATATTGACGGTTGTCTTGATCAAGACAGTCTTCGTTTTCATATTACCTCGAAATCGATTCAGCTTACAGATGTGGTAGAGAAATTCTCAATAGATCGAGACAACCACCTAAAAAACCTCTCGGGAAGCGGGGTATTAGACTTTGACCTCCTTCTTGAAGGAGGAACTGGCGCCACAGACCCTGTAGATATAGCGTGTAGCTTTTCAATTGAAGACGGAAAAATAACAGAGCCTTTGGAGAACCTTACCTTTGATGATATTCAAATGCGGGGTCACTACATTAAAAAGGATTCCACGGTTGAGGAACTTTTGTTAAAGGCAGTAAGCTTTGAGTCTGAAACAGGTCCCTTTTCGGGTCACCTATCTGTTCTTGACTTTGAAAACCCAAAATTTGTGGGCTTTGCAAAGGGAACGATTAATTTAAAATCAGCACATCGAATTTTTCAATTGCCTGAATTTGATCAGATCAACGGAATGCTTCAGGTGTTTTGTGATTTTGAGGCCGTTAAAAGAGACAATAAAGACCTTCAGTTGAATCGTTGTAGTGGGGATGTAGCTATTAAAAGCAGCAATTTTAAACTAGAAAACGATAAGAGAGAATTTAAAGAAGTGAGTGGGCATTTAAAATTTACAACCCGAGATGTTAGGGTTCAGGATTTCTCATTACGGGTCGATAATTCGGATCTTCAGCTGAAAGGGTCTTTTTCTAACGTTTTTAATTATTTATACAACTCGGGGGACCTTTCTGTAAATATAGATGTTAAAGGAGACCAAATACTGCTCGAAGACCTTGGGTCTACCACAAAAGAGGAAAAAATAGCGGATGGAGAGATTTATGCTCTGCCAGATAATCTTAACGGGAACGTTTCTATTTCGGTTGGAACAATCGAATATAGCGGACACCGATATGAAAAAATAAAAGGAGAGATGAATATTAAAAACCGACGTGTCCAGTTTTCTAATTTGAGTCTTGAAAATTCAGGGTCTC
>CEUU01065818.1_pt1 | contig 10498 bp, 14 predicted proteins | sample 531321 | NCBI WGS metagenome assembly CEUU01 (sample SAMEA2622658, study PRJEB7988) | marine metagenome | isolation source: saline water (ENVO:00002010), including
TTTCTTAATGGCACTCTGCGGCGCACTTGCTGTTTGTTTTTCAAGCTCACAATGACGTGCCCTCGAGCAAGAGCCCTCTTCGGGCCTTATGCAACAGCCCTGGGTAGCATTTAATCAGGCAGGTTGGGATCGGTTCTCTGGATTCAGAAAAAGATCTGAACAATGTGGTCAGCAATTTTTGAAATATATTATTTAGTTGCCATAAAATATTGTATATAGAAATTTGGTTCAGCGAGTGCTGTACATTTCTCCTGCGACAATAAGTAAAACTCTGATGAGTTCGAAGGCGCCAATCGCGGCCAGCCCCAGCCATACCTTTTTGGCCCATTCGGGGGTTTTAATGTAGGCGGGAACAAGCGTTTCGATCTCAATTCTGGCTTGCAGTTTCAGGTCCCACTGCCGATCTCGCCAGTCACTTCCGTAGCGCGGGAATTGCTGATAGATGGGCATTTCACCTGTTGAGGCGCCTGGAATAACCCGTGACCGCTGGCTTGGTACATCGTCATAGCCGAATGAATCGAGATACTCCTTGCTGTCGAGAACGGCATCCACAAAAGTGCTGAAGCCCTTCTCGGCAATCAAGATTGACCAGCTGATTCGTTCGCTTTGCCCATGAACTTCTCGACCGAGAACCCGTCCAACGACCTGGTCGACGAGTCGGTAGTTCGTGCTGCAGGCCACATAACCTTCCTGGAAGCGTCTTGAGAGCAGCAGCCCTCGAACGAAGTCCCTTGTTGTAATGCTGCCATCGCGAAACTGTGATTCAAGATTCACGTCGCGATCGCATTTCATCGCATGAAAGAAGATCTGGCGATATGCCTGCTCGATCTGCGCACCTCGATCTTCGCGACTGGGAAATGTGGCACGGTTGAGCTCAGACTCCAGGCCACCCTGATTGCCGACACGGTTGTTTTGGCTTGTGAGCGGGTAGTCGAGCAGCCGAAGCGCCATCCGTAGAAATGCTCAGTAGTCGGTGATCATTTTATGTCTGTTTCTGGGCCTTGATGCTGCCTGCCGTCGTGTTCCTTCATCTCCTTGCGAATCATGTTGCACAGGTGAGTGAGTGCGTCACCCAGTGCTTCTGCATCTGCTTCCGCTCCGAGGTCTCTGTAGGTGATCAGCGCGTGGTGTTGCAGTTGATCCAGTGCCAGCAACAATGCCGGGACAGGTACATCGAGCAGTGCGTACAGCTCAGCCAGGTACTGCATGCCCTTGCCGTCAGAGATTTCCGATCGCTGCAGTGCTGTTCCATAAATGCTGACTCTCAGGAAATGGAAGCAGTCTCGCCAGCAGGCTTCGGCCCGCTCCTGAGGGAATAACTTGCCGCCAGGTTGCACCAGCTGCGGCTGCTGCTTCAGAAGATCCGAACGCGCCTGATCAACGAGATCTGATGCCCGGCTTTGCAGGGCGATCAGCGGAGCGGCATCTGCACCTGACCAGTCGCAGCACAACCGGATTTCATCATTGTCAAGAAGACGTCTGCCCTGATCGGCCTGGTGGATCAGATTCCTGAGATGCTCCGGCAGGCTGGAATCCTTGCTGAGTCCGCAGACCTGCGAACGCAGTGCCAGTTGCTTGATGCGTTCTGCTGATGCGGAGTTCACGGATGAACGGTGCTGTCGCTTGGTGGGGCAGGAAGGATCGGGCAAGCTGTGAGCCAGCCATGGCGCTCCAGATAGAACGCCCAAGCAATCTCGTTGCCGACCCCAGGGCAGTGGGAGGGGATTGCCTCAGCAATTGGATCGCTGACTCCAAGACGTTTCAACAGTTGGCCGGCGGCGGCGGCCGAGCTGACCGCCGTACTGCGGATGGCGGCTCCAACAACCCAGGTGAGTCTCGTTGCCTCCAACGGACAGGCGTCGCTTTCGCAGGCCAGCAGAACATTTCCAGGCTTCGCCATCGCGGTGAAGGTATCCCGCCAGAGTTGGAGATCGTCCGGCTTCAGATTGAGTCGCAGGATCTGATCCCCCACGGAATGGATCTGTTCCTTCTCAGCTCCGAGCCCCTCGATCCACGACGTGAGGCTGGCCTGTTGTGATCCATCCATCGCTCAAGTCCGGCCTTGGGAACTGTATCCGCACTGTTCGGATTCTCTGGTGCCGTTCGTTGAGGCTGTCATCAGAAGATGAGTCGGCGATCCGCGAGCTTCCGACCTGTTGCTGCCGAGTTGAACAACCACGTGCATGCCATCCCCGTGGGAAGCACTGCTGGACAAGCCAGACACGATCGATACGATCAGGCCCACACGGTTTGTGTCCCATGGCTGCAGCTGAAGTCAATTCCGCGATGGTCCAGCAGCTCAGTCGTCAGCTGCATGCGGTCAGTGAAATCGCTGAGTCACTCACCTTGCGGCTGCTCGCATTGGAGGAGCGCTTTGATCACCTTCATGAGCAGTCGTCGTCAGATCATTCAGCTCCCGAGAAGGATGAAGCCAGCAGACTGTTGCTTGATGACAGCGGTGATCGTCTCAGACACCTTCGAGGTCTTCTTGATGAGGATGCTCCGCGGCAGGTGATTGAACTGGTGCCTCCAACTGCTGATGGGATTCAGCATGACTCTCTTGATGGTGTGATCTCCAGCCATGAGGAGGTTGACCAAAATGATGAATCTGAGCCGTCGCTGAATGAAACTGTGTATGTGGATGATCCGCAGAGCGATCCCGCCCACGACGCGCTTGACCAACAGAATGAAGACGATCAGATCGACCTTCTCAGCGCCTGAGTTTTTCAACGGAGAGACAGTTCCGCTGCTTAAAGCTCCAGCAGCCGAACTCTGAACCGGGCCACCTGGCGTGCCTGTTCAGGTTCTGATTGCACAAACGGGTGCTCATTCAAGCGAAGCATCACTGTTGCGATCTTTTCGTCGACGGATTTGTCGTCAAGTTCGCCCCGCTTCAGGCATTCTTTCCATGCCGGATCGAACACCATGGCGAAGCCATCGGCGTTGTTGAACTGTCGATCGTCGTTCACCGGTATAGGAATCAATGACCGCTACTGCGAATTGCCGGTACTCAGGTTGGAGCTTGAGGCGTTGCGACTATTGGCCTCTTGGAGCGCTCAAACTGGTGTAGGAGTGATGCAAAACATGCCTATTGAGGTCTTGTCTTCTTGCTGATCCCCTACTGCGCATCTACCTGTTGGAAGTGTTTGGCAGCAGGTCCGCCACCCTCCTGATGGTGGGCGCCGGTATGGGAACTCTATGTCTCGCTTGCTTCCCCAAGGCTGGATCAACGGTACGTTGCACACTCTCAATGTGGTGCGTGATCTCGGTGGTCAGGGGAACATCCCTCATCCTTCCCTTTCGGTCGTGCGTGTGAAACCAAGTGCCAAGAGCCGGAAGACTCAAAACCTCAAGTGGCGCTTCCTGCCAGAGAAGACAGATGATCCTCGTCCGTTTGCTGGTCGAACCAAACGTGGTCAAGGGAAGCGCCTCTACATCGAGGGAACCTGCGGGACCACGGATCCGTGGGAAGCAGCAAAAGTCGCCATCTCCGCTTCGCAGGACAAGTGGAAGGCCCTTCACAGAGAACTGGAGGAGCAGCAGGCTGAGCAGGTTCATGCTCTCGCGGTTTATTGGCAACGTTGGTACGACAGTGCAGAACAGGAACCCCGGCACAACCGCAGCCGCTGGTTGGCCGACAAGCTGAACCTATGGAACGGAAACGCTTGTCTCGCTCTTCAACCCTGGGCAACCAACAAAAGTGTTGAGCGGATCACCAGCAACGACTTCCTGGAGTTCTTTCTGATTGTTCGCAAGCACTGTGAAGAGAAAGGAAGCACTGCAGAACAGACCAAGCGGCAATACAAAACCCTGATCCGTCACCTTTTTCAGGAAGCAAGAGCAGATTTTCCTGCTCTCACATGCCCCGGGTTCCCCGAGATCAAGAGGCAGGTCAGACAGAAGCGGCACTTCATCCACGAGGAATGGCAGCAACTTGTGGGAGTTGTCAATGACCTCACGCGTGGTGCTGCTCAGGAGTCCATCACTCAGGCGGAGTATCTGGATTTGCATTGGACCCCGACCAATCGCCAGAACCAAAGGAACTGGGTGGATCTCTATGACGCTCTCCATCTGCAGTGGTTTTTCTATCTGCGTTCAATGGATGCTCCCCGGTTGAGAAGTGAGTGGTTCAGTAAAAGGCAGAGCGAAGCCGGAACTGAGATCGTTTGCTCTCTGGAGAACGTCAAGGGCGATCGATGCAAGCAGGAAATCCTGGCTTATCGACCTGATGCCGTCGAAAACATCGGCAGGATCCTCCAGCGGAAACCTGCTGGATGGTTGAACTTCCCACACATCAAAAGGCAGGCAGGTCGTGAAGATGAAAGTCATGTTGGAGACACCATCAATTTCCTGCTGAAGAAGGCGTGTGAAATGGCAAGCATCTCCACGAAAGGAATTGATTGGACGACATGCCGTCATACAGCTTTTCGCTTAACTCTTGAAGACTTCCCTGAACTGGGAACGCCTCAGAAGATCAGAGGCTTTGCTGACAACGGACAGATATCTGCAGATATGCTGGAACAACATTATTTGCATTTCATCCAGCGTGAAGACATTGCCTTGAAGGTATGAGCAGCAATCAAGCCACCTCAATTGTCCTGGGTTGATTGCTATCTTTGCAGGATTGATGGTTTCCTGCTTCGCTTGGTCAATATCCCTCTGAATCTGCATCCAGCGGATTCTCATCGATTGTTGTGAGAAAGAATTGAATGGATCAACAATGTCAGGCGCCTGTGTTGGATACCGCGAAGGTGTGGTGATTTTGATTGACGTGATTCACGCGTGATCTCCAGCTGTGTCTGCTTGCTGTTTCAGTCAAGCTTCAGAGTGTGGTCTTGAATGGATCGCCACTTGAACGCATAATCAGCTTCTCATCATTTCTGAAGCCGCGTAACTGTCCGCATTGCAGAGTTCATACAAGAGAGATGTGGCTCGCAAAGACAAACCTACAGGCAGATTTGCAGATCAATGACAGAGCCTTGTCAGGTGTCCGCATTGATGGATGCACCCAAGAGTCGTGCGAATTATGGTTGTCTTGGTTGTATCGGTGATTCAGTGGCGGATCTTTCCATGTTGAACTCTAGACTCTTCTAGAGGAACATGCTGTTGACAATATCCCCCATTTCTCTTCTCCATCGCTTTGCGTTTTCTTGGTGTGATTCCATGATTTGAGTTGTCTCGAGGATCCTCTGTTGTGCTTTATTGAATTCCATCAAGATATGCTTTTTGTCTTGAAGGTTATGCCTGTCGTTCTGATGCACCATGATCTGGTTTGCAGCGTCAATTTCAAGATTCTCTAGTTGACGAAGATTGTCAGATGCGTGCTTGATCGATTTTCTTGCGTTTTCGAGTTTTTCTTTGATCTCTTGGATGATGAAATACTCATCATCGGTCTCTACTCCGTGGACCATGGAAAACTCTCGGTTGGTGATCAGGCATACAAAAGTCCACTTGATCTTTGCCTCTCTCAATATCAGGTAAATACTGACTGTGTGTTGTGCTCTGGTTTCTATTGACCAGTAGCAGATGTTTTGAAGTCAGTGTCCAGTCTTAATTGCCCATGCGCTTCCATTCTTCAAGCAGAACTCTGTTGAGTCGGTCATCACAGCCGACGACCAGTTGCGGATAAATCGTTCCTTGTAAATAAGGCCTAAACGCAGCAGAGCAGACCCTGCTGGTTGCTTCTCTCCATTGCTTCAGGGTCTCTGGAGAGAGTTTCTTTTCCAGTGCGTCATTGGACTCTTGCAAACTCTTGGAGGCACACCATCTCATCTCAACGGTGTTTTCCCCAGGACACTGGATCTTCGGCTGCTCGGCCTTTGCCGGCATCGGTGGCAGCAACATCAGCAGGAGCAGTGTTTTCATGTTGTTCTGGGGATTTCTCCAGCTCAGCATCCTCCAGCCTGTCCCGCCCTGTTTTGTCACCTGGCAGCTTCGGCTCCTGGATTAACTGACACAACTGCCCTTCGTGTCTCGGCTTCTGAAAGTCCTGTCAGTCCATCAGGGTTGAGACGCCTAGGGTCCTGGGAAGGATCTTTCAAGGAATGGAGCGTCAAAGCGTCCTGTGGCTTGGGGCTTGATGCGGATTCCTGAGGGATACCCGAATCACTGTCGTCGGTTCTTTTGCTCCTCGCCATCATTCACCGGGAGGAAGACCAATGACCCAGGCCGAGATGACCAAACCATTCAGCTCCAATCCAAAACTGGCCGACTGGGTTCCGTCTCTTCAGCAGATCAAGGTCATTGAAGAGGCACGTCGTTCGCTTGAGCTGTTGCCTGAAGAAGAGGGCGATGCCACCAACGCCTTAAGGATCAACACTCTGAACGTCTATTCACACCTCCATCCCGAAGTGACCGACCCGCAGCAGTTGATTGACGATGCTTTTGCGTTCCTGGCGCAGCAAGTCGATCGTCGCCGTCGCTGTCAAACGCAGAAGGACGGTGAATGAGTCGCGTGATGTGAGGAAGCGCCAACGGCTTCGAGGAGCGTGAACCTCAGGGGGACTTCCGTGCTTGATGGAACTTTTCCCCGCAACTGTGCTTTTGACGACTTTGTGTATCGGGAGGACACATAAAACTGCGTTTGTTCAGATGTCGGGGGGCTGAGCTGAGGGACAGGCGAACACACCAATCGAGGGGACGGGGTGGAGCGAGAAACCATCCCGTTTTTTGTGTTCGCTGGATTCTCACCTGGGGGAGGGATCTTGGATCTGCTCAGTTGGTGCTCTGGTGATACACGAGCACAAAAAAAGCACCATAGATGGTGCTTCAGGACGCAGTTAAGGCGTTGAAGAAAGGTGCCAGGACCCAGATTTGAACTGGGGACACGGCGATTTTCAGTCGCCTGCTCTACCAACTGAGCTATCCCGGCGCGTTGTCTGCGCGACATAGAAATCCTAAATCACGGGGTGGAACCTCCAGGCTCGTTCTGGCCAGACAGAGCACGCCTCGAACGGTGATTCCTGAAGCCTGAAGAGCCTGTTGTGCAGCAAGAACGGTTGCACCGGTGGTGAGGATGTCATCCACCAGCCAGATCTCTCTCTGTCGGAACGGGTTTGTTCCGCCGCTTGCCGGCTTCTGTATCGAGGAACGCCGCACGCTGAAACTGTTGCACTGATTACGGATTCTCTGTTTTCGGTTGAGTCTGTGCTGGCCAACGGTGGGTCGACACCGCTGCAGAAGCTGGAGCGCTGGTCGCTCAAGGCAGCTGCACATCAGGCTGGGAATCGGATTGGCTCGGCTCTGCGCTTTCCAGCCCGGAATCGGCACCAGCAGGCTCTGCTCTGTCAGGTCGCGTTGGAGGATTGTGCAGAGAGCCTGCAGCGCGTTGGTGTTTTGTGTGCGCCGCAACGAGAGGATCAACCGTCGCACATCAGGGTTGTACCAGGAAGCTGCATGCCAGCGCAGCGGGTTCAATCCCTTGATTGAAGACTCTGCGAGACCAAGCCGATGGCGACAGCTCTCGCAGAGATCAGAGTGAGCGGTGGTCGCTTGGATCTGCCTTGTGCAGATTGCGCAGATCGGTTCGATCAACAGCTGCTTCAGACAGCTCCTGATGGAGTTCAGCAAGGTGCTGTTGTGCGGCTGATCTCAGGATTCCCCCTTCTCAGCAGCTGATGGCATGCTCCGCAGCATGGCCACGAGCGTCCGATGTGCATCCTCACTGTCGGTCAGGGTGTGGTCAAACGGAATGCTGACGGGTTCTCCATTGACCTCCAGGGTCATGGCTTCAGCGGTGACTCCAGTCATGGTCGCGGCTGTCGCGGATGTCAGACCTCCGTAGTGGTGGGCGTAGCGAAGCACCGCATCACTGTGGTCGTCATTCATATGACGACAGATGCGATCGCTGATGGCTGGGGTGAGCGGATCGGCGGCCATGGAAAAGTGCAGGAATGAAGGAATGAAATCAGCTGAGACGCTGCCAGAGCAGCAGGGCCAGTCGAAAACCGCTGTACCCCACATATCCGGCCAACACGATGAACAGCCCGATGGCGAGCGCGTCACGGAGTCGGTTTGCCAAAGGCTCATGGAAGCTCAGTCAATTCTCTCCCGGAACGGTCTGTTCTTCATCCTGATGTTGCAGAGCAGTGAGTGCGAGGCGCGCGACCCCTGCTGCAGGTGGGCTGTAACAACTCCGGATCGGAATACCGAGGAGTCGCTGGCGCAGACGTCGCCACTGGGGGTTTCTGGCACCTCCGCCAAGGGTCACCAGGCGTTTCGGAGCCGGAGCTCCAAGTTCAGTGAGCCTTGTCCAGCCCTGGTATTCGATCTCGCTCAGGCCTTCCAGCAGGGCATGCAGATACAGCGCATCACTGACGGGCCGTGGAGTCAGAACCGGAGCAAGATGCGGGTCATCAACAGGGAAGCGCTCTCCTTTACCGATCAAGGGCAGCAGCTTCAGCCCGCTCTCCTGATCGGGGTCGATCTGCCGGCTCAGTTCGTCGAGGTCAATCCCTGGAAAGCACTTGCGCAGCACAGCACCACCGCTGTTGGAGGCACCTCCGCCAAGCCAGCGGCCTCCAACACGATGGGTGGAGGTGCCCGCACCATCGTTCAAGGGGGTGTCTGTGAAGCGTTTCAGCACCAGAGTGCTCCCCAGCACGGTGATGCCTTCATCATCGGCGGCATCGGCGGTGAGTACCGCTGCATTGGCATCGGTGGTCCCTGCGATCACGAGCATGTCTCCGGAGAGCCCCAGCTGCCTGGCTCGTGCAGGGTCCATGGTTCCAAGCATCGAGCCGCTGGGTCTGATCTCCGGCAGCGCTTCTCGCCAGGTCTGTCGGTCAAAGGAAGCGGGCCATGTCTGATCGGTCAGTGACCAGCCCAGACGAAGGTTGTTGCCCTCCTCTCCGAGCGTCCAGTCGTTCAGCAGCCAGCCGGTGATCCAGTCAGCCTGATGACGAAGGATCAGTGGTTTGGTGTGCAGTTGCACCAGTCTGAGAGCACGCACCAAACTGCCGCTGGCGCTGGCTGCTGGAGTGCCCGCCGGGACCAGCTCACGAACCTGCGACAGCTGTTCCGGGCAGGAGACGTTGTAGGGCAAAGCCTTGCCAAGAGGCCTGCCGTGCTGATCGCAGGCCATCAGCGTTCCTGAAGTTCCATCCACGGCGAGAGCCCCGAGCTGGGCGCGAAGCTCAGCGGGGATGGCTTGAATCAGCTTGATGCAGCTGTTCAGCCAGTCGTCGGGATACTCCAGGCTTCGGTCGTAGTCGGTTGAGTCTGAATACAGCAGATCACGCTGCCGATTGAGAACTGCAATGCGCACCCCACTGGTGCCCAGATCGATGCCGAGCGCCAGTGCATCGACCATGAAGGGATCAGGCGTTACGCAGTTCGGCCGCCTTGGCGTCGACGTCTTCCCATGGAGCCTTGAGGTCGTTGCGACCGAAGTGTCCGTAGGCCGCGGTGTCCTGGTAGAAGCGCCCACCACGTTGCTGAGGCAGATTGCGCAGGCCGAAGCTTTCGATGATGGCTCCCGGTCGCAGGTCGAAGTGTTCCTGGACAAGGCCTGTCAGCGCGTCATTGGCCAACCTGCTCGTGCCGAAGGATTCAACAAGGATCGACACCGGCCTGGCAACGCCGATGGCGTAACTCAGCTGCACCTCTGCTCTTTCGGCCAGACCAGCTGCGACAAGGCATTTCGCCACGTAACGCGCTGCATAGGCGGCCGAGCGATCCACTTTGGTGGGATCCTTGCCGGAGAAGGCCCCGCCGCCATGACGGGCGTAACCGCCATAGGTGTCCACGATGATTTTGCGACCGGTCAGGCCGGCATCACCCTGAGGGCCACCCACAACGAATTTGCCTGTGGGATTGACCAGATACTTGGTCGCTTGCCGGGTTGGTTTCAGGGCCAGGTCAGCTGTTGCAGGCTCCACGACGTGAGTCCAGAGATCCTCCGTGATGCGTTCGCGGATGCCTTGCTCATCACTGATGCCTCCCACCTCAGCGGTGTGCTGGGTGGAGATCAGGATTGTGTCGATCGCGACCGGTTTGTCGTTGTCGTAGACCACGCTCACCTGAGTTTTTCCGTCAGGCAGGAGATACCCCAGAGTTCCGTCATGACGGACTTGCGCCAACCTTCTGGCGAGGCGGTGCGCCAGGCTGATGGGAAGCGGCATCAGCTCGGGTGTTTCGTTGCAGGCATAACCGAACATGATGCCCTGATCGCCTGCCCCCACCAGATCGAGGGGATCGCCGGCGTGATCATCGGCCTCATTCACACCCTGCGCGATGTCCGGAGACTGCTGGTCGAGGGCCACAAGAACAGCGCAGCTGTTGGCGTCAAAGCCGCCGGCGCGTGCGCCGCTGTAGCCGATCTCCTTGATCACGTCGCGAACAAGGTGAATGAAGTCAACCTGTGCTTTGGATGTCACCTCACCCGTGATCATGCAGAGACCGGTGTTCACAACCGTTTCGCAGGCCACGCGGCTGGATGGATCCTGCGCCAGAAGCGCGTCGAGTACGGCATCACTGACCTGATCACAGATCTTGTCCG
>CEUU01029581.1_pt1 | contig 10495 bp, 10 predicted proteins | sample 531321 | NCBI WGS metagenome assembly CEUU01 (sample SAMEA2622658, study PRJEB7988) | marine metagenome | isolation source: saline water (ENVO:00002010), including
GTTGACGCATGCGCTGGCAGAGTGCTTTGATTCGGTGATTCAGCAGGCGGTTCCATGCAAATAAGAGCGCTGATCGGCCTCTTTCTGATGGCTTGCTGTATCCGTTTGGGCTATGTGTTGCTCGACGTGCCGGTTCCCCCACAAGATACGGCTGACTATGACGAATTGGCGTTAAACGTGCTGCAGGGCGTTGGGTACGTATCGTATGAGAACTGGTACGGCTTCCCCATGTTCTCTTGGCGGCCACCGGTCTACCCTCTCTTTTTGGCTGCGATTTATGCGGTATGGGGACACAGTCACACCGCGGTGCAAGTTGTGCAGGCGGTGATCGGCGCCCTGTCTATTATACTCTTTTTCCTCATAATGTGGCGTATGTATCGACCTGCTGCTTGGCCTGCGTCTGCGGTTGCTGCGCTCTACGAACCCCTCGTATCGGTGTGTAGCGAAGTGATGAGTGAGTGTCTTTTCACATTTTTTATCCTGTTGGCTCTGTGGGCGATGAGAGACGATCGGCAGCGCTGGCAGATGCTCGCACTGAGTGGGGTGGCGATTGGCCTTGCAGCGTTGACGCGACCCGTGGGACTGCTGATTTTGCCAGCACTCGGTTTGGTCGCTCTATGCGAAAGAGAATGGAAAGCGTGGCGTGGCGTGGCGTGGGCTGGACTGGCCACCGCTGTCGTTATATTGCCTTGGACCGTGCGAAATGCAGCCGTGCACGGTGCCTTTGTCCCTGTTAGCACACACGGCGGATTTATCGTTGCACGCAGCAATGCTCTCGAACCTGCTTGGCGCCAAGAGCGCGGATGGGGTATTGATCGCGCCGTCTTTGAGGCGATGCCGACCGAAGTGGAGCGCGATCGCTTCTGGTGGAAGCAGGGACGCGAATTTATTCTCTCTCACCCGCTGGCGTATGGGCGTTTGGTTTTTGAGCGCCTGTTGCGTTTCCTCTACTTTTTTAGACCTTCATACAATGCAGCTTTTGCCGCGGTGTTGCCCTTTGCCCTGCTTGGTTTGTGGCGATATGGATGGCGCCCTGAGTTTCGGATAGAGAGCGCTTTTATAGGCGTATCTACGCTAGTGTTTTGCACGCTATTGTATGGGTCAACGCGCTTTCGTCTGCCGCTCGAACCTCTGCTGATCGGGTTTGCGGCGGTTTACTTGTCTGACGCCTGGTCGCGCTGGTCGCACCGTGTTTGGGTTGGCGTAATGGGCGGAGTGCTGCTGCTCAATTTGGCTCTTTGGCTCATGGGAGAGCAACTGCGCTCGGTTGTGCTATATGGGCTAGACGGATTAGGGTTGAGATGAGTGACCCGCACCTGTCCATCTGTATTGTCAACTGGAACACTCGGGATCTTCTAAAAGACTGCTTAGAATCGGTCTATTCCGATCCCGAGTCCGTCCGTTGGGAAGTCATAGTGGTCGATAACGCTTCCAGTGATGACAGTGCGGCCATGGTGCAAGCGCACTTCCCCGCTGCTTTATTGGTTTCACTCAACGCTAACGAGGGATTTGTCGGGGCCAACAATATTGCGATGGGCGTGGCGCGGGCGCCCTACTGGCTTTTACTCAACTCTGACACGCGTGTGGAGCAGGGCGCGTTGGGTCAGTTGGTCGCTTTTATGGAAGAGACGCCAGAGGCCGGTGCGATCGGCGCCAAACTGCTTAATGACGACGGTTCGCTGCAGCTGTCATGCGGTATCGCGCCGACGTTTTGGAGCGAAATAGCGAACAAGATATTATTGCATAAGTTGTTTCCCTTCTTTAAATTAGGTGCTTGGGATCACGCTCAGATTCGCGAGGTTGGATGGGTTACGGGTGCCTGCTTATTGGTGCGGCGCGATACGACCGATAGGGTGGGATTACTCGATCCGGCCATTTTTATGTTCTATGAGGATCTCGAGTGGTGTCTGCGAATTCGCAAGGGAGGCTGGAAGGTATTTTACCACTCCTTCAGCCGCGTAGTGCACTTGGGGGGGCAGAGCACGCGTCAGAATTTTGGTGAGATGCTCTTTATAAGTCATCAGAGTTTGTTTTACTGGTACGAAAAGCATTTTAGCGGCGTGCAAGTTGTTTTTTTGCGCCTGCTGACCCCGGTGGAGATGCTGCTACGGTCGTTCCTTTGGAGCGCAATATATTGTGCATATCCGCTTCGTCGTAGCGAAGCGGGCCAGCGCTTGCGAGCCTACAGAAAGATTGCAGCAGCCAGCTTGATGTGCGGGCAGACCACCGACTCGAACCCTTCATAAGTATACAAGCGGAGACCACATTGGCGGATACGATTCAACTCTTTAAGCCTTGGTATGAAGAATCCGAACACGAAGCATTGCGTCAGCCTTTGCAAACGGGATGGCTTGGCTACGGGCCGCTATCGCGTGAGTTTGAAGAGCGTTTTGCGGAATACGTTGGTGTTAAGCATGCAATCGCGCTCAATTCTTGCACCGCCGCGCTCCATTTGGCATTTTTGGTAAGTGACGTAGCAGGTGGCGAGGTCCTTACCACGCCGATGACCTTTGTCGCGTCAAACCATGCCATCTTGTTGTCCTGTGCGCGTCCGGTCTTTTGCGATATTGAGGCCGACACGCTTAATATCAACGTCGACGATGCCGAACGCCGAATTACCCCACAAACCAAAGCGATCCTCGCGGTGCACTACGGCGGTCAGTCCTGTCGTATGGATGAGTTGCGCGCACTGGCCGATCGACACGGACTTTTGCTGATTGAAGACGTGGCGCAGGCTTGTGGTGCGACGTACGGGGGTAAAATGCTGGGTAGCTTTGGCAAGATAGGCTGCTTCAGCTTTGAGTCAAAAAAGAATCTTTCAACCGGTGACGGAGGTATGCTCGTCACGGACGACGATGCGCTGGCCGACCGCGTTCGGAAGCTGCGTTGGTTGGGTATCTCGCGCGATACGTGGTCGAGATTCAACAACGGTCATGTGGGACGTGCGTGGGAATACGACGTAGAAGAAATCGGATTCAAATATTGCATGAATGACATTGCGGCCGCGCTCGGTCTCGTTCAATTGGGCAAGGTCGAACGCGGTAACGAGCTACGCCGGCAGCACGTTCGACGCTATCACCAGGCGCTGGAAGCGTTAGATGGCATAGAGCCCTTGGTGCTTAACGATTACGGACAGAGTGCCTGCTATAGTATGGTGATACGCTTGGATGAGCGAGAGGCTCTGTATGAATTTCTGGTAGATCGGGGAATAGAATCGGCCGTCCACTATTACCCCAATCACCTATTGCCGGTATACGCGCCCTACTGTGAGGCGCCGCTGCCGGTCGCTGAGCGAGAATGGTTGCGCATTTTGACCCTGCCACTTTCCCCACATCTGCGTCCAGATCAGCAAGATCGAGTGATCGCAGGGCTCGTGGAATTTGCCGAACTCTGTCGAGATACCGATCAGCCCGTGGCACGTCGGGCCGTTGGTGAGTGAGCGAGAGAACGCGTAGAGCGTGCACATTCTCTTTGTGACACAATACGGTGCGCGTGCAGCTAGCAGCCGCACACGCGTTTTTAACTACATCCCCTACTTGCGCTCGGTTGGGCACACGTGTGAAGTTATTACCGTGCTGCCTGATGAACAAATTGGCGGTTCGCAGGTTATCGTGACGCGCCAAGTGATGCGTAAGCTGCGCTACTATGCATGGGCTTTCATGCGCACACTGTTGTGCGGTCTGCGCGTCGTGCTGGCGGCCAGACGCAGCAATTTGATCTTTGTGCAAAAGGTCATCTTTCCCTCTTCCATACGCTGGATGCTTCGCTTAGTAAAGGTTCCCATAGTCTACGACTTTGACGATGCAGTTTTTACTACAGAAATTCGTCGGCCTAACTGGCTGGCCAAGCAAAAGCAGCAGCGCAATGCGCGCGGTGTTCCGGCGATGCTGCATTTAGCTCGTATGGCGTTGGTCGAAAATGATTACACCGGAGACTTTGCGCAGCAACATTGCCCGCGCGTGGAATGTATTACCGGTCCCATTGATACGCTCCGTTATACGCCTAGCCATTCGCCGCGATCGGATGACGCCATTGTGTTGGGGTGGATTGGTAGCGCAAGCACGCTTTCCTACCTAGAAGGTATTCGTCCGGCTCTAGAAGACGTTGGTCGGCGCTTTAATGCTGTCCGTCTACATGTAGTCGGGGCATCGAATTTTTCACTGCAACACATGAAAGTACATACAAAAGCGTGGAGTTTAGATAGCGAGGTGGAGGATTTGCGCTGCTTCGACATAGGGATCATGCCCATGCCTGACGACGTGTGGACGCGAGGTAAGGGCGGATATAAGTTGCTCCAGTATATGGCCGTCGGTTTGCCGGTTATTACCAGCCCCGTAGGCATCAATTGCGAGATTGTTGAAGATGGAGTAGAGGGTTTTTGGGCCATTGATATGGATGATTGGATAAAACGCATTACGGACTTAGCCAGAGACGAGGCTCTGCGTAGAAAAATGGGAAATCTGGGACTCAAAAAGATGGAAGCGCACTACGCACTGGAAGCGGCGCAAGTGCGATTGGCCGCACTGTTGGGCGAGGTTGTCGGGGCGCGCGGTGTCTGAACGAACGCCGGTAAACGCCTTCACCGTCGACTGGGAAGACTGGTATCAGGGTCTTGAGATCGACATGGACTATTGGGATGGCTTTGCCGATCGGCTGAGCGTTGGTACGGAAAGACTGCTTGCGCTACTAGCTGATGCCGACGTGCGCGCCACATTTTTTGTGCTGGGTCGTGCGGCTGAGTCTGCGCCTGCGCTTCTGCGGCAGATTCGCGATGCTGGACATGAGATAGGTACTCATGGATATAGCCATCGGTTTGTGTATGATCTGAGCGCGGAACAGTTCCGCAGAGAATTGCGCCTGTCAATGTCGATTATAGAAGATGTTTTGGGAACGCGTTGCGTGCTGGGGCACCGCGCGCCTTTTTTCTCAATTGTAAAAGGAACAGAATGGGCCTTTGACATTATGCGAGAGGAAGGCCTACAGTACGACTCGAGCGTCTTTCCCGTTCAAAACTATCGCTATGGCATTCCCGATGCACCGCGCTGGCCCTATGAAGCGTGTCCCGGCTTGATCGAATTTCCTCTATCTACATGGCGCGTCGCGGGGCGAAATATACCGGTTGCAGGGGGTGCTTATTTCCGCATATTTCCTTATAATCTAACTGGGTCTGCTCTGCGTAGGATTAATGACTCAGGGCGACCTACAGCATTCTACATACATCCTTGGGAATTGGATCCAGACCATCCACGTCTGGACTTACCTCGCAGAGTTAGCCTGACGCACTACTGGAACCTCGAGCGGACGGAGGCACGACTGCGCCGCCTGTTGCACGATTTTCCCTTTGCTCCGATGGTCGAAGTGCTGGGTTTGGGAGATATAAGGTGTGAGTAATGATACGGCTGATGGCGATCGGGTCCGCGTTTATTTTGACGGAGCAGCTGAGCGATTCGACGCAATTTATCGCAGTGATAAGAGCGTTGGACAAAAACTCATTGACGGGTTGTTTCGCAGCGTAATTCACCATCGATTTGGTTTAACCCTTGACCTGATTGGGGTTGCATCTGGACGACGTGTTCTCGATGTCGGATGCGGCTCGGCTCGCTATGGTGTAGAATTGGCCTGTCGCGGTGCTCAGGTAGTCGGATTAGATTTTGCTCAGGGCATGGTAGATCTAGCGAACGTTGCGGCCGAAGAAGCGGGTGTGGCCGAGCAATGCCGCTTTGAGCAATGCGATTTTCTCGCGTGGTCTGACCCGGAACCCTTTGACGTCTGTCTCGCCATTGGTTTCTTCGACTATATCGCCGAACCGGCAAATTTCTTACAGCGCATGCGTGCTCTTGACGCGGCCGATTGCATCTTTAGTTTTCCCAAGCGTTGGACGGTGCGCACGTTACCGCGTTGGATTCGTTTGAATGCAAATGGTTGTCCTGTCTATTTTTATGGCGCGTCCGAGGTCGAGCAGTTGTTGCGCGAAAGCGGATGGGAGCAGGTTGATATCCACCACCTGAGTCGCGACTACCTAGTGCATGCTCGTGTTTCTTAAACCGATGCAAATGTCTACGGGAAATGTGAAAATATGAAAGTGTTGATAACCGGCGGAGCGGGTTTTATCGGTTCGCATCTGTCCGAGCGTCATCTCAACATGGGCGATGAAGTCGCTATCATCGACAACCTGTCGACGGGTAGCATTGAAAACATACAGCATTTGGAAGATCATCCTCATTGCACGGTGGTCATTGACGATATTCTCAACACGGATCTTTTACGTGATTTGGTAGACCAGTGTGACATAATCTATCATTTGGCGGCTGCCGTCGGTGTAAACTTCATTATTGAGAACCCGCTTTCCTCGCTCATATCGAATATCCGCGGCACGGAGATCATTCTCGAACTAGCTAATGAAAAAAAGAAAAAGGTTATTCTCGCTTCTACTTCTGAAATTTATGGTAAGAAAAATGGACACGTGCCCTTTGCAGAAAACAGCGACCGCATGCTGGGTCCGACCACGGTTATTCGGTGGAACTACTCTACGTCTAAAGCAGTGGATGAGTTATTTGCTCTGGCTTATTGGCGCGAGAAACGCCTGCCCTGCGTGATTGTGCGCCCATTTAATGTGATTGGGCCGCGTCAGTCGGGTCATTATGGAATGGTCGTGCCCCGCTTTGTGAAACAGGCGCTACTGGGCCATCCCATAACCGTATATGGTGACGGTGAACAGCGTCGCTGTTGGACGTATATAGACGACGCGCTCGACGGGCTTGTGACGCTGGCCAATAGCGATGATGCCGTTGGGGAGATCTTCAACCTCGGATCGCACTTTGAGACGAGCATACGCGACTTAGCGTTTCGGGTAAAGGAGCTGACTTCAAGCGATTCAGAAATCGAGTTTGTTCCTTACGATCAAGCATGGCCTAAGGGCACGTATGAAGACCTTATGTATCGCGCGCCCGATCTGACAAAGATTCGTGACTGCGTAGGATACGACCCCAGTGTCGACCTCGAATCTGCTTTGCTTAATATCATCAGATACTATAAACGTTGAAGTAGACAGTTTGACATACGTCGATTGGAAAGGGGGCGCTCGAAAGAGAAATGCCCTCTTTTTGTTTGGGCGGTGTGTTGGCCCGATTAAAGCTATGGCATACCGAAGGGGAAATGACTAGAAATAATCTGGGGGGAACCCTAGAAGTACTGGAAGCATTAGGTAGAGCTAATGTAATTGAGCGGGAAAAAAGACAGTAGGAATGTGATTAAGAGTCTGAAGTCTATTGATTTATGGCGTATCTACATCGGGAGTAAAAGAGTGGGTCAGTTGACCCTGAGCAGGGCCTATTGCCGACCATAGCAGCGTATCAAAGCTGATAGTAAACAAGCCGGCGGGCGGAAGCGCTACGGTTGCGTTGGATAGCAGATAGATCAACTCTTCCATACCGGGATTATGCGCAACGATAAGTAGCGTATTGACTCTGTTAGGAGTGTGTTGTATATGCTTTATTAAAGTTGCTGGAGAAGCCAAGTAAAGCGACTCTTCTAAGTCGACTGCTTCTGCGGGCATACTCAAGTGCTCGCAAATCCTTAAAGCGGTCTGGCGCGCTCGCCGTGCTGAAGATGCACTTGCTCGCTCGGGAATCGTTCCGCGATGCTGTAAGAGCGTAGCGATGTGTGCTACATCTCGAGTCCCGCGCTCGGTTAAGGGTCGCTCATAGTCGCTGTTTACGTGCGATGGGCAGTCGGCTTGGGCGTGGCGCATGGCGAGCAGCGTTTTCACGATATTATTGAACCTTCTGCCTCAAAACGACGACGGTGTAAAGGTTGCGCGAGCGCATGGCGAGTACTATTTTCACTGCTAATCTACTCGCAAAATAGGCGTTCAGCAACGCGCTGACAATTATCTCTTTTGGAAGACATTAATCATGTCGGTTGCCCCCGTAGAAATCAACATAGCCATACGGCCTCAGCAACGCTATGAGCTTATAGACGTGACGCAACGCGTGCGCGAAGAAGCGGGCGATGTGCTGTCGGGGTTTCGCAAGACGGCCTACTGTTCGCTGCACACTACGGCAGGGTATTTGGAGCAGGGTGCGTGCCGTCGTTTGGGGCAGACGCACAAGCAGTTAGATCCCTTTATTCGCGCGGTGCAAAAGATATTTCCACACGATGCGGGATATTATCACGATCGAATGCAACTGCGAGACGAGCTGAATGAAAGCCAAAAGGAACGCGAGCCGATTAATGCCGATTCGCATCTGACGTTCATAAGCGCAGGTCTTAAAAACTGCGTCACGTATATAAATCGTCCAGACGAGTCGGTTTACTTCATAGAGCTGGATGGTGTATACAAGCAGCACGTGCGGCAGCGCCGCACGATGGTTATCGGCTATAATCAGGCGGAAGTAGTGCACAGAGGTCGGATTGCCGTTCCAGTCGATGATGGGCGCTCCATTGACTCTTTTAACCTCAAAGACGATCGCTACGGTCTCTTCTCTGAGTTAGAAAGCTGGCTGCAGCGCTACGGCGTCGACAAGGGACGTTTCGATTTACGCCTGGTGCCCGAAGATCGCCACGTCGGTCTGACTGTCAATGAGTACGAGACACTGCTCATGCGCAACGACCTACCGCAGGCACTGCGCGACCCGCTGCGCTACATGGTGCAACGTGGAAAAAAGCTGTTACGCCATCCCAGTGTCATTCCTGGTAAGACGCGAGACTACGCAGCCTACGATTTGATTCATCTCTACAACGATCTAATGGACAACGTGCCGGTGGGCCGTTCAGTTATCGATCGCTTTCTATCTGTGTTGTCGAGCCCGGCCAAGCGCATTTTGCGGTTGAAGCGCCACGTCTCGCTTCTCGTGTCGGACAGCGCGGAAACAGGCAATAGTCGCATCGTGCAGGGACAATATCAGAGTCCCATTCTCGTCCAGCACCATCCTGCTACCAACAGCGTTCGCTACTTAGACGTGACATTACGGAGATTTGCCTGATTTATGCGCGTCGACTCTTCTATATTCAAGGCCTACGATATTCGCGGTGTATATCCAGAGCAGCTAAATGAAGAGGTCGCCTACGCTGTGGGGCGAGCATTCGTATCCTTTCTCAAGTCGAGTGAGGTCATCGTTGGTCGCGACATGCGACTCTCAAGTCCTGCAATTAAGGCCCATTTGCTGCTTGGTTTGACTGAGCAGGGTGCTGATGTAATCGATATTGGAATGGTTAGCACAGATCAGTACTACTACGCTTGTGCAACCCTTAAAAAGACGGGGATTATGGTCACGGCATCGCACAATCCGCCTCAGTACTGCGGTTTTAAAATGGTGCGCGACATGCCGTATTTGCTCAGCGGAGATTCAGGTATTGCAGATTTGCGTCGCATCGTAGAGCAGGACGACTTTTCTGAACCTGCCCGAGTGGGAACTGTGCGCGAACTAGACTTGCAGAATGGTTTTATTGACAAAGTCCTCAGTGTGGTGGACCACGCCGCTATCGCACCTCTGAAGGTGATTGTCGATACTGGTAATGGCATGGTTGGCCCCAGTTTGGAACGTGTCTTTGACCGGTTACCGGTAGATCTGACGGGTTTACATCTCGATCCGGACGGCAGCTTGCCCAACCACGGCCTCGATCCCATGCAGCCGGAAAACCGCGCCGAGCTGCAGCAACGTGTTTGCGAAGAGGGCGCCGACATAGGTTTTGCGTTTGACGGTGATGGCGATCGCTTTTTCGTCATCGACGACCGCGGGGAGTTTGTTCCGGGCGACTTTGTTACCGCACTGATGGGATGTTACATGCTCGAGAAATATCCGGGGGCTAAGATTGTTTATGACGTTCGCTGCTCGTGGGCCGTGCGTGACCTGATTAGAGAGGCAGGTGGAATTCCACTTATCGAACGCGTGGGGCACTCTTTTATCAAGCCGCGGATGTTCGAAGAGGGAGCCGTTTACGCGGGAGAGTTAAGCGGTCACTACTACTTCAGCGATTTTTTTGGTGCGGATTCTGGCTTGGTGCCAGCGCTATTCATGCTCGAAATGCTGTCGCGGCGTTCGACGAAGCTATCCGCACTGCTGCATTCGCTCGAATCGCGCTATTTCCTATCTTCCGAAATCAACTCTCGTGTTGAAGATCCCGCGCAAAAAATTGCCGCCATTGTCGAGCGCTATGCCGACGGTCAAATCGAACACGTAGACGGTATCTCCGTCAGCTACGAAGACTGGCATTTTAACTTGCGTGCCTCTAATACCGAACCGCTGCTGCGCCTTAACTTAGAGGCGTTAGACGAGCAAACAATGTGTGATCGGCGCGATGAAGTCATCGCGTTTATCCGCTCGTGAGCAGCCTGAGACTGCTGCTCCAATAGGTCATCTGTCGGCATGCCGACGGAAGTTTTCTAGCTTATGACATTCCTGCACAACTTTTCCATAAATGCGCTGAGTACGGGTCTCGTTTTTTCTGTAGGCCTATTGAACCAGACGCTGTTAGCTAGTGCTTTGGGTAGCGC
>CEUU01104687.1_pt1 | contig 10490 bp, 4 predicted proteins | sample 531321 | NCBI WGS metagenome assembly CEUU01 (sample SAMEA2622658, study PRJEB7988) | marine metagenome | isolation source: saline water (ENVO:00002010), including
TTTTATTGACCGATGATAAAAAATATCCATATGTATGTATTACTTGGAGTGAAAAATATCCAAAGATCTTCATAACAAGAAGAAGAAGAAATAGAAATAATCTTGATAGATATTATGGGCCTTATGTTGATGTGGGACTTTTAAGGAAAACATTATTATTAATTAAAAAAATTTTTCCACTTAGACAAAGTAAATTATCAAAATCATTTTATAGGGAGATAACAGGTGTTTGCTTAGAAAACATTACTTCAGAAGATTACAGAAAAATAATGAAGCAAGTTTCTATGATCTTCCAAGGAAGAAATCATGACTTAGTAAAGATACTAGAAAAAAAAATGGATTTTTATTCAAGTGATATGCAATACGAAAATGCAGCAAAAATAAGAGATCAAATAGTTGGAGTAAAATTATTAACTGAATCACAGAAGATATCTGTTCCGGATTCTTCAATTAATAGAGATATCTTTGGAATAGTTTCTAAAAATAATATTTCAAGTATTCAGATATTTCAAATGCGTTCTGGAAAATTAGTTGGTCGAATAGGTTATAGCCAAGAATTAAATAATTCAAGTGAGAATGAAATATTACAAAGAATCTTAGAAGAGCACTACATTAATGTTGAAAATGTTGAAATTCCAAATGAAATAATTCTCCAATTTGATCTTCCTAATAGAAATATTATAGAGGAATGGTTAAGTGATTTAAAAAAAAGAAAAGTAAGAATAGTAATTCCCAAAAGAAATAAGAAATTAGAAACTGTGGAGCTAGTATTAAAAAATGCTTATTTAGAATTAGAACGTATTCTTAATGGTTTAGAAGATAATGAATCATTTCTTGAAGATTTAACTAGTATATTAGAATTAAATAATATTCCAAAAAGAATAGAAGGTTACGATATAAGTCATATTCAAGGAAGTGATCCTGTAGCTTCTCAAGTTGTATTTATTGATGGTATTCCATCAAAACAAAACTATAGAAAATACAAGATTAAAAATCAAAATGTAAGCATTGGACATTCTGATGATTATGCTTCTATAGAAGAAGTAATTTTTAGAAGATTTAGAAAATGGTCAAGGTTTAAAAATGAAGGAGGAGATTTTTCAACATTGTTTGAAAATAAAAGTAGTGCACTTCAAAATGATTTATTATCCGATTGGCCCGATCTAGTGATGATAGATGGAGGTAAAGGACAATTAAACGCTGCAATAAAAGCATTAAAAAAATTAAATTTAGAGGAGGATATAGTTATTTGTTCATTAGCTAAGAAAAACGAAGAAATTTATATGCCAGGTTTTACAAAACCACTTGAAACTAATCCTAATCAGAGAGGTGTAATTCTTCTTAGAAGAGTTAGAGATGAGGCACATAGATTCGCATTAACATTTCATAGAAATAAAAGATCTAAACGAATGAAAAGATCACAATTAAATGAGATTCCTGGTATTGGTCCATCCAGGATTAGAAATCTGTTAGAGCATTTTAAGTCTGTTGATGCAATTAGAATTGCTTCAAAAGAACAATTATTACTTGTAAAGGGTTTAGGAAAAAATAGAGCAGAAGAAATATTTAATTATTTTAATTCCTAATAAAAATGAAATAATTTTATTTATAGTAAATTTAAACAATTAAAAAATTGGTTTTTATTAATTTTATAACTAATATTGTTTTAGTTAAATAATTAAAAGTGTTCTGGAAAAAGGCTAAATTATTATTCTTATATTCAACGGTTGATGGTCATACAAAAAATATTTGTGAATATATGTGTAATAAGTTAAAAAATAAGAAGAGTATAAGAATATCTTCAGTTGAAGAATCATATAAATATAATGTCTCTGATTTTGATGAAATAGTTATTGGAGCAAGCGTAAGATATGGATATCATAGAAAAAATCTTTATGAATACATAAGAAATAATAAAGGAATTTTAGATAAAAAAAAGACAGCATTTTTTTCTTTGAATTTAACAGCTCGAAAACCTGAGAAGAACACTGCAGATACAAATCCCTACGTTATAAAGTTTTTAAAAAAAGTAGATTGGAAACCAACCTTAAAGGATGTTTTTGCTGGAAGATTAGATTATAAAAAATTAGATTTTTTTAATAAAATGGCTATTTTATTTATAATGATTATTACTAATGGTCCTAAGGATACTTCACAAACATACGAATTAACAGATTGGGAAAGAGTAGATAAATTAATAAAAAGTATCAGCAATTTTTAATATTTTATTTTAAATGAATAAACAAGATTTAATTAAGATTACCTCAAAAATTAATAAAGAAAGTTGTCCAAAATACATAAATTTTCATTGTCATACAACTTTTAGTGATGGAAGTATGACCCCCTTACAGTTATTGAAAGAAGCATATAAAAATAAAACTAAATATATTGCAATAACAGATCACCATAGTATTAATGCTCATAAAGATATTTATAAAAAAAAACTTATGAAAAAATTTCCTTTAAAATCAATAATTGTTGTAACCGGTATTGAAATCAATTGTTTGCTAAAAGGATGTCTTGTTCATGTATTAGGTTTGGGTATAGATATTGAAAGTGAATTTCTTGCTCCATATACAAAAGGAGAATCGCCTGTAGGAAATGATTTGCATATCAAAGCTGTTTCTCAGGCTATTAGGAAATCTGGGGGAATATCTTTTTTGGCTCATCCAGGAAGATATAGAATTCCATTTAATATTCTTATTCCAGAAGCTTATAAAAATAATATTGATGGCATTGAGGTTTGGTACGATTATACATTAAATGAATACTGGAACCCCAGTCCTTTTATTTGTGAAGAGATTGAAAAGTTAACTAATAAATATGGGATGCTTAAGTCATGTGGGACAGACAGCCATGGCTATTCATTAATGGGAAGATGAATTAAAAATCTCTTTCTATTTGATATTCTGTTTCATTGATAATTGACTTTAAATCTTCAATAACTATATTTGATTTATTTTCCCACATACCCCTATTTATTAGTTCAAGTAATCGTTCAGCAATATCTTTCAGAGCCCATGGATTATTTTCACTCAAATATTTTTTAATCTCTTCATTACAAATCCATGATTTATAGATTGATTCATAAGACCAGTTAGAAACACAATTAGTTGTGGCATCATAAGCATATAAATAATCTAAAGTTGCTGAAAATTCAAAACCACCTTTATAACCATTCTTCATCATTCCATTAATCCATTTAGGATTTAAAACTCTTGTCCTCATAACCTTATCTATTTCACTTTTAAGTGTTGTTATTTTAGATTTTCCGAATTTTGATAGATCACCAAAATATATCTCAGGATATTTACCACTTATTTCTTTTATGGAGATAGCTAAACCCCCATGAAACTGATAATAATCATCTGAATCTAAAATATCATGTTCTCTATTATCTTGGTTATGTATTACTACTTGTACATTTTTTAAGACTTTTTCAAAACTTTTTCTCCCAAACTTTGCTTTACTATTTTCATCATAAATCCATTGACTCCAATTTAAATATGCTTCAGATAATTCTTTATGTTCATTCCAACTTGAATTAGATATTAATTCTTGGAGACCTGCTCCATAAGAGCCTGGCGCAGAACCAAAAATCCTATCAATTGATCTAAGTTTTTTATATTCATAAGAAAGAGGATTATTAACTTTATCTTCATTTAAATTAGCAACTAAATATATTGCTTCACTTATTAGCTTAATTAAATTTGGAAACGAATCTCTAAACATACCAGAGATTCTTAACGTAACATCAACTCTAGGTCGCAATAAAACATTTAAAGGTATTACTTCAATACCTATAACACGTCTTGTAGGCCCATCCCAAATTGGCTTAACTCCCATTAAAGAAAAGATTTGACAAATATCTTCACCACCATTTCTCATTGTGGATGTCGCCCACAAAGAAATAGCTAGATTTTTCAGATTTTCTCCTTTGTCTTGTAAATATAAATCTAATATTTGACGTGCTGATTCATCTCCCATTACCCAAGCAGATTCAGTAGGTAATCCCCTTGTATCAACGGAGTAAAAGTTTTTTCCTGTAGGTAATACTTCTATCTTTCCTCGAGTAGGTGCACCAGAGGGTCCACTTTTTACATAATTCCCTGAAAGGGATGAAATAAATGCTTTTTTTTCATTATAACTTGATGCATTAAGAGGCTGAATAATCTCTTTTTGTATTAAATTTAAATAGCTTGATACCTCATTTCTATTTGCATATTTATTAAAAAATTTTGCTGATTTTAATTTCTCCAGTTCTTGAATATATATTTTATTTTTAAAAAAATAATAATAAATAAGATATTTTGCTTGTTCCTCTAAAAATTCTATCGCTATTCTGAAGTTTAAAACCCTACCATCTGATATTTCTTGTAGTATTTTTAAATCATTTTCTGATAATTCTTGACCATAGTTATTTGTCCATGATTCAAAATCTAGTCTTAGAATTTTTGAGATAAATTGAATAATGCCATCTCTGTTATTAGTGGGAACTCTTGCAATACAAAGTATTAGATTAATTTGGTCCATATTTTTAGGTCTTACTCCAAATGTATGGAGTCCTACTCTAATTTGAGCCTCTTTTAATTCACATAAATAAGTATCAATTTTTTCTATTAGATTTGGTTTCTGATAATCAAAAATATCTTTAAACTCATTTTTTGCGATATTTATAATTGAATCTGAAATAATTTCTATTCTTTTGGAATCAAGTAATCTTGATTCGTAGTATTCATCTACTAATTTCTCCAAAGTTGTTAAATATCCATAAAGTTCAGAACGATCTAATGGAGGGGTTAAATGATCAATTATTGTGGCATGAGTTCTTCTTTTTGCCTGAGAACCCTCTCCAGGATCATTAACTATAAATGGATATATTAAAGGTATTGGAGGGCAAATTATCCTAGGAAAGCATTCTTCACTCAAACCAACAGATTTTCCAGGTAACCACTCAACAGTACCATGCTTGCCAATATGACAAATGACATTAGAATTAAATATATTCTCTATCCAAAAATATTGCGCAAGATAACGATGTGGAGGTGGTAAATCTGGGGAATGAATATCATTTAGATTATTAATTTCATATCCTCTATGAGGTTGTATTAATATGCAAATTTTGCCAAAAATAATTCCATTTATTGAGAAACCTTTTTTTTCAAGATCACTAGATTTTTCTGGATAATCCCATCTTTTAATTATTTTTTCCTTTGATTTAAAAGGCAATTTGTCCCAAAATATTTTATATTCTGCAAGAGTTATATAATCTAAAGGTTTGTTTTTAAAAGAAATTTGATCATTCGTTCTTGCCTTAATTAACATAGACATTAATTCTTTTGATGACTTAGGCAAATCTAAGTTTCCAGTATCATATCCCTCCTCTTTTAACCAATGCAAAATGTTTATAATAGACTCAGGAGTATTCAATCCAACACCATTTGCAAGTCTCCCATTTTTAACTGGATAGTTAGAAACAATAAGGCAAACATTTTTATGAAAATTTTTTAAATTATTTAGTTTGATATAATTCACTGCTAATTTAATTACCCAAATTAATCCATCATTGTCGTATTGATATTTTGTTACTTCAGTACATAAATTATTATTTATGGAAGATAATTCTTTAAAAGAACATGGAATTGTTGTAATTCTTCCGTCAAATTCTGGAATAATTATTTGCATTAATAAATCTATCGGACACATTCCTATATTTGACTCTTTCCATTCTGCTCGTGATTTAGTTGAAGTAAGTATTTGAATTACTGGTATACCTAATTCTTCAAATAAATTAAAATTTGAAATACCCTCATTATTTTTTATAGTTGAATCAAAAGATGTAGTTGTTATAAGCAATTTTATGTTTTCATTTTTATAAACTCTTAATAATTCTTGTTGAATCTCGATTTTTTTTAAAGTAGAAACAAAAAAAGTTCTTGGGGAAATACCAAATTTTCTAAGATAAAAATTTAACTTATCTGTTAGTTCAACCTCATTAGCAAGGTATAAAGATCTATAAGATATAACACCTACTTTTATTCCTTTTTCTTCTTTCCAATCATAAGCGTATGGATCAGAATAAGATTTAATTCTCAAAAATTCATCTGGTATATTCTCACAATTAGAAGATATATATTTTAGGCAGTTTAAGAATTTTAGAAAATTTTCCTTTCCTCCTGTTCTTAATAATTTTGATAGTTTAATTGACTTTTCTAAGTTAATACTACTTAATTCATTAAGAGAAATATCTTGTTCTTCTGTACCTGAAAGTACTATTAGTTGACTTTTTTTATTGTTTTCATTCCATAATCTTATTTGTTCTAATCCGTAGTTCCAAGTACCTCTATCTCCAAATATTCTTAAAATAACAATTTTTGTCTTGATAAGTGTTTTAGAAATATAGTAGTCAATTTGTGATGGATTATTAATTAAACAAAGCTCTAATGCTCTAATTTTATTCTTCATAAAATCGGCTTCATTTTCTACTAACTCAGAAAGAATATTTATATCAGATTTAACACTCGTTATGTATACATAATCTGCGGTAGGTTGCTCTATAAAATCTAAATTATTATTTTCATTTCTCGCAACATTTAATATCCTATGCATTTAATATATAAATTAGGTTTACAATAGTTAAGTATTTTCATATAAATTCTAACTCATCAATAAAAATAAATATGCATGAATTTCTAAAATATGCTTGGTTTGATGGTAAGTGTATTCCTTTCTCAGAAGCGAAAATTTCAATTGCTACGCATGCACTACATTATGGGACAGCAGCATTTGGAGGGATGAGAGCAATACCCAATCCCTCTGATAATAATGAATTTCTTTTATTCAGGACTGACAAACATATAAAACGTTTAAGTCAGAGTGCAAGATTTCTTTTATCTAACATTGATGAAAATTTCATATTTGATGCTTTAAAAAAAATTATAAAAATTAACAAGCCTACAAAACCTATTTACATAAGACCTTTTGTTTATACAAGTGATTTAGGCATAGCCCCAAGATTACATAACATAGAAACTAATTTTTTTATATATTGCATAGAATTAGGAGATTATCTTTCACCAGATGGTGTTACCTGCCGTATGAGTAGTTGGACTCGACAGGAAGATAGGTCTCTCCCATTAAGAGGAAAAATAAGTGGAGCATATATCACTAGTTCTTTAGCTAAAACAGAGGCTAGCTTATCTGGTTTTGATGAAGCTTTGTTATTAAATTCAAGTGGCAAAGTTAGTGAAGCGAGCGGTATGAATCTCTTTATAGTTAGAAATGGAGAATTAATTACTCCAGGGGTTGATCAAGATATTCTTGAAGGAATTACAAGATCTAGTGTTATTGAATTAGCAAAGTCTGAAGGAATAAATGTTATAGAAAGACCTGTTGATAAGACTGAATTACTTATAGCAGATGAAGTTTTTCTAACAGGAACTGCTGCAAAGATAACACCAGTAAAGAGAATAGAATCTACAATTCTTAATGAAAATAGACCAATAATGAATAATTTGAGGACTAAACTTATAGAAATAACAGAAGGTCGCTCAACAGATTATGATAGTTGGATTACAAGAATTAAATTAAACTAAAAATTTTTATTAATGTCTTTCTTTAGAAAACATTTAAAAAGAAATGATAACCCAATTATCATTTTTGATGGAGGAACTGGCACCTCTTTCCAAAATATGAATTTATCATCAGATGATTTTGGAGGAGAAGATTTAGAAGGTTGTAATGAGTATTTGGTATTATCTAAACCTGATGCCGTTAAAGAAGTTCATAATTCATTCTTAAAGGCTGGTTGCGACATAATAGAAACAAATACATTTGGAGCTTCTTCAGTTGTTTTAGATGAATATGATATCTCTCATATGGCTTATGAGATAAATATTAAAGCAGCTCAGATTGCAAAAGAGTGCACTAACAAATTTACCAATAATTCAAAGCCAAGGTTTGTAGCGGGATCAATTGGTCCAACAACAAAATTACCGACATTAGGTCATATTGATTTCGATGACTTAAAAAATTCTTATAAAGAACAAATTAATGGATTAATTGATGGAGGAGTAGATTTATTACTCATTGAGACTTGTCAGGATGTATTACAGATAAAAACTGCACTCTTAGGTGCAAGAGAAGTTTTAAAACAGAAGTGCATAGATCTTCCGATAATGGTTTCTATTACTATGGAAACAACAGGAACGATGCTTGTTGGGTCAGATATATCAACAGCCTTAACAATATTAGAACCTTTCAATATTGATATTTTAGGACTGAACTGTGCTACTGGTCCAACAGAAATGAAGGAACACATAAAATATCTTTCAGAAAATTCTCCTTTTCCAATAAGTTGTATCCCAAATGCAGGTCTTCCAGAAAATGTAGGCGGTATAGCTCACTATAAATTAACTCCGATAGAACTTAAAATGCAATTGTTGAATTTTATATGTGATTATGATGTCCAGTTAATTGGAGGTTGTTGCGGAACTACCCCCGAACACATAAAGTACCTATCCGCAATAGTAGAAGAAGTTAAAGAAGTAAAATCTAAAGAAAGAAAAAGAGCTAAATCTACTAAAAATTTTATTCCATCATCATCCTCAATTTACAATTCTGTACCATATCAACAAGATAACTCAATACTAATTGTAGGGGAGAGGTTAAATGCTAGTGGATCTAAAAAAGTTAGAGAATTATTAAATAAAGATGATTGGGATGGACTTATTTCCATAGCAAAACAACAACAAAAAGAAAATGCACATGTGCTTGATGTCAATGTTGATTATGTAGGAAGAGATGGTGTTAGTGATATGAAAGAGATAACTTCTAGGTTAGTAACTAATATAAATTTACCACTAATGATAGATTCTACAGATGCAGAGAAAATGGAAAGTGGTTTGAAAAACGCAGGAGGTAAATGTATTCTAAATTCTACAAATTTTGAAGATGGGGATGAACGTTTTGATTCTGTGGTAGATCTAGCCTTGAATTATGGATCAGGTATCGTAATAGGTACGATTGATGAAGAGGGCATGGGTAGGACTTCAATTAAAAAATATAAAATTGCTGAAAGAGCTATTAATAAGACGCGAAGAAGGGGTCTAGCTGATCATGAAATCTTTTTTGACCCTTTAGCATTACCAATATCAACTGGAATTGAGGAAGATAGGTTAAATGCGAAAGAAACAATTGATGCAATATTACAAGTAAGAACAAAAATAAAAGACTGTCATATAATTTTAGGTGTTTCTAATATTAGCTTCGGTTTATCGCCATTAGCAAGAATAAATTTAAACTCAATATTCTTAGATGAATGTATTAAAGCTGGACTTGATTCAGCAATAATAGCGCCAAATAAAATTCTTCCATTATCTAAGATAAGTGAAGAAACAAAAAAAATCTGCTTGGATTTAATTTATGATAAAAGAGTTTTTGATAATGGCATTTGTACTTATGATCCACTTGTCGAATTAACTAAATCTTTTGAAGATCTCACTTTAAAGGATTTAAAAAAAATAAATAAAAAGCAAGATAATCTATCAATAGAGGAAAAATTAAAAAATCACATAATTGACGGTGAAAAAATTGGTCTTGATGAATTACTAAATAAATCGTTAAAAAAATATAAACCATTAGAAATTATTAATACTTTTTTATTAGACGGTATGAAAGTTGTTGGGGATTTATTTGGTTCTGGACAGATGCAGTTACCATTCGTCTTGCAATCTGCTGAGACTATGAAGTATGCAGTTGCAATATTAGAACCTTTCATGGAGTCAACAGAAGAGACCATATCAAAAGGAAAGTTTTTAATCGCAACAGTAAAAGGAGATGTTCATGATATCGGCAAAAATTTAGTTGACATTATACTCACAAATAATGGATACGATGTCATAAATTTAGGAATCAAACAAGATGTTAATGCAATTATTGAAGCTCAAAAAAAATATCAAGCTGATTGTATTGCTATGAGTGGATTACTTGTTAAATCCACTGCTTTTATGAAAGATAATTTGGAAGCTTTTAATCAAGCTGAGATAAAAGTACCAGTAATTTTAGGAGGCGCAGCCTTAACACCAAAGTTTGTAAACGAAGATTGTAGCCAAATATATAGGGGTAAAATCCTTTATGGAAAGGACGCCTTTACTGACCTTAAATTTATGAATGAATATATGGAAAATAAAAGAAGTGGTAATTGGTCAGATACAGATGGATTTATCAATAAAGAAAATATAAAAATTAAATTAGCAGAAGCTAAAAATGTAGAAAATAATTCAACTAACTCAATGAAGGAGAAAAATAATAAAGTTATTTCAATAGGAAATGAAGATTTCACTGATAGATCAAGCTTTGCACCGGAAGAGAATCCAATTATTCCTCCATTTTTTGGTACAAAATTAATGAAGGAAGATGAAATCAAATTAGAAGACCTTTTATTCTATTTAGATAAAAAAGCATTATTTAGTGGACAATGGCAAATTAAA
>CEUU01006367.1_pt1 | contig 10408 bp, 9 predicted proteins | sample 531321 | NCBI WGS metagenome assembly CEUU01 (sample SAMEA2622658, study PRJEB7988) | marine metagenome | isolation source: saline water (ENVO:00002010), including
GCATTGAGCGATTTGAACTGAATCCACGGATACTCCTCAACAGGAGCATGGGGCCATCTGCAAGACTTAATTCTTGCAATCTTGACCTTGAACGCCTTTTTGGCGTTTGCATAGCAGTGGTCATAAAATTCTAATTAACAATAGAAACAGAATTACTGTTTCGTCTATACAATTTTGAACATGGAATTTATTGATTGCAGGTAGTTATTTATACCATTTCAATAGTTGGTCAATTATTAATTGTGTAAATCAATTAGAACAAAGTAAAAAATTCGAATTAAAGTAATTCTATTTATTTACTTAAAAGTGGAATAATTCCAGACCAAGTAATGCAATTTTTCTGAAAGCTAAAACAACATGGCAAAACCAACAATCCATTTTTAATAGATTCTCGAAAAAGAGAGGCATATACAGGGTCTGCTTGATCTCCTGTTGTAAAAGATTGAACATCTGTTCTTGTAATACAAGGAATTAAAATCGCCTTAGATTTTGGCATAATAGAGTTCAACTCTTTTAGATGTTTTTGGCCTCTTAAAGTAACAGTATCTGGGAATAAGGCTATATTTTTTTGAATCCATGTTGTATTCTTTACCTCAATAAAAATACTCCGATTATCAGGATTTGAAGATTTTGGTGTTAAGAAGAAATCAATCCTACTTCTTTTATTTTTCCCATATGGCATTTCAGGTCTTATGAGATCGATATCACCAATAAAATCTTTTAGCAAACCCTTTTCTATTACTTTTTTCACTAATTTATTTGCTATTAAAGTATTTATCCCAACCCAACTTCTACTATTTCTAGAATCACAAACTTGTACTTGTTCCCACGTCCATGAAAGCTTTCTAGAGGGAGAGGATGAGAAACTCACTCTTACTTTTGCAGATTCAGAAATCAATCCGCGCATAGGACCAGTATTTGGACAATGTGCAGTAATTTCTCTTCCATCATCAAGCTTAATATCAGCAAGAAATCTTTTATATCTTTTTATTAATATGCCTTCTTTCAAGTCATCAAATTTTGAAATTGGCGTATTCATTTTGTTAATAAGAATAAAGTCAATATAATTATTAATAATATTAGAAAAAATGATAGATATTAATGAATTCAATTCGTAAGAATAATATCTTTTCGGTTTCTCTTGGCACAATACTTAGCAAAATAGCTGGCTTTATTAGGCAAATCTTAATCGCAGCATTATTTGGTATAGGTTTTATATATGACTCATACAACTATGCATATATAATTCCTGGATTTTTAATTGTTATTATTGGAGGAATTAATGGCCCATTACATAATTCTATAGTTACTGTACTAACGCCTCTAAATGATAATAAAACTAGTTTGATATTAAAAAATGTAGGAACAAAAGTAATTCTTATTTTTTTGTTTATCGGATTAATAGTCTTTTTAAATTCTAATCTACTAATTTCAATTCTTGCTCCTAAGTTAGATAATGAATCACAATTGATAGCAGCCAATCAACTTAAAATACTTTCTCCATGTATACCTTTATCTGCATTTAATGGGATAAGTTTTGGGATCTTAAACTCAAAAAACAAATTTTTTCTTTCAAGTATTAGTCCTGCGATTGTAAGTCTTACCACAATAATCTTTATCATTTTTTATTGGATTTTTAATATTAAAAATAAAATCTTTGATGGTTTTCTTTACATAGAGCTAATCGCATTAGCGACTCTGGTAGGAACTGTCATTCAGTTTCTAGTTCATTTTTATGCAACTTTTAATACTGGCTTATTAAGAACTAAATTTTCATCATTAAATACTGTTAAAGAAGAAAAAAGAATATTTAATATAATCATCCCATCCTCTCTCGCCTCTGGTCTTGGTCAAATCAATGTTTATGTTGATATGTTTTTCGCTTCAAGTTTTAAAGGGGCTGCATCAGGATTAACCTATAGCAATTTTTTAATACAAGCTCCACTTGGACTTTTATCCAATATTTTAATTTTACCAATACTGCCAAAATTTTCTAATCTAATAAATAAAAATGAAATTGATAAATTAGGTAAAGAATTAAATTCAACAATTGAATATTGTTTATTAACTACTTTTTTATTAACAGGCCTTTTTATATCCTTTAATGAAAAGATAATAGATATATTATTTCAAAGAGGAGCCTTTGATTATGATGCTGGTTTAAAGGTGGGCAAAATATTAATAGCTTATTCCATAGGTGTCCCAGTATATCTTTTAAGAGACTTACTTATAAGAACTTATTACTCATTAGAATTAACTAAATTACCTTTTAATTTATCCATAGTTGGAATAGGTTTAAATATCTTTTTTGATTGGATACTAGTCGGAGCTCCTATAAACAATTATAAAAATCTTTCACCATTTAATTTTGGAATTGTAGGCCTTGTTCTTGCTTCTGGTTTAGTTAATTTAATAATCTGCACTATTTTGAAAAAAAGATTAAATGCTCACATTAGAAATTTAGTTAATTTTAATCTATTCAAAAAACTAATACTTATAATAATTTCATGTATCATTACAAGCTTTATTTCTTCTCAAGCATTCAGCTATTATGAAAATATAAATAACCAATTCTTTCAAATATTAATTTTTCTCACAAGCGTTATAATTTACTGCATAATTTATTTTCTGATCACTAAATTTCTAAAAGTAAATAATTACCATTTAAGACTTGCAAAAAATATTAACTTTTAAAGAAATTCATCAAGAATATCCTCTAACTCTTTTACTTGCGATTTAATAATAAATTTTGCAAGAGGGATACTATTATTTCCATCCCCTAGACTTACAAAAATTGAATTCAGACCAATATTTATAGCTTCTTCAACTCCTTTTGATAAATTACTTAAACACTCTATTGCAAGCTTCCGAGCCAATCCTGCATCACCCAAATAAAGATTCCAATTTTCAATTTTCAAACAAAGTTTTTCAGCAATCATATCCTCTAAATCACTAATAGTTTTATCAGGAGAATTCATAATTTTTAAAATTTATTTACTATAAATTTAATTTATCTAAAATAATGAATCTTACATTATTGCGCAAAATGCAATTTGAATTAATTTAATTTTTTGAGACAATTAATCAACTTTTTCGGAAAATTTTATTAAAGAATATGAGATTGTAAAAAAATATATTTAAAATCAAATTTAGTTGACTAAAAGGCCCAATAACAGGGATATTACAATTACATGCGCCTGTAGCTCAGTGGATTAGAGCATCTGACTACGGATCAGAGTGTCGGGAGTTCGAATCTCTCCAGGCGCGTTTTAATTATGAAAATAATTTTTTTATATTATTAATGTTTTTTTCTACTATATTTAATTAAATAAGATTTAAAGCTCAATGAGGAACCAAAACAATCTAGATAAAAGTGATCCCATAATTTCTAAACTAATTGAACAAGAAAAATTGCGTCAACAATCCCATCTTGAATTAATTGCAAGTGAAAACTTCACTTCATTAGCTGTAATGGAGGCTCAAGGATCTGTCTTGACAAATAAATATGCAGAAGGATTACCTCATAAGCGTTACTACGGTGGATGCCAATATGTTGATCAAATAGAAGAATTAGCTATTGAGAGAGCAAAAAATTTATTTAATGCAGACTGGGCAAATGTGCAACCTCATAGCGGAGCACAAGCTAATGCAGCTGTCTTTTTGGCTTTGATTAAACCTGGAGATACAATCTTAGGTATGGATTTATCTCATGGTGGACATCTTACACATGGATCACCAGTAAATATGAGTGGAAAATGGTTTAACTCTTTGCACTATGGGGTTGATAAAGACACTAATCTTTTAAATTTTGATGAGATTAGAAATATTGCATTAAAAAATAAACCTCAATTAATTATTTGTGGGTATTCTGCTTATCCAAGAACTATAGATTTTAGAGAGTTTCGAAAAATAGCTGATGAAGTTGGTGCTTACTTAATGGCAGATATAGCTCACATTGCTGGATTAGTTGCAAGTGGGTTACACCCAAATCCTGTGCCATATTGTGATGTTGTGACAACCACTACACATAAAACTCTTAGAGGTCCTAGAGGTGGATTAATTTTATGTCGCGACAAAGAATTTGGTAAGATTTTTGATAAAGCAGTCTTCCCTGGCTCGCAAGGGGGACCATTAGAGCATGTTATTGCTGCTAAAGCTGTAGCTTTCGGAGAAGCATTGGAACCAAGTTTTAAAGATTATTCAAAAAGAATAATTCAAAATGCACAAATTCTTGCGAAAACATTAATTAATAAAGGTATTGATATTGTCAGTGGTGGGACTGATAATCATATTGTTTTATTAGACTTGAGGAGTATTAATATGACAGGCAAGGTTGCAGATCTATTAGTTAGCGAAGTTAATATTACCGCTAATAAAAATACAGTTCCTTTTGATCCTGAATCTCCTTTTGTAACAAGTGGTTTAAGATTAGGTACTGCAGCATTAACAACTAGAGGTTTTGATGAGACAGCTTTTATTGAAGTTGGTGAGATATTAGCAGATAGATTACTTAATCCAGGAGATCTTGTAATTGAGACTTCATGTAAAGAAAGAGTTTTAAATTTATGCAATAAATTCCCTCTGTATCAAAGTGCACTTGAACCATCAATCAAATAAAGATTGCTCTAAAGGAGTTGAAATACTCTCCATTGGAACTGAATTACTATTAGGAAATATTTTAAATACTAATTCCAAATGGATTTCTGAACAATTATCTTCTATAGGATTAAATCACTTTAAACAAACAACAATTGGAGATAATTTAGATCGTATCTCAGAAACAATAAAAGAAATTTCTCTCAGAAGTAATTTACTTATAACAACTGGAGGGTTAGGACCTACCCCTGACGATTTGACTACTGAAGCCATAGTAAATGCATTTAATTGCAAACTTTTTGAACGAACATATTTATGGGAAGAAATAAAAGAAAAACTCTCTTATAGTGATTCAGCCTTAACAAATATATGTTTAAAAAAACAATGCTTATTTCCAAAAGATGCACAAATAATAAATAATCCAAGTGGCACTGCTCCAGGAATGATATGGCATCCTAAAAATAATTTTACTGTAATTACATTTCCAGGAGTTCCAAGTGAACTTAAGGCGATGTGGGATGAAAGCGCTTTTGAATATATTAAAAAGAATTTTTCTGATGGTTCAATATTTCTTTCAAAAACTCTTAAATTAACTGGAATTAGTGAATCAACAGTGTCAGAGAAAATTAAAAGTCTTTTAAATTCAAAAAATCCAACTGTCGCTCCATATGCAAATTTAGGTGAAGTAAAGTTAAGAATAACGGCAAAAGCTAAAAGCGAATTAGAAGCAAAAATATTAATTGAACCAATAAAAAAGGGACTAAAAGAAAACTTTGCAGAATTTATATTTGGAGAAGATAATGAAAATTTACCTTCTGTCATTGTGAATGAATTAAAAAGCAGAGGAGAAAGCATCGTTTTCGCTGAATCCTGTACTGGAGGCTTACTATCAGCCTCCTTAACATCCATATCTGGTTCTTCTAAAGTGTTTAAAGGAAGTATTATTGCTTACAGTAATGCAATAAAGAATTCGTTATTGAATGTTCATAATGAACTTATTGATACTTATGGTGCAGTCTCTGAGGAAGTTGCGGAAGCAATGGCTATAGGTGCAAAAGTTAATTTAAATTCTGATTGGGCTATTTCAGTTAGCGGAATAGCTGGGCCTGATGGTGGGACAAAAGATAAGCCAGTAGGATTAGTATATATTTCCATTAAAGGACCTCATAATCAAACTATAAATCTTAAAAAACAATTTAGTTCAATAAGAAATAGAAAAGAAATTCAAAGACTAAGTGTAAATGAGTGTTTGAACAGGTTACGATTAATCTTATTATCTTATAAGAAATAACTTTTTTGCCAATTGAGTGAGAACACCTTATTTGACAAAGTATGGGATTTGCACAAAGTCGCTAATTTACCAGGTGGCTCTTCGCAGATTTTTATAGGATTACATTTAATTCACGAAGTTACTAGTCCACAAGCTTTTGGTGCATTAAAAGATAAAAATCTAAAAGTAAAATTCCCCTCTAGGACAGTTGCTACAGTTGATCATATAGTTCCCACAGATAACCAAAGCCGACCTTTCAAAGACAATCTTGCTGAACAAATGATTTATACACTGGAGAAAAACTGTAGTGCACATAAAATAAAATTCTTCAATATTGGTAGTGGAAGTCAAGGGATTGTTCATGTAGTAGCTCCAGAGCTTGGACTTACTCAACCAGGAATGACGATTGCTTGCGGAGATTCACATACATCTACACATGGAGCATTTGGTTCAATTGCTTTTGGTATAGGAACTAGCCAAGTGCGCGATGTTTTAGCAAGTCAAACACTTGCTATGAATAAATTAAAGGTTAGACAAATCTGGTGTGAGAATAAATTATCAGAAGGTGTATTCGCCAAAGATTTAGTACTTCACATCATAAATAAACTTGGAGTGAAAGCAGGAGTAGGTTACGCATATGAATTTGCTGGACCAGCCATCAGTATATTATCGATGGAAGAGAGAATGACTATTTGCAATATGTCAATTGAAGGAGGCGCAAGATGCGGTTATATAAACCCCGATAAAATAACCTTTGATTATATTAAAGACAAAAGATTTGCTCCTAAAGATAAAAATTGGCATAAAGCTTTAGAGTGGTGGAAATCTTTAGTAAGTGAGAAAAATGCTATTTATGATGACATGGTAAAAATTGATGCTTCAAAAGTTGAACCAACTGTCACATGGGGTATTACTCCTGGACAAAGTATTGGTGTCACTCAAAAAATACCAGAACTAAGTGAGCTTAATTCTGATGATCAATTTATTGCTGGTGAAGCATACGAATATATGGGATTAAATCCAGGGCAAAAAATCAAAAACACCCCAATTGATGTTTGCTTTATTGGGAGTTGCACCAATGGTAGAATAAGCGACTTAAGAATTGCTGCGAAGATCATACAAAATAAAAAAGTTGCGCCTAATGTTAAAGCTTTTGTAGTGCCAGGATCAGAAAAGGTTGCTAAAAAGGCAATTGAAGAAGGACTAGATAAAATCTTTATAAAAGCTGGCTTTCAATGGAGAGAGCCAGGATGTTCAATGTGTTTAGCAATGAATCCTGATAAGTTAACAGGAAATCAAGTCAGTGCAAGTTCAAGCAACAGAAATTTTAAGGGTAGACAAGGTTCACCAAATGGCAGAACATTATTAATGAGTCCAGCTATGGTAGCAGCCGCCGCCATAGCAGGGAAAGTTAGTGATGTTAGAGATTTTATTAAGCAATGACTATTAAATTTGTTACTCCAAAAGGGGAAATTTCAGTCATAAGCGGAAAATGCATTGCACTTATTGGTGATGATATTGATACTGATAGGATTATCCCTGCAAGATTCCTAAAATGTGTCGATTTTGAAGCCTTAGGAAAATCAGTATTTGAGGACGACAGAAAAGATCTCAAAGGTAATCATCCATTTGATTTAGAATATTATCAAGATGCCAATATATTGATTGTTAATAGTAATTTTGGTTGTGGATCGAGTAGAGAGCATGCTCCACAAGCTCTTATGCGGTGGGGAATAAGAGCAATTATTGGAGAAAGTTTTGCAGAAATCTTTTATAGCAATTGTGTAGCAATAGGCATACCTTGTTTTACTGTTAATAAAGAGATCTCAAAGGAAATACAATCAAAAGCCGAAAAAGGAAATTTATTTTTTGAAATTAACTTAAATAATTCCTCCGCTACTCAAGAAACATTAATTTATAACTTAAATATTAAAGAATCTTCAAAAAAGATGTTTCTTACAGGAGAGTGGGATGCAACTTCAACGCTTCTAAATAACTCAAATCTAATTGAAAAGAAAATGAATGAACTTCCATATATTCAATTGAATAGAAATTATTCTTAACTATTCAAACCCAAATAAAGAGAATATTATTCCCCCTGATTCATTGCTTGGTTGATAAAATATGGCAATTTTATAAGTTCTTTTTGACCATTTTAATGTAATCTTTGAATCGATAAATTCACCATAATTTTTTTTCTCATTATCGAGATTAATAGTTCCGCTAGTCTCAATATGTAGCGGGCCTAATAAATGTTGAGCGAATTTTAAAGCTACAGTAAAACGATCAGATATTTGATCATGCTTAAAAACACTTTGACCGCTTTTAAATTTATAAAAAGGAAGGATACTTAAATGAGTATAATCAAATGCGTTGTTTTTTAAATTTCCTAATATTAAATTTGGTCCTAATCCAAAACCAATATATTCTTGATGACTATTATTTTCATATAAGTTATAAAGTGCTGAGAATTTAGTGTTTATAAAAATACCTTTTTTAATAGGGGCAGGAATATATTTATAAGTATTATCTATAAATTTACTTTTTGGATTAATTACATAAATTGGTATTCTTTCTGTAGATTCATAAAAGATTTCAGACTTAATGCTTCTTATTAAATTGCTTGAATGTAAGTCTTCCGCTTTAAAGTTTCCTATCCCAAATAAGATATTTTGTGACTTCTTTTTTCCATCAATTTCATATGAGGTTTTTCTGTCCAATTGCCAACCATATGAGCCATAGATTTCTGATTCACCCATAGAACCATTCCATAGGCGATTTCTATAACTTGTATAAAATCTATTCTTAAAATCTGTATTTAAGAGTTTAAAATTTCTACTTAATTCTGATCTAAAGCGTAGAGCATTAGAAAATTTATTCATATCAAGAGAATTAAGCTCTTTCTGAAGTTTGATGGACCATTCATCAATATTTCCTTCGAGAGTAGAGTTAAGACCAAAATAGTCTGAGGGAGTAATATCTCTACTTACTCTTTTAGAATTCAGGGATGAATCTTGTTTAACAAAGCTATTAGTCCTACCTTTTAAAGATCTTTGGATGAAAAATTGAGGTTCAATATTTAAGAATAAATTATCTTTTATTTCTACTGAATTAAGCTTCCTGCCTATAAAAAATCCATCTTTATCGAGATTATCAAAACCTATATTCCATCGATTTTGCAAAGATACATTATTACCTTTTGAATTTTTAACTATTGTTCTATCCCCAATCCAGAAAGGGATAACAATTTTTTCTTCCAATATCAGATAATTTATTTTTGAATTAAATCTTAATTTATCTTCGAAAGAAGAGACCTCAAGATCATTAAATACAAGCTGAATTTGCTTGGATTCAAGCAAATCATTAGTAAATGTTACTTTCTTTGATAACCATTTATTCTCATCAATAATTATTTCATCTGTAGAAAAAATCCAGTTTATAACCTTATCAGGTGTATGTAACACTTTATCTCTGTATATTTCTTGAATAATTGGGTTGGACTGAACATCGTTGGGTTTAAATTTAAAATCTAAATCTGAGATAATACTTTCACCATTAATAAATCCTTTCACATTGAATAATCTTCCTTTTTGATTTACGAAATCATATTTAATTTGTTGCGCTTCAAATATCTGATTATTAATTCTTGCCCTCACATTTCCTTTCGCTGTAGCAATTTTATTACTTTTATCATAAATTAAGCTATCAGCATTCATAATAGTCCCTTTGAATTGGACTATGACTTTACCTTCAGCATAAAGAATATTATTTCTTTCAGACTGTACTTGGGATTCTATTTCTAATTCGTTTTGAGTGAAAATATATTCCTTATTAGAAATATTTAATTGCTTGATAGGAGAATTATTTTTTTCTAATGAATTATCTTTTTCAGGTATTTGAGTTTTTGATAAATTAGTTTTCTTAAGATTAGAAACTATTTGAATTTCTTTTTTTCGTTCTACTACATCTTTATTCTTTGAATAAAATAAATTATTAAGTAATCCAGAAGGGTAAGAACATGGATTTATTAAAACATAAAAAAAAGTATATAAGAATAATATAAGTTTCTTGAATTGCGAATTATTCACAATAACTGATTTTCAAAAATAACAGATCAATCTTGAGGACTTTCTAAATCTTTTCTATTTGGAGTTCTTGTAGGATCACTAGCTAGGAAGCCAAAAAGAAATATTCCAACAAAAAAGAAGACGATAGTGTAAACAGAAATTTTAAGAGCAAGCATGAAATTGAGATTCTATATAGAATATTTTATTAAATTTATATTTAATTGAAGAGAAATTGGTGGATTTTGTGAAATTTTGGTAAATTTTGAAATACTTTTAACAATTTAATTTTTAAAGTTTAATGACTAATCATCATGTTCGTCCCATGGATCAGTCAATTTTGCGGATTTTGGTCCAAAGGCTTTAAAAAATCCAAATGCTGTTAGTCCTAAAATAACAATAAATAAGGTAATCCCTATAGAAACAGCTGGTTCAGGAGTAGATGATAAAGATTGCATCAATTTTGATAAGTTTGTAA
>CEUU01023116.1_pt1 | contig 10403 bp, 7 predicted proteins | sample 531321 | NCBI WGS metagenome assembly CEUU01 (sample SAMEA2622658, study PRJEB7988) | marine metagenome | isolation source: saline water (ENVO:00002010), including
CGTTCGTCCCGACCCTCGAAGTTTCCATGGTCAAAGGGATGCCTTGGCAAGAAGTTAGGCGGTAGTTTCAGGTTTTCCGGTTTGTATTTTCCCTCATAGCCCGGGGGATAGATCAACGGATCGTGCGGGCCGGTGAAATTGAGGTGAAGAAAGAAGGGTTTGTCGGTTTTGCGATTCAGTAGTTCCAAGGCTCCGTCGGCGACGTATTTGTCGGTAAGAGGAGTGAGGCCGATTCCTTTACCCAGGTCGGGTTTTCCTTTTGCATCCTTGAACGTCCAGTTTCGGTAGCCGGTGACGGGTCGTCCCGTTCGGCCAAGAATCACCTCGCCTTTTTTCCAAGTTCCACCGCCGCTGCTAAAGAGACCCCGGGTTTCCTGATACCCCCGTGTCAGTGGTTTTCCATCGTTCATCCACTTCCCGACGTACCAGGCATGATAGCCTCCGCCCGCCATGATGTTTGGCAGGAGGCTGAGCTTGGGGTCAATCCGCTCTGCTCCCATGCCCAGCACGCCGTTTCGGAAGCTCGAGCACCCGCTGAGGATTTCCGCCCGACTGGGCACGCAAAGCGGGTTGGCGCAGGTCGCTTGCTCAAAAGTCATGCCCCGCTTGACCAATCGATCCAGGTTCCGAGTGTCGATGACTTCGTTGCCTAGGGCGGCAATGGTGTCGGGGCGCTGGTCGTCGGTCACGATGAGCAGGACGTTGGGCCTGACTGGGACGTCCTTTGCCGCGTTGTTTCGTCCATTCACCACGAGCACAGGGATTGGGTCGGAACCGAGGCAACACATCCCGCCAAGGCCAAGCAGGGTCAGGACCTTTTTAGAGAAATTAGAGGTAGGATCCGCAATCACCGCAGTCCCAGCCTAGTGGGTCCTCCCTTGACAAGAAAGCTCATTCTTCTGGTAGAGCTTCGGGATGGGAGCCTAGTTCGATCGGCTGGTGCATGACGCTCAGTCTTGGGGTTGCCCGCTCCTTGAAAACCTGCCAACCTTCCAACCATGAAACCCCTCATTCCTCTTTTCCTTATGCTTTGTTCGTCCTTAGCTTGGGCGGAAAAACCCATCCTCTGCAGGGGGAACTATCACACCGAGGCCGAAGCGGTAGCCCAGCTCAAGCGCATGGCCTCGACCCATTCCAGCCTGAAGGAATGGAAAAAACGGGCCGAATCCGTGCGCCGGCAAATCCTCGTTGGGTCCAAGCTGTCCCCTTTGCCCAAGCGCACGCCTCTTAACGCCATCATCAACAACATGCGTTCCTTTGAGGGCTACACCGTCGAGAACGCGGCCTTCGAAGCCAGTCCAGGCTTCTTCGTCTATGGGAATCTCTATCGACCCTTGAACCGGAAAGGCAAGAGCCCGGGCATTCTTTGTCCGCATGGACATGCCCGCGGGCCGGCCGGTGGACGGTTGCGTCCGGATCAGCAGAACCGTTGCGCCACCTTGGCCCGGATGGGGGCGGTGGTCTTTTCCTACGACATGGTTGGGTTCGGGGACTCGGAACATTTAGGCTGGAACCACAAGCATCCGCAGGCCCTTACCCTCCAGACCTGGAGCAGCATACGCGCGGTGGACTTTCTGGAATCCCTTTCCGGCGTCGACAAGGCGAGAATAGGGGTGACGGGTTGTTCGGGCGGCGGCACCCAGACCTTCCTCCTTGCCGGGCTGGACGACCGTGTAGCGGTCAGCGTGCCCGTGGTCATGGTATCGGCTCATTTCTTTGGGGGTTGCCCTTGCGAAAGCGGGATGCCCATACACAAGACCTCCAGCCTGGAGACCAACAACGCTGAGATTGCCGCTCTGGCGGCCCCCCGTCCCCTAAAACTAATCTCCGTGGGCGGCGACTGGACGAAGAACACGCCTAAGGTCGAATACCCCTACGCCCAGTCGATTTACAAGTATTTCGGAGCTCTCGACAAGGTCGAGAATACTCATTTCCCAAGGGAAAAGCACGGATACGAGTACGTTAAGCGACAGGCCATGTATCCTTTTATGGTCAAGCATCTGGATCTGGATTCCAAGGGAGTGCTTGATCCCAAGACCGGAAAGTACGACGAGACCCAAAACACAATTGAGGAAGTCGAGACCATGCGTACGTTCGATTCCTTGGCCGACATGCCCAAACACGCGCTAAAGCCCGGTTCGACGATTTCCTTCGAATAGAAATGATTATGAGACGCAAACGATATTTTTCTCTCATCCTTGGTTTCCTGTTCCTTCAGGCAATTTCCCTGCGGGGTGCGACTGAACTTCCGGCCAAGGAAAACTTTCATCTCTTCCTCCTCGTCGGGCAGTCCAATATGGCAGGGCGGGGCAAGGTTACCCCTGCAGACAAGAAACCTCACCCGCGCGTCCTTATGCTGAACAAGGCAGGACAGTGGGTTCCCGCTGCGGACCCCCTGCATTTCGACAAACCGCGAATGGTCGGGGTCGGTCTTGGGAAAACCTTTGGTACGCTTGTGGCGCAGAAGAGTCCTGAAGTTACGGTCGGGTTGATCCCCTGCGCCCATGGCGGTTCTCCGATTTCCGTTTGGCAACCGGGCAGGTACTACAAACCCACCCGCGGTCATCCCTGGGACGATGCGATCAAGCGTTCCAAGCTCGCAATGAAGGCGGGCACCCTCAAAGGCATTCTTTGGCATCAGGGCGAGTCGGATTCCAAGGCAGGCCTGGCCGAGGCCTACGAGAAAAAATTGCACGACTTGGTGGCGAGATTCCGCAAGGAACTTGACGCCCGGGAAGCTCCCTTCCTCGCCGGCCAAATGGGGATTTTCAAGGAGCGTCCTTGGAGTGACGCCAAGAAACGGGTGGATCAAGCCCACCGAGAACTTCCCAAGAAACTAAAGCACGCAGGATTTGTAGGAGCCAAGGGACTTGATCATAAGGGAGACCAGACGCACTTCGATGCCTCCTCCTATCGTGAATTGGGGCGTAGGTACGCAGACGTTTTTTTCAAACTGACGAGCGATCCTTCCAATTAGCCCAGCCGAGGGCGCTTGGGTTGGCGGGAAATTATTCCGCGGGAAGGGTGCTGTCGTCCTTGGGCGGGTTGCGTCCGATCATGGGGTATTGCTCGAGGTCGACGACCTGACCGCTGACGGGTCCCGGATCGGGGGTTAGGAAGTGAACCACGGTAGTGGCGATCTCCCGGGGCCAGAGGATTCGTCCGGATGGGGCGAATTTCCTAGGCAAATCGGCGTACCAGTCTTGCCTGAGCCCATGCTCTTGTTTGCGTTTTGCCTCGTTCTCGGTGAGCACCCACCCGGGGTTGACCTGATTGACCCGTATCCCATGGTTTTGCATGAGGGCATCGCCGAGGTTGCGGGTAAGGGTCATGAGGGCCCCCTTGGAGGCCGAGTAGGCTAGAAGGGTCGGTTCCCCGCAATGGGCGTTCACGCTGCCGATGTTGACGATGCTTCCGGAGGTCTTGCTCAATTCCGGCAGCGCGGCTTGAATCAGAGCCAGAGGGACGATTGTGTTAACCTCGAGAACCTGCCTGAAATAGTCACGGTCCGTAGAGTCGACGTCGGACCAGGTGACGAAGGCGGCGTTGTTGACCACTCCGTGCAGCCCCCCGAACTTCTCTTTGGCCAAGGCCACGAGTTCCTCGGGGCATCCTTCTTCGGTCAGGTCGCGGACCAGTGAAACGGCGTTGTCCGGACCCAGTTCCGCTACCGTTTCCGCAGCCAAATCCGCTTCCAGCCCGTTGATCACGACCTTGGCTCCCTCATCGACGCACAGCTTGGCGATTGCCTTCCCGATTCCGGTACAGCTGCCCGTGACGATGATTGCCTGATCCTTGAGCTTCATTTCAAGCCGTTTCTAAGGGGAAGAAGATTATTACAAAAGCTTTTTTTGGATCTTTGTTTGCGCTTTGAAAAAAACAGGACTATATATCCTATGTAAATACACCAAATATATAAAAACAAAACAGGACAGATGCTTATGAATACTGCAGTGCCCTTCCCAAAAAACAGGCGTTCGGCCGTCAAGAAGAAGCGTCAATGCCGCTCCCTCGTCCGGGCTTCCCTGCACGAGCAGCGGCAAAGACTGATCGGTCTGCGCCGCAAGATGAAGGAAGGCCTGGACTTGGGTGACGAAATGGATTCCTGCCAGGGACAAATCAACTTGTTGCTCAAGGAACTTCAGTCGATTGAGGAAGGGGGACATACGACCTTCCTGCAGGCCAAGACCTTGATTGCTCCCAAGGAAGGAGTTTCCGCCAAAAAAACAAACCTGAGGGCCGAGAAAGCCGCTCTCCGGAAGGAAATCTCCGAGCTTGAGGAGCGGCTTCTTTCGCCCCGTTTGCCTAGGGATGAACTGCAGGAAGTGTTCGAGTTGATTTCCCGTAAAAAGGATTACCTGAAACGCTTTGAAAATGAAATTCGGGCCCTCTGGCAATACAACCATACCCGTTTTGTGTCGGCCCGGGAGCAGGACGAGAAAAACCTTCAAAAGGAAAGCAAGCTCAAGGAACTGGAACAAAGCCGGGAAGAACTGAATGAAAGAATGTTCACCGCCCTCGAGCAGAACGACGATTTCCTGATCAGCGAGATCAACGGGGAACTGGTTCGACTGGAGGAAGAGAGGAAGGAAACCCTTCATCCGGACGGAGATCCCTTTCTCGCCGAGAGGGAACCAGGTGGACTCCAGGACCTTTAGTCCCGTTCTTTGCTCAGGTAGGCGAACAAATCCCTCAACTGATCCTTGTCCAGTCCACCGAGCAAGCCTGGGGGCATGAGGGATACGGGAGTCGCCTCGAGGCTATCGATCGAGGAGCGGGGCAGGGTGGTTTTCTGGTTGGCCGCGTCCCGAAGGGTCACGGCTTGAGGGCTTTGCTCGAGGATGACCCCAACGAGAATTCTCCCGTCCTTGGTCTTGAGTACGTAGTTGGCGTAGCCTTCGCGGATCTCCAAGCTTGGATCTATGATGCCTGGAAGCCAAAAATCCATGTTCTTTCTCTCATAGCCCGTTAGGTCGGGGGCCGTTGATCCGCCTTGTCCGAACAACTTGTGGCAGGAGGCGCAGCGTTGCTCGAAATGAACTTTGCCGGCAAGGGGGTCGCCTTTGCCGCCTTGCCCCGAGAGGAGCTCCTTTATGCGGGCTATTTCCCTTTGTTTCTCAACCGAGCTTTTTGCCCTCAATTCAGGCCAATGGCCCGCTACCTTGCGGTTGATCTCCGGATCCTTGTGTTGCAAGAGCAACTGGACCACGTCGGGAGCCACGTTGCGCGCCTTGACGTGGGCGAGGTCGATCTTTCCCATTAGTTGCCTGGCCCAGTCGAGTCGGCCGGCCAATACTCGGTGGGCCGTGCTTCTGACCCCATGCTCGGCCGGAAGGGTCGAGCCGTGGCGCGAGAGGATGGTCTTGGGAATCCTCGGGTCGTCGTACTGGGCCAAAGAGAGGAGGGAAACCCTCTTGACCGCGCTCGGGTGGCCGCTCCCGAGGTTCTTGAGAAGCGGTCCGACTACCATCGGCCGGTTGATGGAACCAAAGGCCTTGGCCAGCTCGAGCCTCTCCATCGCATCGGCTGAGGAATCGCCGACTACGGCAACGGCTTGACTGATTGCCTTGTCATTTCCCCGCAGAACCTCAATCAGCAATTGGTTTTTCCCCGCTTTTGCCGCAAGGGAGTCCATGAGCCTGCTCAACCGTTCCGGCAAGGGAGGAATGTTCGTTCCCTGGAAGGCCAACTGCAGGCCGGCAAGAAGAACCCTGGAAGCGTGATGATCCGGCGCCGAATCCAGCAAATCCGCGCAACTGTTGAGGTTTTGCGCCCCTCCGGCCATGGCGTAGCGGCGCATCAGTCTCTGGGCCAGGGTCTGACTGAAGACGGGGTGAACCCAAGTATCCTTCTCCCCGTACCACTTGCGAAGAAATTTCCGTCCCGACTCCGCATGAGCCTCCACTCCCCACCAGATCATGAGTGGCAAACGCTCGTCCCCCCTGACTGGTTCGCGCTCGGCGAGTGCTTGGAGAAGGGGCAAACCCTGGCCTGATGGCAAGCGCTTGGCCGCCGCCGCCAATTGAACGAGGACTTCGGCGTCCTTCTCCGTCTCGGCCATGGCTTCCATGGCCCGAGCCAGTTCGTCCGATACCTTGCCCTTGTCGCCAAGCAACCTCACCACCCAGCGCCTAAGGTGAGCGTCGGGATGGTCCAGCCACTCGAGCGCCCGTTTTCCCTCCAGGCCATTCAGGAGGTTGAGGGCCCAGAGGGACTCTAGGGAGACCTGTCCTGCGTTTGCCCGCACTTTCCCGACCAAGGATGGAATCAACGACCGCTTTCGCTGCCAACCGATCTCCAGCAGGGCCCTTCTTCGCACCCATTGGTTTGAATGCCCGAGCAGGCTCAGCAAATCCGAATCCTTCATTTTGGCCAAATCGCCGATTCGGTGGGCGGGGGTGCTTCCCTCGGGCTTGACCCGGTAGATCCGGCCACTTGACTTGTGCCAATCATCCACCGGTCGGACGTGGCTGAGCCTAGTGTCGTACCAGTCGGCCAAATAAACGCACCCGTCGGGCCCTACTCCGCAAAACACCGGCCTGAACCAGCGGTCCCCGGAGTCCATGAGGTTTGCCTCGTCGACGGTGCGGAATCCGGAAGCCTCCCTCTTGAGGTTACTGACCCAGACGACGTTGTGAAGGGAGTTGGGGGCAATGATCTTGCCCTTGAATGACTTGGGGTAAAGCCCGCCCTCATAGATGCAGAAGGCTTGGGCGAAACGCCTGCGGTCACCCTCGTGTCTCATATGCTCGAAATAACCGAATGCGTAGGGGTTGGTTAGGGGGCCGTGCTTGCCCCAGTTCTTCTTGCCGTAGCTTCCCTGGGGGTAATGCATGCCCCGCGTATTGCCGTTGTTGGTCCCTGAGAAAACCCTCCCTTTGGAATCGATTTCCAAACTGAAGGTGTTGCCTCCGCCCTCGGCATGGATTTCAAAGCGCGTCGTTCCCGGATGATACCGCCAAACCATCTGTCCTTGCCACTCGATGAGTCTGCCCGTGGCGGGGCACTTAACCTTGCCCGTAGTGGTGCTTCCGTTCACGCCGTAGAGCCAACCATCCGGTCCCCACTGCAAACTGTTCATGACCGAGTGAGTGTCCTCCAGTCCGAAACCCGATAGGCGAACCTCGGGGTCGGAGTCGGGAACGTCGTCTTGGTCCTTGTCGGGATAGAACAAAAGGTAGGGCGGGTTGGCCACCCAGATTCCACCATGCCCCGTCACTACTGCCGTCGAGACGTTGAGCCCGGTTACGACGTCCTTGCTGCGGTCGAAGAAGCCATCTCCGTCGAGATCCTCGAAAACCGTGATCTTGTCCGCTCCCTTGACTCCGTGAGGCGGTGGTTCGGGCACCTTGTCGAATTGGGCCCTCAGGTGATTGTCGTACTCGATGATCTTCAGCCCGGCGGGGAACTGGTACTGCAGGTACTGCGAGACCCAGAGCCTGCCCCGGCTGTCCCAACTGAGGAAGAGCGGTTGCCTGACCTCTGGCTCGGACGCCATGAGTTCGACGGCGAAACCCTTCCTCGTCTGGAATTCCCCGACCGCTTCCCGGGCGGGGGTAGGGGGCGTATCGTCGGCCAAGGTTCCCCGCCCTCCAAAGGTCCTGATGACCTCCGAGACCTGTTCGCTGCCGGCCTCCGGAGAGGGCATTTCGTTGCTTGGATCTTGCCCGATTAGTCCGGTGAGGATGGCGAAGAGCAAGCTCATGCCCGAGGCTTTGCGGAATGAACGCATCTATTTTCGTTTGGGTTTGGACAAGGTCTATGGCGAGAGAGATTGGTTTCTCATCGTTTCGTGAGAGAGTCCGGAGTAACTGGCTTTAACTCGAGTGAGGAGCTTATTGTGGTCTGTGGTCATGAGGTTCCCGAAGAGCGCTCCACCCATGGAAGATGGGAAAAGAGGCTTTTACAAGGTTTTGTTCAGTGGGGCGGACGACTTGCGGGAATAGTCGTCCGAAAATTTTACGGTATTCGAACCTCGCGGAGCAGGAAAACCGATTCCCTTTTATTGACTTCTCCCTCCCGAAAGCTAAAAACGAGGAATCCCATGGAAAACGACCCCCAAATCAACCCCGGAGAAAGCATCCAGTCTTCCGCCAAGGAAAAGCGTGAGGCCCGATCCGCCGTGCGCCAATCCCTTCGCGAGCAACGGGCGAAGCTCAAGGAGTTGCGCCAAGGCATGAGACAAGGGCAGGACCTTGGCGACGACATCGATAGTTGCATGGGCGAGATCGATCTTCTTCTCAAGGAATTGCAGGCCATCGAGGAGGGCGGGCATGCCACCTTTCTGGAGGCCAAGGAATTGATTGCCCCCAAGAAAAACGTTTCTTCCAAAAAGACCAACCTCAGGGACGAGGCAAGCGACTTGCACAAGGAAATCAAGCATCTTGAGGAGAGACTCTACCTGCCTGGCATAAGCGATGAAGAGCGCGAGAAGATGAACCTCCTGGTTTCCGAGAAAAGCGACAGGCTCAAGGACTTGGAGGAGGAGCTCAGCGCCCTCCGACAGTACAACCATACCCGCTTCGTACATGCTCGGGACGAGAGCAGGAAGAACATCGAGCAGGAGCGCATGCTTGAGGAACTGGAGCAACGTCGGGAAGAAATCGGCAACCGGATGCTGGAAGCTCTGGAAAAGGCCGACGAGCCCGAGATCAGCAAGATTCAGGAGGAGCTCAACGCCCTGCACGAGCAGAAGGACAAGCTTCTCGAGAACGGCCAGGATCCTTTTTTGAGGGAATCTGCCGAGTAACCCGACGGCGCCGGCTCGTTGCCTTTTCCGCTTTTAAGGCTGGAGGAACTTGGCCCGTAGCTTTTTCAAACCGTCCAAAGTGGCTCGCAGGGACTGCTCGGCATCCAGTTGGTTTTGATGATCGAGGATGCCGATCGGACCGTCATACCCGCTCTCAAGCAGAACCTTGAACATGCTCTTGTCATGTTGTCCTTTCCCGAGGGCGAGAATCTTGGGCTGCGCTCCGGCGTTCATGCCGTTGAGGTTGAGGCAGAGGAGGAAGGGTTTCATGAGATTGAGGTCATCCTTCCATTCCTTGATCCGGTCATGTCCGTGGTGCCAATTGTAGACGATCCCAACGTGATCGTGCCCTTCGGCCCGCAGGGCCTTGCAGACGGAGACCAAGTTTTCCGGCATCCCGGCCCAACCACCATGGTTGTAAAGGCCTAGCTTGCATCCGATCTCTGCGGTCCGCTTGGCTAGTGGAATCATGGCCTCCTTGGCGGATCTGATCTTTTCTTCCCGGGTGCCTGACTTAGGTGAGCGCAGGGTTTTCCATATTTGGGGTCGGATCTTGTGTTTTTGAAAGAGCTCGAATGCTTTTTCGTGCACGTTCCAAAAAGCAAAGAACTCGATTCCGTGCTTCTCGTACTGAATGATTTCCTCCTCGAAATCGGGAACGTGTTGGGCCCGCCAGTCGTAAGCGGAGCGTTTCAGCCCGAGCCGAACCAGCATCTTGGCCCGCTCCTCGGGGTTGCGCTTGCTTGCGTCGAAAGGAACGATGCACCAGGGGACGAGGTTTTCCCTGAGCAGGTTCTCAGCGGTTTTCCCTTTCTTGGCCTTTTCGCCCGACAACTGACAAAATGAAAGCAGCGCGCAGGCAATCAGGAAACGGCGCGGGAAAATCTTCACAAGGAGTGATTGGTAGGGTTTGCAACCGCTTTATTGCCGTTGCGGAGGATGCCTCCTCATCTCTTACGAAGGGACGTCGCGCCCGCGTGAAGGAGGCGAACTTGGTAGAGGGACGTCCGAGCGGTTATGAAGAGGGTTTTGTAATCCTTGCCCCCGAAGCAGACGTTGGCCGGCTTCTCGGGAACCTCGATGGTCTCCAGTTTCTTGCCGTCGGCATCATAGACCTGAACCTGTCCATGGGTAAGGTAGAGGTTGCCATTTACGTCCACCGCCATCCCGTCGCTTCCCTCGTCGATGGTGAACAGTTTCTTCCCGAGCTTTCCTTTCTTGCTTACCGCATAGCAGGTCACGGTGTCGGGATAGTCGTGATACTTGGGGTCCGGGTGCCTCTTGTGCCCGCCCGTGTCGGCGACGTAAAGTCGCGAGCCATCGGGAGAAAAGACGATGCCGTTGGGCATGGCCAAGTCCTTGATCAGGACCTCGACCTTGCCCGTTTCGGGATCCAGTTTGTAGACCCAGTGGCCGGGGATTTCATGCGGTGCCCGCAAACCCCATGGGGGATCCGTAAACCAGAGGGTCCCATCCTTCCAAACCGCCACGTCGTTGGGTGAGTTGAAGCGTTTGCCTTCGAACTTCTCGGTCAGGACCTTGGCCTTGCCATCCTTCCCGATGCGGATGATGTTGCGGGCCGCATGTTGACAAGAGATGATGCGTCCCTGCAGATCGAGAATGTTTCCGTTGGCCTGTTCGCTCTTGCGGAATA
>CEUU01033221.1_pt1 | contig 10387 bp, 6 predicted proteins | sample 531321 | NCBI WGS metagenome assembly CEUU01 (sample SAMEA2622658, study PRJEB7988) | marine metagenome | isolation source: saline water (ENVO:00002010), including
ACATCTTCGGACACATAGATGATAATACTACAGGTCCTTGTTCTGTTACTAAAACGTCATCCTCTATTCTGATTCCTATACCCGCATATCTTTCTGGAATTAATATGTCATTTCTCCAGGATCCGAAATACAAGCCCGGCTCAATTGTCAAAACCATTCCGGGCTCTAGTAAGAAAGAGGAGTTAGGGTCGCCTTGGCGGCCCCCTCCTACGTCATGCACGTCTAATCCTAGAAAGTGACCGGTACCGTGCATGAAGAAATTCCGTATTTGGCCCTCGAAAACACCGGGTTTTCCTTCCACTCTGCCCAGTGCATCTTCGAGAGTGCAGTTTAACACTCCAAGTTCTATCAGACCTTCTGCTATGACCTCACATACTGCCTCATGCATAGAAAACCATGGCAATCCCGGTTGACAAGCCTCAATTCCTGCTAGTTCAGCCCTTAGAACAAGTTCGTAAATTTCCCTCTGGGGTTGAGAGAACTTCCCATTCACTGGCCATGTTCTAGTAATATCTGACGCATATCCACTGACTTCACATCCTGCATCAACTAATACAAGATCCCCTGATTTTATGACCTGGTTGTTATTCTTGTAATGGAGTACAGTTGCGTTATCTCCCCCGCCTACTATTGATGGAAAGCTCCATTGACTAAGTGAGGACATAAAGTGGCCTTCGACCAGGGCCTGAATCTCCCATTCCCCCATCCCGGGTCGAGAATCGCGCATTGCCTTCTCATGGGCGAACGATGCGATGGATGCGGCCTCTTTCATATATTGGATTTCATTTGTTGATTTGACCCTCCTAATTGGATCAATATAGGGGCGTAAGTCCTCGACCACATTATTCTCATCTAACGATATGTCTAATGAAGAGGACGCGCCGGGGATTTTGAAAACTCTACATCCATCTGAGACTAATTCTTTGATACATGAATCAAGACTTTGTAATGAATCGGTATAATCCACTGGCCATGACTTCGCGCCATCAACGCCTACACGTATCCCTTCCCAAATTTCCTTGGTTGTATCCCTATCAGGTACGAACAGAGTTGTTACCCATTTTCCAGATAAATTCGTTGCTAGTAATGTACCTTCATCCTCTTCCCAACCACAAAGATATAGCATGTATGAATTGGCTCTAAACGGATAAGCGACATCATTGGATCGTATTTTTCGTTCATTTGTTGGTATGATTGCTAAGCTCGACTTTGGCAATTTAGAGAATATTGACTCCTGACGATTAAGGTATTCTTCCCTATCGAATGGTAAACTCATACAAATCCCTGATATTATTCCCTTTTGGTCTTTTCAGGATTAGTTCCACTTGGGAATTTCTGAATCATCTGATTTCGATCGTCTGAATATAGAATATGACAAGAAGCCACCAGAAATAATCAGAATTAGTATTGAAAGGGGAGGACTATCATCCCCGGCATCATCTATTACGATAACTGAGATCATGGATGACGCAGAGTCGTCGTCAATTACTTCAATCGATAAGATGAAGGAATCGTCATCCACTCCATCGGGCCATGATATAGATCTAGAAGCCCCCTCATAGGTTGGGACATTGTCAACTCTCCAAATATATCTGAGTCCATCTATATCGTTTGAGGTATCTGTAGATGATGAGGCATCGACAAGAATCGAAGAGTTTGGATATAGAGTAATCTGATCATTATCAAAATAATTCTCCCCATTAATGGTCAGGCGTGCTGTTGGAGCCATGTTGACAATTTCTAGCCTAGAAGTTGAGAGGCCCATGTTCCCAGCATTATCGGATACAGATAGTGAAATGACGTAAATTCCCGAATCAATTATATTTAGCTCGATTGACCGGTAATCTAGCCCACTGAAAACCTGATTTATTCCTTCATCCGACCCTCCAGTATTGCTTATTGACCAAGTATAAGTTAGTCCCTGTATTCCCCAATATTCGTCGAAGGTCGAAGAGGCATCTAAGTATACTGTTTCCATGCCCTCAGGAATCTCTTCGGGAACATTCAATATCACACTAGGAGGTGTGTTATCGATCCTAATACTTATACAATCGTGGGAGAATTGGGAATCTTCAATTTCGGATTGGGCAAATATAATGATGTCATGCCATCCATCATCAAAATCAACCAAGTTAATCTCGAAAGTTAGAGTGTCGCCGTCCCACATAATTTCGGATAGGCTCGGATGCGGAGTCGAGTTGTAATTGACCGCGTAAAGGGAGACTTCGTCCTCAAGCCCGCCATAGGTGCATTTAATTGCACTTGAAGTGCGAATTATGATTGAGAATGAGGGTTCAGTGCTATCTATAGTAGAAGATAACGCGTCTAGGATATATGATTCGCTGTGCCAATTATCCACTCCACTTTCATGTATACGCAACGTTGGAGGAAGAAACTCATCGGTCACACCTAGGGATTGAATGAAAATGCTTGCAGACTCTACAAGATTAACCCCGCTTGAGTCAGTTATGCTCACGACAAGTATGCATGAGCACGAGCCTACCGTTTCGGGGGAGATGACGATGTCGAATGTCCATTCGGTCACTGGTCCAGAAGTAACGCCTTGATAGAATTCTGTTACCGAAACATAGTGTCTTGTTGTAGTAGAGTCAAACAACTCCCAACTCGCGGAATGAGGTTCCAATTCATCTATCACTAAAGCCTTGAATGCGAATTCATCATTAATGACGGTACCATCTTCAAGACCGATGCTAATTGAAGCAGGAAAGTCATTCTCTGCCTGTGAATTTAATCCTGGTATATTCGAAGTAACCAATAGAATCACTAAGAAGGTAAAGCCTGGTTTGAGTGAAGATACCATGGCTCTCGTTACATCGGCGTTAACCAACACTATTCAATCCCATGTAATCATGTTTCTACCTATCAGATATTCTCATCTGCCATGAAAGCTCATCAAGCCATAACCCTAGTGTATCTCGATCAATGTACTCCTTTGCGGTACTAGCTGAGAGGACGCATTCGCATGCTGCAGATGCCAGCAAAGCCGCGTCATAGAGGGAAAGACCTGAGCCCAGGGCTGCTGCAAGAGATGTTGCGGCTGCATCGTGCATTCCTATCTGCTGTTCTGCAGCAGGTGCCATGCATGGTATGAGGATAGAGTCGGAATCACGCTGGTACAACTGGACTCCATGAATTCCCCCCAGTACAAGAATTCCATGCCATGAATACTCAATCAGCATATTCTGCGCCGCTTCTTCTATGTCTTTTCCGATTCGACGTGCTAAAAGGGACATGCCCCTCTTTTCAAAAATCACTACAGATGCGCCTCGGCTTTTTTCCAAGCCGGTTAATTTAGGATCTACTATCACTGGAATTCCTATCTTATTTGCCTCGGAGATTAACTTAAGAGATTCTTCGATAGTAACAACTCCCTTGTCGTAGTCAGAAATAACCAAGGCGCAACTGTCCTCTAAACCTTCTATTGCAGAAGAAGCGAGCTCAGAAGAGATTGCTTCACCTACGGGTTCGTTTGTACCTCGATCTGCCTGTAGCAGTATTTGCCCTCTATCGAGAAGGCTCTCCCTACTGCCGAAGAATCGAATCTTAGTAAGAGTCTCCCTGGATGGGATGATGCTTACGTTATCTGTCGAAATATTGAATTTTTTTAGTGTAGAAATTATCGAATCGCCCTCAGAATCATCCCCTAACGCAGTATGGAATGAGACCTTCATTCCGAATGAAGAGAGTCCTATGGCTATATGTGCAGATGCACCCGGTGACTCCTCCGAATGGGTAATCTTCAGTACAGGTACTGGGGCTGTAGAGTTCAGATTATTTGCAAAACCGTGGTGATATCTATCGAGCATTGTGTCACCAATGAGTGTCACCTTTTGCCCATCTATTGTTTTCAAAAGATTTCGCAGAGTCTTGAGGCTTTCCTGTCTTCTTTCTTCGGTGTCTTCGGTCACGTTATTCCCACAGAGGTCACACGGATGATATTTGGGGATAGCGTCTAATTTGACAGCGTCCTCGTTCGTACATGGAGTGGACCGGGAAATGGTGGATTTTCGAAGGTCCAGAGTATAGTAGATTATGGGAGAAATCGGCTATCGGGGGACTTATCGACGGAGGTGGACTAGCGCTTTCTGACATTGAAGTCTTATTCTCAAGGAATCACAGAGGAGTAATCTTTCCTTTGATTCCAGATGATAATGCCATGTTAGAATGGGTGAATGAGAGACTACAGAATGACCCGGCACTAATTCAAGAATATGCGGTTTTAGAAGCATTAAGAGTTCCGGGAAACAAAGTTGTGCTCCACCATAACTTCTCTAAATTGGGCATAGATAATTGTGATTCATGGGGCATTAGGTGGGCTTCAGATAAGCACCCTTCTAGAAATGAACCAGACTCAGAAGTTATTTGGTTTAGTTCGAGTGAATTATTGAGTGGTAAATCCGATCAATCTCGTTCATTGGACTCGTTACTTCATTGGTCAAATGAGGTATATTCCAAGAATAGGATTTCAGAGGTTCTTGTCGTGGATGAGGAAAAGTCTGTAGTCACTTATCGTATTTCTGAGTCAGATCCAACTGGAGTTCTTCGTCCACCAGACTTCGATGAGTTTCAAAGGATTTCTAGGCTTAATTCAGTTGATTTAGGAGAAGATGGAGTGTTCATTATTCACGACGATGATTGGGTATTCGATGCTATTGGATTACCAGTACATGGCGGAAGACAGCTAGAAAATATCGAATACGAGGTTGTCCAATCCATAACGAACAAGGGAACAGAGAACATGTCGGTATCTTCTAGTATAGTTCTCGATCTTTGGAAAAGGGGTCTGAACACTAGGTCTGGGTTCAAGTACGGGACGAAGTGGAGATGCTACCCCTCGGATGTAGGGGAAGGTCACGCTCCTTGGTTAGTAGTAGACCCATCATCAGACAATCCAAGGAATTGGGCGGAGGCCTGTCTCTCATCGAGGTTGGCCTCAGGCGTAAACAAGGATTGGCTTTACCCAATATTCGATGGTGAAAATGGGTGGAGATACTTGCAAATATCCAGGCCGCCCTCCGATTCAAGATGGAGTAATCCGATCAGGTACTAATTTTTCTTGTTCTGCGTATCTTTGGTTGCTATGGACAATGCCATCAAGACGAGAACTGCGGAAATTGCATTGGAGGGAATTGCCAGCCAGTTTAATGGTCCGAAAGGCAGATCTCCTTCCGCATTTAATTGGAACGGGACTCTTTGTTCGATGTTATCCGAGTCTAGAATGACAAGTTCCCCTTTTGCAACCATCCTTGGCTCCAGAAGTCCATTTGGGGTAATTCGCAATTCAATTGCGTCTCCGGGGTAAAACGTTCCTTTGGTTAGTGGTTCAGCGATTCTTCCAGCGGCACCTTCAATCGTTATGCTACTATATGTCCTGGGGCCGGAACCAAGTGATTCAGGATATAGAGCAATAGTAGATTCTGAGTCCCAAGGTATGGTTGCTATGATATCATCTGGAGAGAGCCTGTGGTTTACTACTATCCAATCAATGGACACTGTGTTCTTAGGTTGGTCCTGGCAACCAATAGATCCTTCAATCGTCCCCTTAGAAGAAGAAGAGTTTCTTATTTCGATTAATTGAATCCTTGTAGTATTGCCATTGTGGGAGGGGATCACAACACCGCCTGTTGATGAGATATCAACTTCTACCGTACATTTGTCGGTCGTGAACATATCTGCAATGATTGGTTCATCATTTAGAACCACGATAGGATTTCGGGGCAATTTTAGTGTAGAGTTCGCATCACCAACGAAATCGAAATCAATAACTGCGGAACCCTCGCTAATATCTATGACATTAATTGTCCATTGGACAAGCCTCCCGTGATTGTCCCAAATCTTCTTACCAGTATGGCCGAATCTATCACCAGCAACGAAAACATCAGCTGCAGAGCCATAGTCTTTAGCCCTCAATAGAGCATCGTCTCCATCTGCTTCAACAATCTTAACCCATGGTTTTGTTGGGTCGGTATTCACTAGGTTTGAAGCCACGTCTCCGAAATTTAGATCCTGCTGTTCGACTAATATGCCGTGCCCGGGCAAACCCTTGTCGAAACCAGTATTCGATCTAAGTGTAATCCAGATATATTCTCGAGGAGCTATCTCAATCTTTAGTGGGTTACCGCCGTAAGATAGAGGTTCGAGAGAGAAGTTTCCATCTGAGGTTAAATTAGGTTCAATTGGATCTATGGCGTCAATAAGTTCGAGAGTGGAAGATGAAGGTAGCGTTGGCTTGGAACCATCATCTACCCAATTTCCACTGGCCATCACGTCCCAATCACCTAGTCCATGCCAGTTTCTCGTAGGTGCATCGCTATGTACATCGTACAAATCTACGGCACCCATCTGATGCAGCATCTCATGGACTAATACTCCGAGGCCCCCATGCACTGAAGCCATCGTGTAGTGTTCGAATGTATACTCCCCGACCGTAACAGGCTCGTAGAATGTTGAAAAGTGGCTCCAAATGCTCGTCGATGGTCCTCCCTCTTCTTGTGGCTGTCCGGAATGTATAATGAGTAGCCTGTCAACATTGAAGTCTCCATCTAGATCCCATTGAGAGATGTCTAGATTTTGTCCCCGCCCAGACTCAGAGAACGCACTAATTATCGCCTCTCTTGCTAATTCTCTAGCACCTCCAGAGTCCGCTCCCGTGTCTCTCTCAGTTTCGGAATCCGTCCCCCAGTGGGACTCTGAGTATGGGGAAGCCCAAGTCTCTCCCACTATAGTCGTCGTTAATTGAGAATCACCCCCGCTCATCTCGGAGATGTATTGTTGTGCCGAATTATCCCCTTCGAACAGATGCTCCAGTTGAGAGTTAGGGAAGGGTTTCGCGGGAAAGCTGACTCTTAGTACCGGCCAGAATTCTTTCTCTGCAAGTCCGACTAATGGACTTCCATTGGCATTTCTCGTTTCGACTGTTGATGATATGGCGTCGTTAACCGATTCAGAATTTATGTATACGAACGAAGATGCTACCATTAGCATGATAACAGAAAAAATTCGAAAAATACTAGTCGGTGTGCTTTTGCCCACACCTTTTGGCCTGTAGCTAATGCTTTCAAACCAATCCCCAGATGTTATCTGGTTAAGTCGAGTTTTGTTCCAGATTTAATCGATGATTCTAATTGGCAAGGAGTTTGATACGATATCGGATAATCCCGCGGAAAGTATTGCAATTATAATTTTCAATCCATCAAACTCGATGGGTAAAGTTAGAATTACCAAACCTGTTGAAATTGCGAGTAAGCGCTTCCTGAACCTAATCTCGCCATTTTTTATCATGCCATATATTCTCGTTAGAGAGAGTGAAATCGTTGTCACCGACCAGATTACAAGTACCCAAGAAAGTGCCATACCTAAAGAGAAGATAGCGGAGGCATCGTATCTAACAAGTAGGCCATCGGGCCTACCAGATGCTTCAGACAGCTCAAACAAGGTAGGCAGGGCCAGATACCATATTAGGGAAATGATGATTGGGATGATAGCTGTCGAGAGAACAAGTACCGATATCAGCCAATTTCGCTCTGGTGGATATAGTCCTGGCCTAGCGAACGAATAAACCTGTATCGAGATTAATGGCAAAATTGATATTAATCCTAGGAGAATTACAGCAGCCCACCTCAACTGTAGCCATTCGTACGGCCCATAGATTGACATGGTCTCGTTGTTGGGTCCAGTTTCCAGAGGTAATACACCTAACCAGTGAGTGATCATATTATCTATTGAGAAGGACCAGAAGATACACATGATGATCAATGTAAATGAGGTTCTTCGGGCTATTGTATTCAGCTCTCTGAGGTGCTCTTGAATATCCCAGTTAGGGAAAACGCTGGCTAATTCGCTAGTCACAATACATCCTTCGCATCGGGCAAGGTTCTGGCTGCAAGAACCGTTCTATACACGCCATAAGCAGCCCATGCACTAACGAAGAACGCTGTACCGGTGGCGAAATCTGTGAAGTCCACACCTTGGAAAACAATAGGGCTATCGGAACTAGCCCATCTGACGCCTAGGTAGAACGATAGCAAGCAGCCGAACGCCCTACGGAAACCCTGGGGATAAGCCAGTTCGCTCGCCAAGAATTCTGGTCCGTCATCATATTTTCGTTCGAGAATCTCCTTCTGGACGACTGCCCCGACGATAAGTGCAGTTAGGCTAGTCCAGTAGAACAGGTTACCTTGTGAGAACACCCTTTGGGATATTCCGTCCTGACGTTCCTTCTCGAGTTGTTCGTCAGACACCTCTAGTAGGAATAGCGAGTCATAAGTGCCAACAGAGATGGTTCGAGTTTCCAAGGTTGCTCCGCTCTCATCAGTGGTTATAGTGCCAGGTGGGTTAATCGAGAAAGACAGGACGTTCCAGTAATCCATCTCGTCGGGTATCCCCCCCCCATCTACTGAGTTTCCGGCTATCCAAAATTGTACTATCCCCATGTCATCATCGGGAGCTGTCCATGTCAATACCCATGATCCATCGAGGTCAGTATCAGAGTGTGAAACATCATCAGCTCGCCCCTCTGCGTAACGTATTTCTTGGTCGTCTTGCCAGGTGAAGTTGCCAATCGAATCAGAAGAAAGCAGGAAACCAGCTTGTGTGTTTCCTTCACCGCCCGATAGGGTAAGAGAGTCAGCTACCCTGATAGTGAGTTGATAACTCTCTGATGGTTCGTACATAAGGGGGACACCCGTAACCATTACAACTGCTCTATCTGATGATGCGCCGTTGTTGTGGCATGAGCAACCATACTTTACGGTCAACTCATCGTCTGAATTGTAAGCCCCGGGGCCGTTGCTCATTCCAAGAGCAGGAATTGATACCGCAGCTACTACTACAAGGCATATGAAGGCGCGACTAACGCTCAAACGCATGATATCACTATACCTTTCTCGCAGTCGATGTCAAATAACGGTTGGGGGAGATAGACCTCATAACTCCTTGATAGAGGAATTCAATTCATTCATCATCTTCTTACCGTCACCGAATAGCATCATAGTCTTGTCATCATAGAATAGGTCGTTGTCAACTCCCGCATACCCAACGGAAAGGCTCCTTTTGATAATTACAACAACTCTTGCCTTGTCAGCGTCGATGATCGGCATTCCTCCAAGTGGCCCATCGCCTGTACGAGCAACCGGGTTAACGGTATCATTGGCGCCTATTACGAGAGCAACGTCGGTCTCCGGGAGTTCGGAGTTAATGTCGTCCATCTCAATGAGTTGTTCGTATGGGACGCTAGCCTCGGCTAATAGTACATTCATGTGTCCTGGCATCCTACCTGCGACAGGATGGATCCCGTACGAAACCTCCACACCCTGAGACTCCAGAAGGTCAGCGAACTCCTTGACAGCATGCTGTGCCTGACTAACTGCCATACCATAGCCAGGAATAATTACGCACTTGCTTATGCCATCGCAAACCATTGCTACCTCCTCTGGGTCGCTTCCTACTTTGGTTCTGGTAACCGACTCACGGCCGCCTCCTCCGAATGACTTGAAAAGGACTGCAGTGAGGGTTCTGTTCATCGCTTTGCACATAATGAAAGTCAGGATTAGGCCGGCCGCTCCCACCATAGAGCCAGCGATAATCAGGACATTGTTTCCTATCACGAAACCGGTGAAAGCTGCGGCAATTCCCGACATTGAATTCAGGAGGCTTACAACAACCGGCATGTCAGCACCACCAATTGGTATAACGAATAGCACGCCAAGTAGGCAAGACAGGCCGACGAGTGAATAGATGTAGTCGTAATTCTCAGGTTCTTGGATTGTTAGTCCAATCAGAGAAATGCAACTAATCAATATCGCGCACTTGACAGCATTAAGCCATGGGGGCCCCCAAGTAGGGAAACTAACCCATTTACTCCGCCCTCGATCATCCTTTTTCGTGAAAGGGATGTAGAACCCTCCCCTGAGTTTTCCCATAGCCATGAGGCTTCCAGTAAGCGTAACCCATCCGACTATTCCGGAAAGTCCTATTGCGATCCATGTGGCGTATAACTCGATGCCTGCATCTGGGATTTCCCCCTCCTGTAGCCGCTTGAGTACTTCTGAAAGACCCACAAGTGCTGATGCCCCCCCGCCAAATCCGTTGAATAGGGCGACCAGTTCTGGCATCTCAGTCATCTCAACCGTAGTAGCCATAATGTATCCGATGATGGTACCAAGAGCTAACCCGGCGGCTATCAGCTCAATTCCGATAATCCCCTCAGAATACATCTTTACGAGTGTAACTAGAACTGCAAGAAACATCCCATAAGCGCCAAGACGATTGCCCTGAGGGGCAGTTTTAGGACTGGAAAGACGTTTTATACCGAAAATAAACAGAGCTGCCGATACAAGGTAACCTATGTCCCAGACAACCGAGTCGA
>CEUU01025863.1_pt1 | contig 10379 bp, 10 predicted proteins | sample 531321 | NCBI WGS metagenome assembly CEUU01 (sample SAMEA2622658, study PRJEB7988) | marine metagenome | isolation source: saline water (ENVO:00002010), including
CTTGTATCTTTTTTTTAATCTTTTTTTCTATTGAGTTGATAACGGTTATGTTTTTGAGTTTTGGTTTCAGATTATTTTTGTCTATGTAATTTATAAGATTATACTTTTTTGTTTTTACATTATGAATTGATTCAATTGATGGTGAATCAGAAATTAGTTCAATTTTACAGTTGTGTATTTTAGATAACATTATTGAACAATCTCTGGCATTGTATCTTAAAACCCTATCATTTTCCTTATATAAATGATCGTTTTCATCTAAAATAAGAATTTTATCTAAAGATTTAAATGGTAAAAATATTGCAGATTTTACTCCTATTATAATTAATTTTTTCTCTTTAATAACTTTTGACCATGCTCTCTTTTTTTCATTATTAGATAATTTAGAATTATACAGCAAGCATATTTTACCATATTTTTTTTCTAAAAAATCTTTAAATTCGAACGATTTAAAAAGATTTGGTGTCAGTATTAATACAACTGAATCCTTATCCTTGTAAGGTTTTATATTATTAACTAAAAGTTGTAAATATTTATCAGATCTTTCAAGATTTAGTCTTGGCTTTAAATCTTTAATAACTTGTTTATTTTTTATGAGTATTTCTTTTGATCCTTTTTTTATTTCAAAAATTTTATTGGGTATTATACTATTAATTATTTTTGGTAGTGGAACTAGATAATATTGACTTGCCCATTTTAAAAATCTTATTTGGCTTGCAGAAAACAAACTATTACTACTTGAAATAGAAATGGCATTTTTTATTGGGAAATTTTGTCTTTTCTTATAGGTATCAGTTATTGTTATAGCATAAACTTCTTCATTATTATACCCAAAAGGAACAATAATAATAGTACCAATACTAATCTTTTTTTCTACTTTATATGTGTATATTTTACGTACAGGAAGATTTATAATAACATCAACTAGTATTGATTCTTTCATAGTTTATATGAGATTCAATATAGTAATATTGATTTATTTAATCGGAGATATTATTTTTTTTTGGATGAAGTTTCTTTCTTGGTCTTTTTGGCTTTTTCCTTTTTCTTTGGAGATTCAACATCTTTCAATTCTTGTGTTTCTGGAGATTTATCTTCTGAATTATTTGATTCTTTTTTATCAGATTCAGACTTATCATTTGCTAAAATCTTTTTAGATTTTTTTCCTTTGGTTGATTTAACAGATCCTGATATAATAACTTTAATATCGTGTGTAACATCTTTATGAATTTTAAGACTTATATCATATTCACCAACTGAGTTTATTTTATTATTTATTGAAATATTCCTTTTATCAATCTCATAGCCCTTTTCAGATAAAAGTTTAGATATTTGTGTAGTTGTGACTGAACCAAATAATTTATCTTCTTCTCCACTTTTCATCTTGATTTCTAAACTTAAATCACCAATTTTTTTTGCCAAATCATTTGCATTTTTAAGGAGTTCTTCTTGTTTTTTTGTGGTTTGCTTCAAATTCTCTTCAAGAATTTTTTTGTTAGTATCATTTGAAAGAATTCCATAACCCTTAGGTATGATGTAATTTCTTCCATATCCGTTTTTAACTTTAACTATTTCGTCTTTGAATCCTAAACCAGGTACATCTTTTGTGAGTATTATATCCATCTTATTGAGTGTCAGTTGTATAAGGTAGAATAGCTAAGTGTCTAGCTCTTTTTATTGCTTGTGAAACCTTCTTTTGATACTTTAAACTTGTTCCAGTGATTCTTCTAGGAAGAATTTTACCTTGATCATTTATAAATTGTTTTAAAAATGAAGGGTCTTTATAATCAATGTATTTTATACCACTTTTTTTAAATCTACAAAACTTCTTTTTTTTTGATGATCTATCAATAGATTCGTTTTGTAAAGCAGAGTTAAATTGGCTTCTCATTTCTTTTTCTTTTTAAATTCACCTTTTGCTCTTCTAGCATTAAATTCAATACCATCTTTGCACAAAGAGACTGTTAAATATCTTAAGATAGATCTATCTCTTTTAAGTTCAGTTTCAAATTTTTTGATAATATCTATGTCGTTTGACTCATACTGAAATAAGTGATAGAAACCTGAATTTTTGTTATTAATAGGGTAGGACAACTCTTTAAATCCAAGGCTTTCATTACATATAAATTTAGCCTTTAGAGACTCAACTTGTTTAGTATATTTTTTAACAGTATCCTCTACCTGTTTTTCAGATAGAACGGGATTAATTATGAATACTGTTTCATAATTTTTATTCATATAAATAACTTAAATGATCTGCAAAAGTAATATTTTGATATTAAAAAACAATTATTTTATTAAAAATTCACCCTTACCAATGAGATAATCTTTTGTGTAAATCAAAATTTCATGAATACCTTTTTTTAGTTCTTCATTTTTATCATAATTAATAGATAGTTGTTTTTCGGATTTATCAATTAGAAGTTCTTCCTTGATAGTATATGTTAATTCTCTTTTCTCAAATGTAAATGAACCAGAACCTCTAGAAATATCAAAAATTATTTCTCCATCTGGCTTTTTAATTAATATAAAAATATTAATAACCTCAATCTTAGCTAAATCATTTTCCAATAAACTAAAATCAATATTGATATTTTCTAATGATCTATTTTTAAAATTATTCTTTTTTGTAGAACCATTTCTGAATATACCTGTTACTTCAAAATCTTTCAATTCTAATCTTGCTGCTACTTTAATTTTTTCTTCTAGTATTTGATTTGATTGATTAATATTTGAAATTGTACTATTTAAATTATTAATTTCAACTTTTTGTTCTTTATTTTCTTCATATAACTGTTCATTAATTTCTCTAAGTCTTTCTATTTCTTCGTCTTGAGCAAGTAATAATTCTCTATATCCATCAACTTTTCCTTGAAGTCTATTAATTTGAGCATAGGCTCTACTCCTAAATTCTCTCTTTTCTTTTTCAATATTTTCCTTTAAAATAAGTAATGAATCAATGTCTCCTCCTAGTTGAGAAATTGTAAGAATCTTATCATTCATAACATTTGAAATGGAATCAAGCTCTAAATAAACATTTTCCAATTCATTTTCCTGAATAAGTCTGATTTCCTCTGATTTTTTATTTTTATAGATAAAGAAAATTAATACAAATAAAAAAATTGCAGAGATACTGGATAAGAGGTATATAATTTTTTTTTCTTTCATACAGAATATAAATTGTAAGCAAAAATAGATAATTAGAATTGAAGGTAAAAATTGAAAATTCTTGGAACCATGAATTAAAAAAAATATTCACTAGTAATTTTTTTTATAATATTACTGAAGCTATTAAAAAAGAATATAAGTCGAATGAAGTATATCCAAAGGGCTCAGATATTTTTAATGCATTCAATTTATGTCCATTTGATAAATTAAAGGTTGTTATTATTGGTCAAGACCCATATCACGGGTTTGGCCAAGCTAATGGATTATGTTTTTCAGTTAATTCAAATATTAAAATACCACCATCATTAAAAAATATTTATAAAGAATTAAAAAATAATTATAGTGATTTTACTTTTAAAGATGGTGATTTATCTAATTGGGCAAACCAGGGAGTGTTATTATTAAATTCAATACTTACAGTTAGAAAAGGTCAGCCTGGCTCTCATAAACATATAGGTTGGGAAATATTTACAGATTCTGTAATAAAAATAATATCAAAAAGAAGAAAAAATATTGTCTTTATTTTATGGGGAGCCTTTGCTAAATCAAAAAGTAAATTAATTGATAAGAAAAAACATTTAATTCTTGAATCATCTCACCCATCTCCATTTTCTGCTTATAACGGGTTTTTTCATCAAAACCACTTCATTAAAACAAATGATTATTTGATTATAAATGGATATAAAAAAATTGATTGGTAATCTATCTTATAATATTGAAAAATCTTTCCCACCTAATTGCTTTGAAGATATTTGATTCGTTGTAGTCATATGAAAACCAAATAAAGGAAGCTTCTCCAAGTACATGGTCATAAGGTACAAATCCCCAAAATCTAGAATCCTCAGAGTTATGTCTATTATCTCCCATCATAAAGTAATAATCTTGTTTGAATGTATAATCCTCAACTTTTTTATTATCTATAAAAATATTATTATCTTCAACTTTTACATTATCATTACCTTCAAAATCCTTTATTACTGAACTATATTTTATGGTATTTTCTTCATTTAAATATATTTTTAGTCCTTTATAGGGAACTAATAATGGTCCAAAATAATCAGTATTCCATGGAAATTTATTTTTGTCAGGAAAAATTCTAATACTTGATAAGGATTTATCCATTCTATATATTTCAACATCATCGATGAATGATTCTTTTTCAATTGCATCAGCATTTTCTTGTTTAGTATTCATATAATAACCATTTGAAACTTTAGTGTATTCCCAGATATCATATTTTTTAAAAACCCTTGGATTTATATTAGTTTTAGTTCTAACAAAATATCTATTTTGTTGATTTTCAAGTTGATCTTTTAAATTATTATTTATGAAAATATCACCATTTACAATTTTTATGGTATCACCTGGTAGAGCTACACATCTTTTTACGTAATAAGTTTTTAAATCAATGGGTTTTTCAATCTCTGAAGGATAATTAAAAACTACAATGTCATTTCTATTAATTTCACTAAAACCTGGTAATCTAAACTGAGGAAGTTTAATCCAATCCAAGTATGATGGGATATTAGTTCCCCAAATTTTTTGATGGGTTAGAGGTACCTGTAGTGGGGTCATAGGTGTTCTTGGACCATAATTAAGTTTGTTAACAAAAAGAAAATCACCAACTAGTAATGTATTTTCCATTGATGGAGTTGGAATTGTGAAAGCTTCGAAGGTTGCCCATCTAATTAGGGTTGCTGCAATTACTGCAAAAAACAATGCATCAAACCATTCTCTTATAGGACCTTTTTTCATCATTCAAATTTATTAATACTACAATTTAAAAATTAGATAATTATGTTAAAATTTAAAAATATATATTGATTCCTAATCCTATTACATTTGAATGATTAATTTTATCAAAAGATGGCTCAATTTTAAATGTTATATCATTGCTGGTATTAAAATCTTTTAAATGTGAAAATATATGAGCATCAGCAATATTGAGAAGATAATATACTCCTGTGAATATTATAAGAAGATCTCTATTCCTTCTCCAGAAATCCATATTTCTTTCTAATGAATTTCTATTAAAATTAGGAAAGGGGTTTACAGTTGATTCAATATCATCAGTTTCATAAATTAAAGCTCTATTAAATTCTTTATACATATCATTATTAAATTTTATATAGTGACCAATAACAGTAAATCCTCCATATATTACAGGTACTTTCCAATATTGTTTATTATAGACTTGTCCAAGCCCAGGAATGATGGCTGATAGTCTAGATGCTTTGCTAGGATTAGATTTTTTTTTTATTACATCTAATGAAATATCCTGTGCTAGTATACTATTACTAATTAAAAATAAAGTAATGAAAATCCTATTCATTTATATAATATCTAAAAGCTCTAAAATTCTATTAAGATCATTAGTCGACTTATAGGGTATAATGATTTTACCTTTTAAAGAGTCTCCTTGAGTATTTATCTTAGTTCCAAAAAATGATGAAAGTTTAGATTCTAATTTTTCAATATCTTTTGATTTTTTATCAATTTTTTGAGAAACTTTTTCTTTTTTATTTTTAAAATTTCTAACTAATTCCTCAGTTTTTCTAACAGAGAGATTATTTTTAATTATTGAACTATATATCTCAAGTTGTATCTCGCTAATATCAATTGAAATCAACGCTCTTGCATGTCCCATTTGAATTTTATTTTTTATTAATCCATTTTGAATTGATGGAGGGAGCTTTAATAATCTTAGGTAGTTATTTATTGTAGATCTATCTTTTCCAACTCTTTTTCCTAATTCTTCGTGATTAATTTTTAAATCATCTACAAGTTTTTTATATGATATTGCTATTTCAAGAGAGTTTAAATTTTCTCTTTGAATGTTTTCAATTAATGCAAGTTCAAGCATTTCATTATCACCTGCTTTTCTTATAAATGCTGGTATTAACTTTAAATTACTAATCTTGGAAGCTCGAAACCTTCTTTCGCCAGAAATTAGTTGATACTTATTTTTATTAAGTTTTCTGACAGTTATTGGTTGAATAATACCATGATTACTAATTGATTCAGATAATTCTTTTAAGTTTTCTTCTTTAAATTCCTTTCTTGGTTGGTTTGGATTTATTTCAATTTGATTTATATCTATTTCATCAAAAATTTTATTAGATGTAGTTTCACTTTTGCTACCAAGTAATGAGCCAAGACCTCTTCCTAATGTATTTCGTCTGTTTACCATGATACATTTACCATATTATTATTTTCGACTAACTCTTTAGCTAAATTTAAATAGCTTATTGATCCTTTACAATTTGCGTCATAGGATATGGCAGGAATTCCAAAAGAGGGTGCTTCACTTAGTTTTACATTTCTTGGAATAATTGTTTTAAAAACAAGTGATTTGAAATGAAGCTGTACTTCTTCAACAACTTGATTACTTAATCTTAATCTTACATCATACATACTCATTAAAATACCCTCAATATTTAAATTTTTATTTAGATTTGATTGAATTAGTTTTATAGTTTCTAATAGCTTACCTAAACCCTCTAAAGCAAAATATTCACATTGTACAGGTATAATAACTGAGTCTGAAGCAACTAAAGAATTTACAGTAACTATTCCCAGTGATGGAGAACAATCAATAATTATAAAGTCATATTCATTTTTAATTTTTTTTAAACAGTTTTTCATTCTTATATCTCTTTCTTCAATTTCAACCATTTCTACTTCGGCACCAACTAAATCAATATCTGATGGTATTAAATCAAGAAAGTCAATATCAGTTTTGATAATATCTTTTTTATTGATTTTTTGGTTTATCATACACTCATAAATAGTTTTTTTAATACTGTCTTTTGTAATACCTAAACCGGATGTTGTATTAGCCTGAGGATCGGCATCAATGAGTAACGTTTTATATTCTAATGCAGCTAGACTTGCAGCTAAATTAATGGAAGTTGTAGTTTTACCAACTCCACCTTTTTGATTTGCTACAGATATAATTTTTCCCATTTTATTTGAAATATATAACTTAAAAGTTATTTATTTATTTTTTATTATTTTTCTGCCTAGCTTTCATCGCTTCATCTAATCTAATTTGAAAACTTGACTTCTTTGTATTTTGACTTCTTTTTTTATTTAATTCAATTTCTTTTTTGATTTTTTCCTCATCCACAAAACGCTTAAAAATATTAATTTGAGCATAGGATGCGACGTTTGACAAAAAATAATAATATGTTAATCCGGAAGAAAAGTTATTAAAAATAAATAAAAACATAATTGGTAGAACATACTGTAATGTTTTCATAGGACCCTCCATTGTCTGCATTTGTGAATTTGCTTTATTTATCAAAATAGTAGAAACCGTCATTAAAATCGTAAATAGGCTAACATGATCACCATAGAACGGAATATTAAAAGGTAAATTAAGAATAGAATCGTAATTAGAAAGATCAGTTGCCCATAAAAATGATTTTCCTCTTAGTTCTATCATATTTGGTAATAACCAAAACATTCCAATTAAAACAGGCATCTGAAATAATATTGGAAGACAACCACCTAATGGACTTACACCAGTTTTTTGATATAAATTCATTAATTCAGATTGTGATTTTTGCATATCACCTTCATGTTTTTTTCTTATTTCAACAACTTCAGGGTTTAAAACCTTCATTTTAGCCATTGATAAATGAGATTTGATAGTTAAAGGAGTTACAGCTAATCTAATTAATATAACAAGTAGTAGAATAATCAAGCCGTAACTATTAGTTATTTTTTCTAAAAAATTAAAAATAGGAATCATTAAATATTTATTAAATGCCCTTACTCCCATCCATTCGTATCCTAGATATAAATTTTTATCAAAGTCTTTTGCTATATTTTCAAGATCTGAAATTTTATTAGGTCCAAAAAAATATTTTATATTAGAAGAATTATTAATAATTGGAATATTGGATGTAATGGTAAATTTTCTTACAAAATTTTTATCATCTAAAATTTCCGAGTTGAGTATAGAATTATATAGACCATTATCGCTTATTATTGATGAATTAAAAAATTGTTGGTTTTGTGATATCCATAAAATTTTATTTTCAACTTCAATTTTTTCATCACTAGTAGCATAATAGGATGAATAATTTAAATCTTCATTCTCATCATAATAATTTAAAACAGTATTATTATTTTCATTAACTAAGTTTGATTCCTGATAGGATAATTTATTTTCCCATACGATATCTAAGTTTTTATAATTGATAAATTTTTCATTAAAAAAAAGCGATGAGTTTATTAAATATCCATAATTATCAATTTCATAACTGATACTTATTTTTTTATTTTTTGTAGATGTTGAAGTAAATAATACTGATTTTTTATCACCGTTATTTCTTAGCTGGTATTCAAAGTTTATGTTATTTAAATCAATATTTTCTTCACCATTAAGACTGATAAAAATATTTCCATTAGATCCATTATATAGATTAACATAATCATCCTCTTTGTTTAAATATTTTTTTAAAAAAACATTCTGAATTTTTCCTCCCATGGTGGAGAATTCAATTTTTAAATCATCGTTTTCTAAAATAATTATTTCTTCATTTTTATTATTAATGAACTCTTGAGGTTGAATTTTAATATTATTTATTTTATCTATTTCTTCAACTTGAGCTGGGATTTCATTAGTTTCATCAACGTATTCATTATTATCTATTTGACCTGGTGGAAAGAATGTGTAATAGGTAAGTATTAACAGCATAATAAGTGTGAAACCTATAAATTTATTATTGTCCATTTTTAATTTTTTTTATTTTATCGACAAAGCTAACAAAAAGTGGGTGAGGCTTTAATACTCTACTTTTATATTCTGGGTGATATTGTGTCGCAAGAAACCAAGGATGATTTTCTAACTCAATTATTTCAACAAGATTAAGTTTTTTGTTTATACCTGTTGGCTTCATTCCGTTATCTATAAAAATTTTCTTGAAGTCATTATTAAATTCATATCTATGTCTATGTCTTTCTTTAATTAATTTATCCTTGTAAGCTTCTTTTGCTATTGAGTTTTCAGATAATTCACACTGATATGATCCCAGTCTCATTGTACCACCCTTATTCTTTATCATTTTTTGTTTTTCCATTAGATCAATAACTGGAGAGCTAGTTTTTTCATTAAATTCAGTTGAATTTGCATCTTGAATTCCTAATTTATTTCTTGTAAACTCAATACATGCACACTGCATACCTAGACAAATTCCAAAAAATGGAATGTTATTTTCTCTAACAAATTTAATAGAAGCTATCTTTCCTTCTATACCTCTTTTGCCAAATCCAGGTGCAACAATAACTCCGTCAGTATTTTTTAGTTTAGCCCTAATATTAGATGAATTAATACTTTCTGATAATACCCATTTAATTTCAACCTTAGAATTTAAATTAGCACCAGCATGAATTAATGATTCTGATATTGATTTATATGCGTCATGAAGTTCAACGTATTTTCCAACTATTGCAATCTTTAAAATATTTGATGTAGAATGTAAATTTTTTAAAAAATTATTCCACCTGCTTAATCTTAGTGGCTTCTTTTTTTTAAGATTTAATCTATCAAGTACAATGGAATGTAATCTTTCATCCCTCATTAATACAGGAACATCATATATTGACTTTGCATCAATAGATTCAATAACCGAATCTTTACGAACATTACAGAAAAGAGCTAACTTATTTTTTAATTCTTTATTTATATTATGTTCACTTCTACAAACTAAAATGTCGGGTTGTATTCCGGCTTCTAATAGTTTCTTTACAGAATGTTGAGTTGGTTTAGTCTTTAATTCTCCAGAAGTTGATAAATAGGGTATTAATGTCAGGTGAATATTTAAAAAATCATTTGTTTTTAAATCTAACTTTGCTTGTCTAACAGCTTCAAAAAAAGGAAGAGATTCAATGTCTCCAATACAACCACCTATTTCAGTGATTATTATTTCGAAATCATTATTTTTTCCTATTTTATAAAAACTATTTTTAATTTCATCAGTAATGTGAGGTATTACTTGAACTGTTTTTCCTAAAAATTCTCCTTTTCTTTCTTTAGATATGACATTATTATATATTCTTCCAGTAGTTACGTTATTATGTTGAGAAGTTGATATTCCAAGAAACCTCTCATAATGACCGAGGTCAAGATCTGTTTCTGCTCCATCCTCTGTTACATAACATTCACCATGTTCATATGGGCTCATTGTCCCAGGATCTATGTT
>CEUU01019000.1_pt1 | contig 10342 bp, 2 predicted proteins | sample 531321 | NCBI WGS metagenome assembly CEUU01 (sample SAMEA2622658, study PRJEB7988) | marine metagenome | isolation source: saline water (ENVO:00002010), including
TTCAACGTCAAAACGGTTCACAAAGACGCTGCCGGGAACGGCGATTTGCGAGAGGTCGTTGCGCATAAGGTCGACCAGCATGCGGTGCTCAGCACGCTCTTTTTCGTCCTCGATCATCCGGCCTCTGAGCCGAGCAGCCTCGGTATCGTCATGGTCTTGCGGGCAGGTGCCTTTGATCGGTGACGTGCTTAACTTCTTGCCGTCAAAAGAGAGCAGGGATTCGGGTGAGGAACTGGCCAGAGCAAAACCGAGATCTTCTGCGTACGCGTAGGCCGAGAAGGGTGCAGGGTTGTTTCGCACCAACCGCTGGAACACCGCATACGGGTGGTCAATTTCACCTCGCCAATGCTTCCCTATGTTGACCTGATACACTTGGCCATCCACAATACCTTGCCGTACGGCCTTCACGTTGTTTTCGTGGGTTTGGTTGGTGTGCGTAACCGTCTCTTCATAGGAACCGAGGGGGGATATCGCTACCTTTTCACCGGTCCAATCAAGGCATGTCGAGGCTTGCTTCACCCAATCACCCTCATCACCGAACACGCACGGTGTATCCGTTCGGTGGTCCACCACGACGCCTGCGGTGATGCACCATAGAACGGCGAGCAAGGCGCCCTCTTTCGGAGGATTTTGCAGCCGCAACGGCTGAGTCCACTGCACCAAATCGTAGGCCAGTGCGCCGGACCAGAACGGGCCGTCCGGCAACCCTACACCGTGTTTTAACGCAAACGGGACCGTCGCTGTTTCCACCTTCAGTTTCTCAAACAGGTCCTCTAACCCGAGCGTTCTCAAGGTGACCGAGTGGTACCATGAGCCATGTTTCCACTCTTCAACCTCCGCAAGAAGCAGAGCGGTTTCCTCGACCAGCCGAACATCGCCTCCAATGGGTGAGTGGTGTTCTGCTGCCGGGAGCTCTTCTCGGGACGGTTGCCGTATGACCACGCGTTTGGTCGCTGGTGCAGCGATGAGTGACCATTCCGCTAGGTGGGTCACCGGTCCACCCGAAACCAACATCACCTTGTCAGGAGATCCGAAACGGTGAGCAGCAGGCCCGAGAAGCCCTTTTTCGGACAATTTTTCAGCGATGGCCATCACGCGTTCAGACATCGCTTGGCCCCACGGTAGACCACGTGGTCTCCTCGGTAAAATGTTGGGACAGAAATTGTTGGCATGCAGAAGAAAGGGCTGTTGAAGAACCCAAGGTTACACCGTCGAGTGTTTCCACCCTGCAAACGCCCATGCCCGTGCCAACCACCACCATTTCTGCGCATCTGGCCACCGTTCGCTCGTTCAGTTTCCCTTTGACCACGGGCAGACCCAGGCTTGGTAGGTGCGACGCAAGCAATCCAGCCGTGATGCCGTCGACTCCGCCCTCGTCAACCTGAGCCATCCACACCGTTCCGTCCTCGTCCATGACCAGGGGCGTTGCACGATCCGCATCGATGATGGCGTGCTCGTGAACAAGAAGGGCCACATCGCATCCCCTTGCCTCAGCGGTTTCTCTCGCCGTGATGTAGCTGGCCCACTCACCGTGTTTTGTCCCGTTGGTTCGCTTGTTCCATCGTTTGGCTTCCACCGAGACGGCTTCAACGGCTTCGTCCCGTACGCGAATATCGCGTGTTTGGACGAGCCAGCGGCCATCACCTGCACAAGAAACACGGGCCAATCGCCACGAACGGCCGTTTCCCGCACCCTCAATAAGCGGTTCTTGGTCAGGTAAGTCAATCCTCAACCGCTTTGCATGCTCCCTCATCCTTGCAAAATGGAGGGTCCAATCGGCGACCATACCTTTCTGGTTGACCAGCACCGTGGTGAACACCTCAGACCTTGGTCCATTGGGGGCCATACGAGGACCTCACAGCAAGTCGTCGAGGAACGACGTATCGATTTCTGGTTGTTTTGTTTGACCACCATCGTCCAACAGACCGTCCAGTAACGCTTGGTCGACCTTCGGACGCAACACCGGTTGAGTCGGTTGGTAGGCAACGCGTTCGTAATCCGGAGCTTGCGTCCTTGACGGGTTGTAGAGGTCGTTCGGTGGCTGTGGCGGCTGCGCAGGTGCGGCGGCGGGTGTGGACGACACGGGCGTGTCCCAACTCGTGTCTTGAATACCCCAAGTGGCTTCTTGAAGTTCCCACGTCTTTGAGCGTTGTTTTGAACTGCTGCGAGTGCGCACGATGAGGACCACCAACAACAGCACGATCAGCAGCATGCCCGCAGCGATGAGGTTTGGCGTCGTGAGCAGAGACTCAAGCGAGAATTCGCTCTCACCGTCTTCGTTTGAACTGGATGAACCGGTGGGGTTCAGCGGGTCAACCTTTACCGCCTCCACGGTCGATTTCGCCACCATCTCGTCGTAGGGCACAACGGCGACGTAGTAGGTCGAGCCGTTGTCCAAACGTTCGTATTCACCTGCCGTGATTTCGAAGAAGTTGTCTTCCGTGGTGTCGCCCACGAGGGTGGCGTTGTCTGTTGTACTAAACGCCTCTTCAGCGATGAAGACTCGGTAGCCCCGAACACTCGCATCGAAGGAATGCCGCCAATCAACTCGGATGGTCGCTCCGTTTTCCCAGGAAGCCTCAACCTCCTGGATGTCGGGGAGGTAGACGCCCGGGTCGGTGATGCCTTCGTTGGTTGAACTGGCCGATACAAGCGTCAACATGTCCGTGTGGGCGTTGCCTGCCGAATCCATCACGACGACGGCGACCCACACCTCAATATCGGGATTGACAGGGATATCGCGATTTACGATGTCGATAACGATGGGGAAGTTGGGCGTGCGTCCAACTTCACCAAACTTCAGCGCATCCCAGTCGAAAGAGGCGCTCTGGGCCCCCATATCGCCGCCTTCGAAGTTGTAGTCGGCAGCGTAGATGTGGTAGCTTTGCACGTCGTCGGCATCCGACAGTTCGAACTCGAGCAACAGAGCCGTACCGTCATCCTGAGGACGGTCTCGTAGCGTGATATCGGTCAGTCTGTCTGGTGGTGTGTTGTCGTTGAGGTTGTCGATTGGCGTGACAGAGGCTTGCGTGAGTTCGTCGATGTACACGTTGCCTCTCAAATCGTGCACGGTGACCGCCACAAACAACTCAACATCCGGCTGAATCAACGCCGGCGTACCTTGCGACAAATCGCCGCCTTCGGGCACGTACAGGCCGGTTGAAATCGTGAGTTCAATCGGGTTCGTTCGCTCGTCAATCCACTGTTTGTTGAAGGAAAAGCAACCGCAGGTATCGGGATTGGTGCCAAAGGCCGCATAAGCGACGGACAAATCCTCGACCGGTGCATTGGACACCCATACGGTGTAGGAAGCGAAGTCGTCAACGGTGGACGGTTCCCAGACCACGTCGATGGCCGTGCCGTCGTCGTTGGCGTGATCAAACGCCATGAGCGAAGTGATGCGAGGGGGCGTCGTTCCCTGACCGACGATGTTCTGCAGGGGTGCGGCAGCCACCAGTTCGACAGCGTCGGTGTTCCCGTTCAGCCAAAGGTCGTAGGCAACAACACCAACGGTGTAGAGCTGACCGTCGATCAGCGGGACACCGTCAAGGGTTGAGAGCACGGTCTCGTTTTTCTGACACGGGTTGACCACCTCTGCTTGCGAGAAACCTTCCACGTCGCCCGTGCCGTCAACCGTCGTGTGGTCGCCTTGTTTCATGAACACGATGTAAAAGGCGCAGTCTTCAGCGTCGTTGACGTTCCAGAAGACCGACAAACGCCCTCCCTCATCTTCGGGGGTATCGATGACCGTCGTTCCGGTCACGGGCGCAGGTGCTTCGTTGTCGTTTGTGTCGCCGGTTGGAACGATGGGTCCCACAACCGTGACGTTGGACAGGTTCTCCTGACCGGCCTCGTCCACACAGGTGAACCCAATCCACACGGGAACACCGGGCGTGAGGGAAAGCAGCGATTGGTTGCCTTCGTTGGGCAAGACGCTCTTCTCGGGCGTCCTTCCCAGGGCGTCCGTCATCGGTGTTGTGGCGAGGTAGATGTTGGTCATCGCAAGGTCAAGAGCCGTGCATCGGGCCCATTCGAGTTCAACATCGCCTTCGTCGTTCCCTTCGTCCCAGTAGGCGGTGGCCCACGCTGGAGCTCCCGGAATTTCATCGCTTGGCGAGGCTGGACCAAAGGGTGCAGAGACTTTGCCCCAGCGACCGTCCGTGTATTCTGCGACGACCACGGCGTAATAATCCACGCCGTCAACGAGTTCCAATCCGTTGGCGGTGCTGATGTCGGCTGACAATCGGCTGTGCAGGGATATGACCTTGTCCGGTGTTTGACCGAGCAACTCCAGCTCACCGGGCGGCGAGGCCCACGGCCCTTCGTTGAGGAACACCAAATAGCGGGCGAAGTCCTCGTCGTGAACCAAGGACCACGACGCCGTGAGAACACTTCCGGCGTCGTCCGGCCGGTCCACCAAGCCTTGCATCACCACAGGGGTGTCCGCTCGCACGTAATCGTAGGTAAGCCGCGCTTCCAGCGTGCCGTTGCTTGGTGCGAACAAGCGCAGGGAAACGTGCCTGGTGTTGTTGAAGAGACGCCCGCTGTCAACCGCTTCTTGGAGGTGTTGCTGAAGGTTGGTATCGCTGGTCAAGTTGAGGGTGACGTCGTACTCAAGAGCGACGGATTTGGCCCATACGGCAGCCCCTGTGGTTGGCGATGTCATCACGACCGGGACGTTTTGGAACAGCAAGCCGTGGACGCCCGGTGTTCCTAGCGTGCTGTTAAGAGCGTAGGGGGCCGTCGGGCCGACGAGTTCGATGGGCATGCCCAAGTGGGTCATCGTCGTGATGTTCAGTCCGCCTCCGTTCCCCATCGCCCGGACGGTGAGCGGCAAAGCCCTGCGCATGCTCTCGGCTTCTATGGCGGTGTATTGGCCGTTGTTGAGCCAACCGTGAAGCCCTGATGTCGTGGCAAGCCAAATGTGGTTGGCGCCCAGCGTTCCGGTCGTCACGTCGTTTGGTCTGAACTGGTTGAGAAGACCGTGCCCGGTTGAGCGAGCCTCAACCAGGATACCGTCGTTTTCCCCACCGATGGCCAACAACCCATCACCATCGCTGAACATCCCTCGGACAGGGAACTGCGATTGGAAGAACCGAACACCGTCCTCGAAGTCTCCGCTGGAGGCGTTCCAATGGGTCAAGGGGCCAACATCGGTGGCGATATGAACGCCCCACCAATCGCTGGCGATCGCCGTGACGGTGTTTGAGGGCAATTGGTCAAATCGATGCGTCTCGACGACCTGATTTGTTGCCGTGCTGAGGAGTGAGACGCCTGGGCGTTCTGCACCGCGCCCATCGTGGCTGACGGCGAGGAGCGGTGAGGTCCCGCCGACACCGACACCAAAGGCGGTGAGTTCCCAGGTGGACCCGCCCATCAAACCGTCGTTCGTGGTGAGGGTTGTTCCCGTTTCCGTGATGGAATCCCAGATGAACAGACCGGACGGCGTGGCCATGTAGATGTCGTCGCCAACGGCGAACACATCCTCGACGATGTTGTTTGGCAAACCATCGCCCGCCGTTATCGGCCGCATCCAGTCTTGCGTTGTTTGGTTCCAGCGCCCAACGCCGCCGTTGGTGGCCGTGTACATGATGTTGGGCGTGTCGGCGAACCCGTTGACGATGTTGGACGGCAGACCAGCGATGAGCTTGCCGTTGCCGAATTGGCCGTTGAGCGGGTTGAACATCTGCACGCCGGGCGGGCTTCCACCGTCGCCGGCGAGACCGATGACGAGTTGGTTGTTGTAGGGGTGCATGGTGTCGAATTTGGTGTGAAGCGAGCCGGAAATGGAGGAGAGCGTTCGCGTCTGCGTGTCCAGCAAGAGCATGCCGCCTGGGCTGGATGCAATGAACAAGTCGCTGCCGTGGAGGTGGAAGTCGCTGGCCACCGTGTTACCCGGTAGCGTCCAGCCAAACTGCCAGCCGACCGTGCCGTTTGGGAGGAAGGTGCCCTGAAGAAGACCCGATCCGGTTGAGGCAGAATTGCCGCCGAGCGCAGAAGCGCCGGTTGACACCCAGATGTGGGTGGCGTTGGCCGTCATGGAAGTGACTTGCCCGCTGACCAGCCCGGGGAGGTCGACGACCTTCTGAATCCCGTTTGAGTTGAGTGAAGAGACATGACTGTAGCCGGAGGAGCCGCCAGCCTGGCCGATGAGCCAGGTTGAGGATGAGCTCAGCCATTGGAGCGAGGTGACGGGCGATCCAGCACCTCGAATTTGTGCCTGAAGTGCCGTAGCGCCGTTTGAAACGATGGTGGAGTAGCCTCCGGCGATGAGGTTCGAACCGGAGTTGCCCACGGCGTGCCCAACGATGAGTTGACTCCCGGAATGGGCGAGGCCATCGTACCACACTCGGTCGCTTGGAAGGTTGTGGCTTGAGGTGGTCAGGCTTGAGATGAACGAATTGGAAGCGTAACTGTAGCGGGAAATGGGTTGGTTGTCGTTGTAGTAACCGATGTACAACGTGTCTTGAGCGTCGCATGCGAGCGCAGCGGGACCGGTTCCGTCAAGGCTGCTGCTGTCGAAGTCGGCCTCCAAGGTATCGTTTTGAAGATCCAGCCTTGCCACACCCCCGTTGTTGTTGTACATGGCGATGTTGAGCAGACCGCCGCACATCTCCATAGCGATGGGGTATCCATCGGCCATGTTGGTGGTGGAGTCTGCTGGATAGGCCGTCCAACTCCCCCCCGCATCGAGGTGGGAGACGATGCCTTCACTAAAGCCACCAAAGCCGTTGAATCGAGCCCCGCCCACAACGAGGTTTGACCCGTCGGTCCAGATGTCATAGAATTCGGAACCTGCGTTGTTTGGTAGGCCGTTCCCGGCTTCCCATGTGGCCTTCCACTGGTTCGTGTTTTCGTCGTACCTGGCAATGCCGTCCTCGGTAGCGAACAGGGTGTCTCCGTCGTATTCAACGATGCCTCGTATGGGAAATTCGAGGTTTTCCCAAGAGCCAACAAGCGTCTGGCTGCTGTCGTAAAGTTCGAGCTTCAATTCTCCCCAAGAAACCCACGTGTTGCCGTTGGAGGAGGTGTAGGAGGTAACCCGGTCAATGGTGCCGGTAGGGAGGATGTTGCTGGCGAAGGAGGACGTGGTGGTGTTCCACCTTGCAATGCCGCCAGAGCCGTCAACGTTCCACCACTGGCCGGAGACCACGCTCACCATGAGCATATCACCGACAATGTCCATGCTGACGATATCTCCACCGTTCTGGCCGACTTGTGCGCCCATGTCGAGGTTGCTGTAGGCGGTCAGGTTGGCGACATCCAAACGGCTTACTGAATCGCTGGAACCGCCAGCATGGTAGTACATGATGTTGTTGTAAATGAGCATGTCTCGAGGTGCACCGTTGGCGTTGTACAGGTTGTTGTTTCGCTCGATGTCGTAAGCTTCACCTCCGGTCGTGACGTTGATGAGTTGGAAACCGTCGTCCCCTCCAACCCAGAGAAGGTTGGGTCGAATGTCGGCGACCAGCCCGGTGACGTCGTCGTTGCCGCCGTCCAGAACGCCGTTGTCTTCGGTGAAGGGCACGAGCCACCTGTTGGCGGTGATGTTGTACCGCAACACGCCCAAGCCTTCGGTGCCAATGTAGGCGATGTCGCCCATGATTTCCACGATGGCGTTCCCGGTTTGGGTGCCCTCGCCCCAGTTCTCTTCCTCAACAACGTTGAAATTTGACTTATCGATGATGCCGACGCCCGAATTGGTACCGCCGTAAACCGTGAGCGAATCCACGCCGACGCTGTAAGTGGCCCAGTTTGGCATGCCGTCGTAGACGTTCTGACAGTCGTCAATACCGAGGGACGACAGGTCGTATTTGCATACACCGATGTTGGTGCCTGCGTAGATGTCTGAACCGTCAATTTCGAAATCAAAGAATTGTTGAGGTCGCGTTTGCCATGAGCCGCCTTGCCTGAAACTCGTCGCTTGCGTGCCGTCCCACTTCCTTGCGCCTTGCTGCGTCCCGATGTAGAGGTTCGAGCCATCCGACTCAAGGGCGTAGATTTGATTTGACGGCAGAACGCCACCGCTTCCCGCAGTCAACGGGGCGAGAATTTCCCCTGTCACCAAGTCCTTTCGCGCAACACCATAACCTTCCAAGCCGAGGTGCAATATGTCACCAACAACGGCGACAGGTGCGTTGTTGACGCCGTTGATGCCAGTGGAGCCCCACGGTTCAAGCCACGTATCGTTGGTCGTGTCGTAGCGCAAGAGACCCTTGTTCTCGGTGGCCAAGTACGCCATGCCGTCGAACAGGGCCACATCGCTGACAAAGGACGTGGGCAGGCCGTTGGTCGTGTCGTAAGCGGTGCAGGTGCCGGTGGCACGGTCGAAGTGGACGAAGACGCCGGTGTTGAGCGAAAAGATCAGGTCGTCATCGTCAGCAGCGATGTGGAGGATGGTTGAACTGCTTCCATAACAGCCACTGGTCGTCCCGTCGTAGGTCTGAAGGTTGTTGCCGCTGGTGTCCATCTCCACAACAGACGGACTGGATTCTTTGGCGAGGAAGAGCGAGACGCTGCCTTGCGTGGCGCCTTGGGCGCTGACGAGGTCCACGACGTTGTCACCGACATCCCACGGCGACATCCACATGGCACTGCCGATATCGTACCTCAACACCACCATCGAATTGTCGCCCGAGCCAACGTAGAGGATGTTGTCGATTTCAACAAGCGCCGTCATGTCTTCCGTGGCTGGTGAACTGGCGAGCAAGATGCTTCCCTCAACAAAAGGCGTGTTGTTTGGTGACAGGTGGAGCAAGGTTCCCGACCCGTCGTCGATAAGAAGCGCATCGTTCAATGGTGAAGCAGGACCGGTTGCAGGCCAGGAGACCAACGAAACGCCGTTCTCAGCCAAACCTAGGGTTGCAAGGTCGTAGTTGGTTGAAAAGACACCGCTGGTCGTGTTGTAGGTGTGAAGCGAATCGCCGTTGAGGATGTAGAGGGTTGGACCGACACGCTGAACGCCCGCTATGGCATCGCTCGCTAACCAGTTGCCGGACGTCCAAGTGGACAGCCAGAAACCGGCCACAAAGTCAAAGCGCGCAAGCCCGTTGTCCGGCGAGCCGAGCATCAATTGGTTGCCAGATATTGCCATCGTCGTGATGGTATCGGAATGGAGGTTGTTGGCCGAACTCCAGGTTGAGAGAGCGGCAGCGGTAGCGATGTCATACCGAACCACGCCGATGCCCTCAATGGCGGCGTAAACCACACCGTTGGCTTCGATCATTGAAAGTGCAGGGGCTGCCGCACTGCTGCCGCTGGACGCAACCGTGTTCCAAGAAGCACCGTCCCACATGACAATGCCTTGCCCGTTAGCGGCAAACACATCGCCCGTGCTTGCCATGAGGAAACGGTCGACATCGCCGTCGCCAAGCGGTGTTTGGAAGCTGCTGTCCGTAAGGGAGATGCCTCGGAAGGTACCGTCGCCTAGCAACAGATGGAGCAGACCACCGTTGGTGTCCATGACCATGTCAACAACCCCCGCTTCTGCATCAAAATCGTAGACGTCGATGATGTTCGGGTTGTTGTTGGCGTTGAGGAGGAACAACTGGTCGTTGACGGCGAGGTACAGGACGCCCGTTTCGCTGTTCACCGCCGAGGCGTGCAGGTCGAAAGTGTAGGGCCTGAGCGCCACGAGTGGATCTGCCGGCGCCAAGGCTTCGATGATCATGCTGGTGATTTCTGCATCGGCTGGAAGGTCCCAGCCGGCACCAGAATTGCTGTTTGGGTTCAGCCGTCCGGAATAGGTCTGGCCGGTTGTGAAACCGTCGGCTTCACCAAGCACACCAAGTCCGCGCCAGTCAAACAAGGACGTGCCCATGCCGTCAATCACCAGGTGCGGTTCTTCGATGGTCATGCCGTTCTCGCCGCTGGCCCGGATTTCCAGTGAAACGTTGGACAGCACGGCGCCGGGAGCAAAAGACAGGTTCCAATCGGCCGTGGCTTGCTGGCCAGTCCCGGGGACGGCACCTACGGCGTCAAGGGTTATCCAGCCCGTGTCGTTGCTTCCCTCCAACGGCCACGTGACCCCGCTCGGTTCTGCATGAGCAGATACGGGGGGTGCCGTTAACAGCGGCCCAAGCGACATGAGGGCCATCAGCAGCACCATTGAGAGAGCGCGTTGACGCCGCCTCCCGAGGTTTTGCTTGAAAACGCCCTGTTTCATGCAGAGTGGTGTATTTTTCACTTATTTGAAAGGAAGCCTTCGCTGACTGAACAATGCTCGGTTGAAAAGGCATTTACAGCACAAAACGGCGTCGCTCGAATCAGAAGACAATAACACAAACACATCGACGAGACCATGCGGTCGCACAACAATCAAACCCTGCCTACCCGCCCATTT
>CEUU01064746.1_pt1 | contig 10338 bp, 7 predicted proteins | sample 531321 | NCBI WGS metagenome assembly CEUU01 (sample SAMEA2622658, study PRJEB7988) | marine metagenome | isolation source: saline water (ENVO:00002010), including
ATCCAATGTAGTCTGATACCAGTGACATCTATCACCCGGTCGCCGCGACCCGACAAGCCAGATGGATTAATCCACTGACTTGATTCAGTGTTATCGGCCCAACTGAACTCTATTGATAGCCGGTTGTGCGTCTGATTAAGCTCGAAGCAATGTTTATGCCATCCAGCATCGGTGTTGCTAACGGTTGATTGTTGGCTACCGATGGCAAGGTGAAAGTTATCGATATCACCAACCGCTTCAAAGAATAAGCAAGCGGCGGAACCGACGAATACAGGTCTTGTCAAATCAAAGGTTACCAATTCATTTCTCCCTTCCTCGATGAAAGCTCTAACGGTATCATTATTTTTGTTTAGATTGCTATTTCTAACGTCACGCCAGGGGTCGGATCGTAATTCGCATTGTTCGAGGCATGAACTCAAGTTGACAAAGGCAAGTGTGGATTGTTGTGAGTTACCTGACGGATTTAGTTGCCAAAGTCTGCTGCCATCAAACTCATCAACAATGCTCCAATATCTCGACTCTGCAAGCGTCCAGCCAATGCTACCAATTGGCGAACTAATCGCATAATTGATACCTAATTCAGCCAATTTTGTTAAATTATCATAACGGATTGCTGAGGTTGCTCTGGGATGTATTGATTCATCAATTTTCAGTAGCCCAAGCGTGGGGATGCTCGTTGTTTGGAGATTGTTTGGCAAACCATACAAATATCCCCAGTGATTATTCTCAGTGTAAATTATGCTGCCATCTGGTAAATCCGATAGGGCATTTCTCAATTCATAATCACTATTTGTAACAGGTCTCAACTCGTCGTGTTGTGCAATATTTACCGCAACGATGTTGGCAATAATTATGCCACACAAGACAATTCCTGAAATTATTCTGCCTAATTTTTCATTGACACTCGGGTCCCAGTTTATGACCAATAATTCTTGCTTTTCTTTCAATGTGTTAAGGCTGGTTGAAGGACTTAGCCACAGTGCAGTAAGTGCGGCAAGTGGGATGTGAAAGGCATGCAGACCCATTGAATAGAGAGTGTAGGACAGTAGTGACAGCACCGGTATGTCTCGCAAGCCTTCAATGAGATGGATTGACGTCAAAGTCCACAGCAGCGCAATCCATGCAATCAACATACAACCCTCGACAGTTTTCCGTAATCGCCAGCCGGCGATAATTGAGAAAATTAACAATATACCATTATACATTATGAAAGGTCTTCCACCTTGCCAACCATACTCTGCGAATACTGCCTCATCGAGCATTCTTGGTGCGAGAAATATTACCGAAATCGCTGCAGCAAGTGTGATAAGAATTGAGCAGGCCAGTAACAACCTTTGGAAATTTTCGCGCACTTCGGGCCTCAAGCCAAATCCGATTACAATGTGAGCAATCATCATTAATGCAAGATATATTGCGCCAGTTGGATGAATTAATGCCACACAACATACAGCAAGTACGAAACCCCTGGTGTGATGTGCGCCCCTACTTGACGATGGCCGTAACAGCACTAATAGCCCAACAACCAATCCTAACTGACTGGCTACCGTTGGAAAACCAGAGTCATAAGTTTTAGCAAATAGTCCTAGACCGAGGGCCACAGCGACGAAAAACTGTCCACCTGCGCCATGGTGATCCATAGCCCCAGCAGCACCAATGATGATTACAGCTAGCGTGTAGTGCCCTAGCCAGTATACTGCAACTCCAAAATCAACACCTAAGGTCTCACCAAGCCAACCAGCTAGAGCAGGAAATGCTGGTGGGTATGTCCAAGAGCCTTGATTGACACCAGTCAGAACAAGGTTACCGTGTTCGGCTATTTGGCTTGCAAGGACGGTAAAACCAAGCCAATCAACCCCAAATGGCATTTTTTGAAAGAACGGTAATAGGATGATACCTCCACATAAGATTGCTCCAATTATCATGCCAAAGGTGTAGCGATTTGACTGAAACCACTGCTGTTGGGAAACTTCATAATTTATCTCTTGGTCTTCGCTTTCCAATATCATCCCATGCATTGCCGCCTCTAATTTCTGCCATGGTGTAAGGCGCCCTTCAGTATCTATGCGACGCTTCAGATGAGCAATTGCGAGGGTGTTTAGTAACAAAATCACTGATGAGGCGAGTTCCCATGTCCATAGGCCAGTTAGCACAACCAACCCACTTATGCCATAAATCAGCAATAAACCAAGTGCTGGAGCGAGCATGGCTTTGCGCCATTTATCAGCACTGCCATCCAATACTTTGCACAGTGCGTAACCGGGAGTAGCGCTTATGGCTAGTATCACAATAATAGCCACAATCATAGTAATGCCTAACGGATGAGGGTCTTGATTTTTCGGCCAAGAATCAATAATATCCGCCGTTTAGTTCAACCATGCCTGACTACGGTTCACTATTCCATCCGATAGTGCGACTACCTGAAGAGTATTGGGTATTTGATTTCACGCGACCGACTAATACCGAGTGGCAATGTCCACTTAAGTATCAGATTGGCAGATATGATGAGCACAGACCTGGTATGTATGTGACCGAGTTGTTCTCTGGTGAGCGTGACCTACATGTGGGCTTGGACATTGGTGCACCAATTGGCACAGAAGTATTTGCATTTGCCGATGGCGAAGTCTACAGTATGGGTATCAATCCTGAAGCCGGTTCATATGGCCCGACAATCATTACTCAACATGAGTTGAGACTACCAAATGCAGTGGGCTCTAGTGTATTATCTGAACGCGTTAAGTTCTGGGTTTTACATGGTCATTTGTCAACTGAATCATTGGCCATGGTTGAAGTCGGAGAATCGATAATTGCCGGTCAGGTAATTGCAACCATCGGAAATGAGCAGGAGAATGGCGGTTGGCCTCCACACATCCACATTCAAATCTCTTTAGAAAGACCAGTTGACAATGACTTGCCTGGGGTAGTAAAACTATGTGATAGGGATGATGCACTAAAGAAATATCCAGACCCGCGACTGATTGTCGGCCAGGTATACTGAACACACTCTCATTGGAGCCCAGCTAAGAATTTCTTCAGCGAAATGATTGGACCAATAGATGAAGGGTCCTTTTGATGCACCAACCCTAGAGCAATCGAAACCCAATCCATAACAATGCATAGGTGTAATAGTGCCTCAAGCAAAGACTCCCCTTCCCCATGAATGCGCCAAGCCATATCAGTTGGGGTGTGGGCAATCATCCATTCTAGTCGCTTGGTGACTCTTGAGTGCATACCATTCCACGTAAGGAATAGAATTACATTTTCTCCTACTGAGTAATCAGCGTCCTCACCAACTCCGCCCCATGCGACACTTTCATTGTGATTTAGTTCAGGAAGAATACCGATTCTAGCAAATCTAGCGGCATTTTCATTCAGTTGATTCTTGAATCGATTCAAAGCAGGTGTAAGCTCTGTAGGTCCAATTAAGGCGATTGGTTGAGTTGCCATGTATGAAATTAATTCGGTTACATCGCTATCCTGGTTGTTGATGAAATCATAATCGTTGACAACTGCCTGTAATCTTTGTAGCATAGCCTCATCATTATTCTCACTTGGCAATATACCAAGACAACGGAAAAGAGCAAGCTGGCGAGCAAAAATATGGCCAAAAGCAGACCTTGGAGGTTGACCGCCTATCGATGGGATAAGGTAGCAATTGTAGTGTAATTCTGCTAAGCCAGATAGTATGCCTCCAGTAGATATTACTACCACAGTCGCTCCAGCTTGTAGGGCAATTTCGGTTGCAGCAATCGTTTCCTCCGTGTTACCGCTGTGTGAGGTTGAGAGAATAAGCCAGTTTTCATTCCACCAAGATGGGAGAACATAGTCACGTTGAACAACCACCGGAATGTTCCCCTTTATCTCACATAAAGCAGCAAGAAAATCACTACCAGCGGCCGAGCCACCCATACCAAGAGCTAACACCCCAATCCATTTTCCGTTACTTATTTCTTCAATCCACGGGTATCGTTCAGTATTGACACTCTGCAGACCGACTTTGAAATCTTCAACAAATGCTCTAGTGAAACCAATCATGTCCTCAGTGTCTAGAGTTTTCGCCAAGTCAGATAGATTGATATCCGCCATCAAGTGATGTAATGGCTCATCCTTTTTACTCTATACCACTATTTTCGTCCACAGCCATATTATGCAGAGCAATCCACTCGCCATCAATGCGGGCAATTCTAATCGAAACTCTACCGTTGTGATCCCATGGTAACCTAACTGAAGCCATCGTCCAAGTGGTTGGGTCGAGAAATTCACCAACAGATGAATCTTGATTAATTAAGTCGACAACGATGTGTTCATTCATTCTTGCAAGAACCTGCGACGATTCCAAATCACGCCATGTGGCGCCCGTCCTTTCTTGACGGTCAATTCGCTCGATAATGGCGCCGTCTTTGGTCCAAGATGCCGGCCGCCATAGATTCTCTCGCCAACTAATTACATCGCCTAGTTCGTAGCCAGGTTTACGATATAGTAGAGTTAGTCTTGTTACATCGATGCCGTCTTTTCTACCAACAGTTGAATTTGTTTCAACCACCTGTCCACCATACTCTTTCGTAAGATGACGGCCCCAAGCCCGAGCAAGGCCTTTACTACCCATAACGACATCATATCCACCCGTAACAGGCCCTTCATTAGTTATGAAAAACATTGGATCGTCCGAAAGCGACTCCCGAACAATTTCTAGAGTTGAGCGGAGATTCTGATACTCCAGTTCCGATAACTTTCTGCCGCTTGACCTCAACTGGACAGTCGCTTCGTAGTAATTACCAGCACGGCGTGTGCATGTTAAGCAGACGCCATTAGCCATTCTGGCGCGCATGGTGTGTTCTTCTTGAAACAGCAAAGAATCGATAACTCCTTCCAATTGGAGATGAATTAAGGTATGCCTATCTGAAACCGTTCTAGTCTCGAAACCGATACCAATATCCTCCGCTTCAACGTGAAATTTCAGATTGCGCTGGATTAATTCATCCCAAACCTCAGATTCAGAGATATCGACCCATTTACCCTGAATCTCAACGATTCCACATCTTGCACACCTAACCCACGGGACATTCTCGGGCACTTCGGCTAGTTTTACTCGCTTACGAAAGCATGATTCACACATTCGTTCACCAAACAATGGTGGTGTTGCGCCACAGACCAAACAAAAGGCATCACCTAATTCAGACATGTCACCACCAAATTGGCCAAATCGCCTCTGTCTTTCAAGATGTAGCATGATTTAATTCAATCATTATCAGTTACACCGGCAATTGCATCCGATTCAATATCTTCAACATTCAGGCTCTGTTCCATGGCCGTAATACGTGCTGCTAGCCTTCTGCTGCGTGACACGATAGTCCATGTCCAGATACCAATTCCAATAATCATGCCGATGTAGGCAATCGAGAGGTAGGTCCTGTCTTCCATTCACTCACCATCAATTAGTTTTTGCAGACGGTTAATGCGTTGTTCGTATTGCGTAATCTGGATCGAGGTTAGGACATGCCCTACCACCATCATGGTGAATGATATCACTCCAACATAGAATGCCAATCTCATGTCCAGTGAGATTGAACCGGCATCATCACCACCAACGATTGGCCCAGGATGTCTGATGACCCATATTCTGGTTACTAAGTAGGTAAATGGAACAAGGACAAAGCCATAAAATCCGAAAGTAGCGAATGTATCCCTACTTTCAACGCCGTCGGGCTGACTGCGGCGACCGAGCACCAAAAATAACGCCAGTAGGGTAAGTAAAGCAAACGAATTGAGCCGATAATCTTGCCAATCCCAAGGAGTACCCCATTCTGCTGCACCCCAGATACACCCTGACCAGACGGTCATCAGGCCGCATGCTAAGCCTGCTTCTGAGCCAGCAACGTGGAGTTTCCAGCCAAGGTGATTACGCTTGAATAGCCACATTGCCGAGCCAACGAATAGTATGCTGAAAGATAAAAATGCAGCCCAAGCAGAAGGAACATGCCAATAAAAAATACGCTGGGCTTCCGGTGACTGAAAAGCGTTTATGTTGACACTTGGAACCCAATTAAAGGCTAGAAACAATGTGGTGACAAGCCCGGTAAAACCAGCGACAAGAAACAACTCACCGCGACGCTCTCGCATAAATAAGCCTCCTTTGCTTTACTTTTGAACTTAGGGTTATAGCCGTGAGCAATAGTCAACCACTAAGCCCCAAGGAAGGATTAGGATTGGGGTCAATAATCTAACATATACTGCGTTTTTTCTGGCTAATCTGACAGTGCTTAGTTGTAAGAACCGGACACAGAATGTTGTGATAAAGGTGATTAACCCACCGATTACAATCACTCGGTAATCTAGACTTTCGAGAAATATTGTCATGGCAATAGTAGTAACAAGAATCCCGCTAATTAGTGTCTCGGGGTATGAATTTGGTAAGCGATTGTGTTGTGCTCGCCACCAATCAATAGTTCGTTGTTCGTTCATTATTTTCAACACAGCATCACCCACTAATCCCATAGTAAATGCTGGTGCTAGAGTAAATCCCATCAACATAAGCTGATGGTCCGAAACCACCAGTGGATCAACTATGGTCAGTAAAGTACCCAGAACAAGAAGCCCAGCTAACCAATTTCTCTGAATAGACACCAGTGTTGATAGGTTGTATCTTAGACCTGTCTTAAGTCTAACAAATTTGGTCTCATACGGTGATGCACTGACTGACCATTCTAGATTGTTCTTCGGCTGCTTAGTTTCGGTTTTTGTAATACTACACATAGAGGTTGCGCACTCAAACAGTTTGCTGTTGTGAGTAGCGATCAACAATGCATGGCCCAAATTCCTCAACTGATGTATATTGTCGATCAATTGGTTAATGGCAGCATCGTCTAGACCAGAGTCCGGCTCGTCGAGCATAATTAACTGAGGTGTTTCATTGAGAAAACCGGGTAACATCCCGGAGATAACGCTCAATTTTCGTTGCTGACCACCGGATAGATGAGCAATTAGATCATTCCGGCGATTTGCAATATCATACAACTCAAGTAATGGATGAATGTCCATTGATTTTCCGTTTAGTGCAGAAATTGTTGCTAAATGCTGTTGTGTGGTATCGCTACCAACCAAACAATTCGTTTGTAGTGTCAGACCGAACGGTCTGATTGGTGATATTCGTCGACCCTCGGAGTCCATCACGAGTTTCCCGTGATGTCTCACAGAGCCGGTTTCCATTGGCAACAGCCGTGCAGCGGTTTCTATTACAGTTGATTTTCCTAACCCGTTTGAGCCGTGTAGAATAACGCATTCTCCAGCCGCTATTTTCAGAGAGAAATTCTCTAGCACAACGCCCATACCTCGGCGAACTGTGACTTTGTTCAGTTCGAGAATTGGCTCTGCCATGGTTTAGCGATTGGCTGAACAGCAATGAATGCTACCATTTCTGAGCAATCCTGCACTAATTCAAAAATGGCGCCACCTATGCAGGCCCATGGCGGCCACAATTACGCAGTTCAGCGTGATTGAAAGCAGTGTATTTTTACTCTGGATTGTGGCTGTTTTATGGCCTTTAGTATACTCATATCGACACAAAACATCGTTTGCGTTATCGATGACTGTAGGATTGTTACTAGGCTATTTGGTTCAGGTATTGTGGACTTTATTGTATAACTTCGAACTTGTCAACCTGTGGTTATGGGAAGATCTCTGGATGAGGCCAGACGAGGCAAAATACCCGTCGGGATGGATTACATTTATTTCGGCAGGATTTCTTCACAGCCCGGTCAATGCCACGCACGTGTTGAGCAATATACTGGTTATATCATTAGTTGGAATTCCACTAGAGCAAAGGTTAGGTCGTAACAGATTTGCGGCAATTTACTTAATCGGTTTAATCGGAGGTTCGATTGCGTGGTTCTTGTTCAATATCGATTCCTCAAGGCCGGCATTGGGGGCGTCTGGTGCAGCATTCGGACTATTCGGGGCGTATCTTGCTGGGTGGCCTAAAGACGAGATTCCATTCCCGCTGATTTTAATTAGAAAGTGGCCGGTATTTTACCTTGCATTGATTTATTTTGGACTCGAGGTGGTAAGAGCCTATTCTACTTACGGATTGGAGAGGCCAAGTGATGTTGGTCACATGGCTCACCTTGGTGGTTTTGTGCTTGCTTATGTAATGTTACCGCTGGTTGCGCGCGGGGGGCCCGTCCCACTTGGCATTGAGGATGGTGGTCCATCATCATCAAGTGAGGTAATCAATCGTCTCCGCAAGATTAAGCGCCAGATGCAGGATTTATCGGAATTGGGCGATCCATGGGAGTCACAAGGCTATGAGTTGCCAAAAAACCTGAGAGGTCCAGTAAACAGCCTGATGAATTCTAGCGATGAACCTGAGACTAGACAGGCTTGGATGGAGCACATTGGTGATATTTCATTCTGTCCCGAATGCGGTCTTCAGTTAGGCGTAATAGAACGCTCGGACGGTCCACATCTACAATGCTCTAACAATCCAGAACATTTCAATTGGCCTTAGTTTCCCCAAACCCCCTAAGGGGGTTGGGGAAGGGTCGAGAAATGGATACTATCAAAACATGGTTAAGTTTCAGGTTATTTATCCAAGGGGTCAATTTCGATGAGTTACAACACTGGTTTGCGTCGTTCAGCGATATTGATTGCTTTGATTTTTTTAATTGCCGACTGTTCAGCGGCAGCCTCGGCAATACCAGCCAATACCAGTGAAAATCAGGCTGAAGTAAAGATAATTACTCACGGAGAGCCAATCCTTGTTGAGGGTCTACCACCTCTAATGTGTGGTGATGAATTGTGTGATAGGCCACTGAGACTCGACTTGCGCGGTGATATGCCTGCAGCAGAGCGAGAAGGATGGTGGCTAGGTTACGGTCCTGATTTAGACTGGAATGGGATGGATGATAGGCTACAACGGGTTATTGCCGGGTATGAATCAATCTCACCAACAGCCATAATCGGTGAGGATGGGAAAAAGACAGTTGCAATAGTTGTTGATTACGCCTGGCACCCAACGAGCCTCGAAGAATCAGCGCTACGCCAAGTCTTGCTTCAACATGGCTGGGTTGGTGAAGAATCAGGCGCCTGGCTCGATAAGCCAGAAAGTATCGATTCGATTGTCGTTGATAAGGTGCCAGTTAGCGCTTTAATGGATATTTATCATCTCAACGGCGTTGTTGTTGTTGAAATGCAGAATGTCATGGTTCCTGCTAACGATGTCGCTGGAAAGGCGACAAGAGCGATGCCATCGGAAATTTATGCAGAAACTGCGTATGAGCGAGGTTACTCGGGCGATGGTGTGGTTATCGCAATTCTCGACACTGGAGTCGATAACGAGCATCGCTCATTGAATGACTTTGATGACCAAAATGATGCACCTGATACGAACCCGTTGTCATATGATGACCACAAATGGGTCGCAGGTTATGACGCAACTTCAGCCGCAGCAAACCCAGACGGCTCTCAAGACCCGGATGATGGACAAGGTCACGGCACCCACGTTGCTGGCTCAGCTTTGGGAACCGGGGACGCCTCAAGAGTCCACGTTGGAACTGCACCCGGAGCATACCTAGTCGATATCAAAGTGCTAACAGACGCTGGTGGAACCAATTCTCAATACTCGATAAGCGGAATTCAGTGGATGATTAACAATGCCGATACCGATTGGGGCCACAATTCCTCAAGCAGAGGAATCCAAATTGGGTCCATGTCATTCGGCTCCGTATCTTCACCCCTCAATCCAGGCGATGAGGGCGATAATGGCACCGGAGGAGAGGCACGATTAATCAACAACGCTACCGAAAATGCCGATATTGTTTGTGTCATTGCGATGGGTAACGATGGGACAAAGCGTGTACCCTCGCCAGCAAGTGCGGATATGGGTTTTGCCGTATCATCAGCTACCGACTTTGGAACTGTTAATCGTACCAATGATGGCATCTCTAGTTTCTCTAACTACGGCCCAAGGCTCGATGATGGCGACGATAATGAGTGGGATGAACTCAAGCCGGATATTGCTTCGTATGGTTCAAACATCATCTCTGCGACTGCTGCGACTGGAACATCTTTCCCCGGTGCTCCAAGGCCGGAAGCCGATACTGGCTATGATGAAAAGGACGGAACTAGTATGGCAACACCCATCGCTTCAGGGATAGTGGCATTGGTTAGAGAGGCGGCACCATCACTAACCGCCATAGAAGTGATGGATGTTATTCGTAATTCATCTGAGATAAGAGATAAACCAGCAGATACAGTATCTGATAGATGGCACGAGAAGTGGGGCTTTGGCCTTATTGACGCATCATGTGCCATTGACTTGGCTTTGGACCAGCCATGCACGGCGCT
>CEUU01008791.1_pt1 | contig 10291 bp, 3 predicted proteins | sample 531321 | NCBI WGS metagenome assembly CEUU01 (sample SAMEA2622658, study PRJEB7988) | marine metagenome | isolation source: saline water (ENVO:00002010), including
CAGCCGAAAACGGGTGGTGGGTTTACCGTAACCGACCCGGCTGACGCGACGGGCGAGCAACCCAAGACCGGTACAACCGGTCCGCATACCCACCCGGGCAACACGACGGGCGAGCAGCCCAAAACGGGTGGTGGATTTCCCGTAACCGACCCGGCTGACGCGAAGGGCGAGCAACCCAAGACGGGCGGGACCGATCCGCAACCGGGCAACACGACGAACGATCAGCCCAAGACGGGCGGGACCGAACCGCATCCGGGCACCCATCCGGCCGACACCTCGGGCGATCAGCCCAAGACCGGTGAAACCGAGCCTCCACCTGCGACCGGTCAGGGAAATCCCCCCTTAGGCGGCAAATGAACAGGCTCCTCCCGCTATCCCTTCTTTTCCTCTTGGCCGGTCCTTGGGCCCGGGCGGACCAGAACGACCACTTCATAGGTAAGATCATTCCTTCCGATGCCGACAGTCAGGATCATTTTGGGTCGTCGGTCGCGGTCTGGGAAGACCTTTCGGTGGTAGGGGCGCCCAATGCCAATGCCGTATACGTCTATCGTGAGGAACACAATGGCAGCATGACCAAAATTGCCAAGCTTACGTCTTCTGACGGCGGATCGAACACTCAATTCGGGGGTTCGGTTTCCCTATCCGACGGGATCATCGCGGTGGGGGCCAAATGGTCCGACCAGCACGGGCAACCCAAATCCGGGGCGGCCTATCTTTACCAAGTCCTGCCGGACTGGTCGGTGCACTTCCTGCATAAGGTTACGGCCCACGATGCCAACAACCAAGACTATTTCGGTTCTTCCGTTTCCTTTTCCCAAGGGATTCTTGCCGTCGGAGCGCCATCGGATGACCATAGTGGACGTAATGATGCAGGCTCGGCCTACGTCTATCGTCTGGAGCACAACGGATCGCTTTCCCCTCTGGAGAAGCTTACGGCTTCGGATGCCAACGCTTCCGATAATTTCGGGCATTCTGTTTCCACTTCCCATGGTCTCGTTGCCGTCGGCGCCCCGTCTCACAACCATGACGGAGCCACTTATCTTTACTGGCAGGAAGAGAACGGATCCTTCCTGCAGATTGCCAAGGTTACCGATCCGGATGCAAACTATGCCTCAGGCGGAGAAGGTGATGGTTTTGGTCACGCCGTTTCCCTTGCCGGTGATCTACTGGCCGTCTCAACGATAGGAGAAGACGTCGCTTCCGTTGCTTACGACGTGGGAGCCGTTTATCTTTTCCGCATCGAGGAGGGTATGCCCCATTTGCTCGACGAAGTGTTGGCACCCATCTCAGACATGCATAATTCCGCTCGTTTCGGATATTCCCTTGCCCTGTCGTACGAACTTCTGGCAGTTGGCGCTCAGAATCACAACCATGGTGGGCATTACCAAGCCGGAGCGACATACCTGTACCGGATCGAGCACAACGGAACTGCAGGCCTGATCGAAAAATTCGTCGCGGACGACGCCAATGCCTCGGACAAGTTCGGTACCTCCGTCGCGCTGTCATACGACAATCTTGCGGTTGGGGCTCACAAGACCGATTACTCGGGCAATACGAATGCCGGGACGGTCTACTATTTCGACTCTTGGGCCGCCGCCAACCGGGCCCCGGTCGATATCCGTCCCGAGCCTTTTCTCGGGTTCAGCCCGCAAAAGGAGTGGCTGCTTTACGACCTACAGGCCGGCTGGCTGAAGTCCGCGGAGAGCCTGGTCGTCGATGCCTACGGCTTGGAGGTGGACCCTTCCGACGACTGGAACCTGACCATTCACGAGCATGGATCCCCTTCTTCCCATCCGGTTCACGCATCCTTCACGGGCGCCCCGGACGGGAGCATCGACCTGACCAAGCTGGAGTTCAACCTGCCGTTGCTCGTTCCGATTATTCACGACGAGCCCGAACTGATCCCGCACGCGGTCGCCTGGGAGACGCTGCGCATGCTTCATGCCAAAAACTGCTACTACCTGGATGTAACGGGGGACGGAGCCAGCTCGGGGAACTGGTTCAAGACGGGGCTGGCGGATTTTCTGGTCGGTTATGACGGGCAGGTCCTACTCATACTGGGGACCGAGCCGACGGTTTCCGAGGTTGGGGCTCTTCTTGCCCTATTGGGGATCCCGGAGGCGAGCGAGACCGAAGGGCAGAGGGCCGCGTCCTACTTGGCCGTGCGCTACCTGGATTTCAAGATCAGGCAAAGCGGGCAGAACGAGGGCATCAAGCACATGACCTCTTGGATGAAGACCCAGTTCGACAATGGCGCGGGAGCCGCCGCCAGTGGAATCAACGCTTACTTTGCGGCGACTGGTCTTGGTTATGCGAACGCTCAAGCCTTCATCAACGACTTCAAGGGTGCGGAGGGCCGCAATTTCGTGCAAAACGAAATCGTTCCCAAACTCGACAATTTGGATGCGGGGTCGGTCCTTGGCGGAGACGTCACTGGCGGCCCGCCTCTCAGGTGGGACTGGGTGGTCCCCTCGCTCCACGGCCCTCCCCAATCCAACGTTCAGTATGAGGTCGACGAGTGGGCCAACTTTTTGGAATTCGAAGAGGAATCTCCAGTCGGCACGGTGGTCGGGCGTTTCGAGGCCGTCGATCTTGATCCCCACCTACCCGGGTGGAAGGGCTACGAATTGATCAACCATGGAGCCAACATCAGTTGGTCGGATGCCAAGGCGGCGGCGGATGCGGCCGATGCGGCGGATCCCTTTCACTGGGTGTACCTCGCCACCATTACGAGCGAAGCCGAGCACAATTTGACCAAGGCCCTCGTGGCTCAAGCTGGGCTTAATGCCTGGCTGGGGGCAAACGACGCCGCGGTGGAAGGGGAGTGGCGCTGGACGGAGGGCCCGGAAGGGGAGGAAGGCGAGGAACACAGTGGGCAAGGCCTGCTGTTTTGGGTGGGAGCCGCCAATGGTAATTCGTTCAATGGGTTGTTTTCCAATTGGTCTTCCATAGAACCGAACCCCACTTACTCTTCACAAGGAGATTGGCTTCGTTATAAAGATAACGGGGAATGGGATGATAGCTCGATGAATGCATCTGTTCCTGCCTTTCTCCTCGAATCCGACCAAGTCCTTACCCATGTCTACAGCCTGGTCTCGGGGGCCGGGGACGAGCACAACCACTTGTTCGTTCTTGCAGATGACGGGGCCCTTTTTACGGGGGCCGAGTTCGATTACGAGAACAACGCATCCTCCTATTCCATCCGGGTACGGGTGACCGACGAGCTCAACGCTTCCCGGGAGGAAATCTTCACCATCCGCCTGCTCGACGTAGACGAGGATCCGGATAAGGACGGCTTGCACAATAACGAGGATTTGGACGACGATGGGGATGGATACTCCGATGTCGAGGAGATCGTCGCCGGAAGCGATTCGCGAAATGGTTGGTCCCTTCCACCCGTCAGCAAGGTCATCTACGTCCGGGAGGGAGCCGGCGGGGATGGGAACGGGACCTCCTGGGCAAGCGCCTATGATAACCTCCAAGCCGCCCTGGCCGAGGCCGATGGGATCAACCGGACACAGATCTGGCTGACTTCCGGGGTCTACCGTCCGGACGTCGGACCGGGGCAGACCGAGGGCCAGCGAAACTCGACCTTCCAGCTCAAGAACCGGCTTGAAATTCTCGGTGGGTTCCAGGGGCACGAGGAGGGATTGGAAGATCGGGTCCTGCAGGGTTTCGGGACCTACTTGAGCGGGGATGTCGGGGCCCATAACTGGCCCGGGGACAACGTCCGCCACGTGGTCACGGCCTCGGGGGTCGACCGAACGGCGGTCCTTGCGGACCTGGCCATCGTGCGGGGGCAGGCCGATGGTCCCGGGGAGTGGGACAAGCGCGGGGCGGGAATTCTCGCCGCCGCGGGGAGCCCGAGCCTGCGCAACCTGGGCTTTTTCGACAACCATGCCGAGGGGACGAACGGGGGTGGAGGAGCCCTCTGCGTCTACGATGGAGGATCGCCCCAAGTGTTCTCGACCATCTTTCAGAGCAACTCGGCCCAGTGGGGAGGGGCGGTAAAGTTGAGCATGGGGAGCTCGGCGGTCTTCTACAACACCCTCTTTTTGGGCAACCAGGCAGAAAACGGGGGAGCCGTAGTGGTCTGGGAAAGTAACGCCTCGATCATCCACTCGACCATGGTGGAGAACAACGCCAGCACCGGCGGGGGCATCTACGTGGGGAGCAATTCCATCGTGGCCTTCGACAATTCCATCGCCTGGGACAACCAGGCGTCCCAGGAGCCTTCCGGCTACGTCAACCAGAGCTTTTTCGTTGCCGACCACTCCGTCATCCAGGGCGGACACGGCGACCTGCCGGACGCCGATCCTCTCTTTGCCGACCCCGCCAACCACGATTTCCGCCTGCGTGTGGGTTCTCCCTTCGTCGATGAGGGCAACCCGGCCAAGGTGGGAGCCCTCCCGGTCGACTACGGCGGCGCTCCCCGCAACCTGGATGCGGGGCCCGACCTGGGTCTTTTCGAGGGCGCGGTGGATGCGGTGAACCTGAGCGGGACGATCACTTATTCGGGCGAAGTTGACACCGGCCCCTTCCGGGTCTGGCTGATGGACCAGTCGGGCATGAAGGTCAAGCAAATGGAAATGGAAGCCGCCGGTCCCTACTCGTTTGTGGTGGAACGCGGGCACGGCTACATGGTCAAGGCCTTCCGGGACGCGGCCAACGACGGTTGGCCCAGCGTGGGGGATCCTTGGGACTATCACCTGCATTATCCTATAGAAATCAACGAGCCCCGTAATGATTTCGACGTGCACCTTAGCGACGCCGTTCCCGACCAGAACGCGACGGTCTCGGGGGAAGTCTTCTACGAGGGCCCGGTCCCCGGTCCGGTCATCGTAGCGGCCCTGGACCAGGCAGACCTCCTCGTCGACATCCGGTTGCTGCCCGAGGGCCCCGGTGATTTTGCTTTTTCCCTGCCCAAGGGGAAAATCTACCAGTTTCTGGCCTTCAGGGACGGAAACGGGAACGGCGAGCTCGACAACGAGTGGCAAGTGGGCGAACCCTCTTCGATGCATGGAGACTGGAACGAAACCACCCAAACCTTCAACACCTTCGTGTTCGTGGGTGGGGATATGGCGGACGTCGATATCGTTCTTGCCGACGGCGATCATGATGAGGACGGGCTGACGGATTGGGAGGAACACCTGACCAGGCCGGTTGATCCTCTCGACGACCTGGTTGCCGAATATTACCTCGAGGGAAATGCGTTTGATGACTCGGGCAACGGGAACCACGGAATGGTTGCCGGGCCCGCGCCCGCCCAAGACAGGTTCGGCGAGGAGGGGATGGCCCTCTTCTTCGACGGGGAGGACGACTTCGTCGAAGTCCCCCCACTCGAGCTGGGAAGCGAATACACCCTTTCCGTATGGATCCTTCCCGGGGAGCCGAAGGGAGGCGGGTACTTCAATATTCTTTCCGACGACGGGAACCCGGTCTGGGGGGTTCGCGAGGGCAATTTGAAGCAGTATCTATTCGGGCGGGTCGAAGGCTCGCCCGTGCCGCGCCACGAGTGGACCCACCTCATGCTCGTACGGGACGGGGAAACCCACACGCTCTACGTCAACGGCGAGCAGGACGAGACGGGGGAAGCCTTGGCGGGAGACGACGTGTTCTCGGTAATCGGGGCCTACAAGCCGGTCGCGGGGGCTCTGGAGGACCGCGAGCCCTTCCACGGGACGATCGACGATTTGCTGGTTTACGGGACCGCCCTGTCACCCGATGAGGCGCACGACGCTCATTTCTTTGAAAGCCTCAGCCTCAACGAGGGCCTGTACCTCTTTTATCCGCTTGATGGGCATGCGGACGAGGAGGAAGAAGGAAAGCACGGCGCCGTTCATGGAGCCGAACCCGGCGAGGACCGCTTTGGGGAGAAGGGCTTTGCCCTTTCCTTCGATGGGGTGGACGATCACGTCCAGCTCCCGGCCCTCGAGCTGGGAAGCGAGTACACTTTGTCGGTCTGGGTCCGCCCCGAAGAGGAAAAGGGAGGCGGGTACTTCAACGTCCTTTCCAACAACGGCGATCCGGTCTGGGGGGTTCGCGAGGGCAACCTGAATCCCTATCTTTTCGGGCGGGTCGAGGGCTCGCCCGTGGAGCGCCACGAATGGACGCAACTGGTCATCGTGAGGGATGGCGAGAGCCACACGCTCTTCAAGAACGGGGAACTCGATGCAACCGCCAACGCCCCGGCGGGGAACGACGTTTATTCGGTGATCGGCGCCTATATGCCCGGAGCCGCCGAAATGGACGACCGCGAGCCCTTCCACGGGACGATCGATGATCTCATCATCTGGGAGAGGGCCTTGTCCGGCGATGAGGTCTTCCTTTTGCACGACCTTACCCGGCCTGGTCCGCATGAGGAGGCATTCGTCCCGATCGTGAGGACGGGCTCACATGAGGAGGAAGATGGGGCCTACGTCTTCGACGGCCAAATCCTTACCGACGGCGGGGCTCCCATCCTCGAGGCCGGGATCGTTCTCAGCACCAGCATCATGGGCCATGACCCTATCCGGGCACCGGCCCAATTAATGGGGGAGACCCTCGAATTTTCCGTATCCCTTAGCGGGCTTGAGCCGGGGGTCAGGTATTACTACCGGGCTTACGCCGCGAATGAAGTTGGTGAGAACCTCGGGAGCCTGAAGAAGCTGGTGACCCGGGAGGATGATCTTCCGGGGGCGTGGTGGAGGGACATGCCGGCGGTTGGAGGAGGCTGGCGGGCATCCGGTTGGTTCGGGGAATTCCGCAGGTTCGAGCAGACGAACTGGATTTATCATGCCAAGCTCGGCTGGGCATTCGTGGTTCCGGACGAGGAACGGGGGCTTTGGCTTTGGCAGGAAGAGCATGGCTGGCTCTGGACGCGGGAGGGCGTGATGCCCTACCTGTGGCGCCACAGGTCGGGGAACTGGCTCTACCTGTATGGCAAATTCGGCGGGACGCCGGTCTTCTACGATTTCGAATAGTTCCCGGACCGTTTCCAAATGAACGGCTTTTTTGTAATGGATTTATGCCATTCATTCGTGCCATAGTCGAATTATGGCTTTCGAGGGTCTGATTACCGAATTGAAGAGGTTTACGCGCGAACGCGTGCCGGGCATGAAGGCCCGTCAATCGATCGAGGCCCTCGGCGGCCCCATATACGACCTCGAGCTGGAGTTCCTGTCCTCCTCCCGGACCTTCGGGTCGATCATGACCAAGGAGTACGAGGACGGGCAGACCGTGGTGTGCATGCTGAAAGATCACGACCTGGAGGTTGCGGTGATGCTTTTCTCCTCCGCCAACGACTGGGTTAGGGGAATGGAAAAGGGCAAGGCGTTCGATCTGCGGGCCCGCCTGGTTTCCTACGACACGCTCTACGAAAGGGCCATTTTCGGCCATGCCCAAGAAGAAACGGAGGAAGCGGTATCCGCCGAGGCTCCGCCGGCAGCGGCCGAACCCGAGCCCGTCCAGCCCATCGAGCAACACCGGGAGGTAATCCGGCGGGCGGTCCGCGGGGATGCTACGACCAAGCGTCCCCGCAGGCTGAGGAACAAAAAGGTTTCGCAAAGGAAAAGCTTCCGAAAGTCCGCCCATGCCATGGCTCCTGGGGCCATCAAGGTCTGGGGCAAGCCCCGCAAGCTTAAGGTGAGCAAGAGGCCCTCCGCCCGCAAGAAATCCACCGGGCATCCCATGCCTGCGAGGAAACCCCTCAAGAAGACCAGGAAGGCGGCCGTGCCCAAGTTCCGAGTCACGGCAGGCCCCTCTGCGCAACCCCCGTCTTTTCCACGGACCGCGCCCGCTTCGCAGCCCCCTCCGGATCCCGCACTCGTATTGCGAATCCTCAGGAAGGGAAGAGTGCAGGGCAAGGGGGTCCTGTCTTCCCCCGAACTGCAGATTCTCGACCAGGCCGGTTTCGGCTCAGCCGTATCCTTTCCCCCGAAAGACGAAAGCGGATCGCCCCGTATCTTCATCGGGATATTCCTTATCTTAGCGCTAATGCTGGTCTTGTTGGTTGATTCCGGCTTCCCGCCGGGGGTCCTCATTTTCTTTTTCGGAGTCGGGATATTCGGTTGCTTCTTTCCCGAGATCCGCGGATTTGTTACCGACGATTGAGTCTGTTTCCTCCCTTATGAACCCATCACCTGATCTCCCCTCAACCCATCTTTGCAAATGAGCTTGCGCCAACTGATCGACGTTCTGACGGACCTCAGGGAAAACCGCAAGCTTGGCTCCGAGGCGGATGAAGCCGTTCGTCCGTTCCAAGGAAAGAATTACTCCTCCGGCTTTAGCTTCGGCTCCTCCTCGAGAACCTTTGCGAATCCTCATGACCCGTCCTTTGAGGGGGGTCAGACCGTGACGGGAGAGATTGCGGGTGAGGGTCTGGAGTTTTCCCTTCTCCTGCCCGAGTCCGAAAACGAGTGGGTGACCGGCCTCGAGAGAGGGGAGGAATTCTCGGCCTCCGTTCGGTTTCTGGGTTTCGACGGCCTCTACCAGCGAGGCATATTTGGCTTTCTGGGAAAGGCGGGCGGGGAGGATGCGGTTCCCGCTGCCGGGCAACCTGAGGAAGCCGAAGCCGAGCCTCCGGAGGGCGATGCCGAACCGGACGAAGATCCGCCGGTGGACAAGGAGCTCGGCCCGGACCTGGAAGCCCCGGCACCGGCGCGGAAAGATCAGGCGCCGGATGAGGCGGAGGAAAAGGAAGAGTACGCGACGGATGAGACCGGGGAAGGGGATGAATCCGCCGTGGATTCCGAGTCAAGCGAGGCCGATCCCCCCGAGCTTGTACAGGAAGATCGCCCGGAGGAGGAGATGCAACCCGCAACCGATGAGTCGGACGACTTCAAGGGAGAGCTTGGGGAGACTGAGGAAGCCGTCCAGCAACCGAGCGACCTCAAGGAAGAAGAGCGGGAGATCGAGCAAGAGCGACAAGACTTGTTGAACCTATCGGGGACTGATGGCGAGCAACCGGAAAAGGAGAGCGAGCCGGAAGAATCCTCCCCGGTCGAAAAGGAAACTGCTGACCCCGAGGAGGCGGAGAGGGTCATGGAAAGGGCAAGGATGTGGGGCGTACAAGGTCTCACCCGCAAGGAGCAGCGGATATACCACCTCGAAAAGGAACGCCTGAAAGAAAAGCGATGGAGGCTCGAAAAGATTCTCGACAAGGCCTACGAGGAAGGGGTTGATTCCCTCACCCCCGAGGAACTTGCCCTTTACGAATCCAAGAATACCCCCCTCAAGACCAAGGCGGCAAGGAAGCCGGGCAAGGGCTCTTCCTTCCGCAAGGTCAAAGCTGGTCCCACTAAGATTAAGAAAGGGGCCAACAGAATGAAGGCATCCGGCAGGAGGCATCCGGCCAAGAAGAAGCAAGAGCCCGAACCCGGGGGGTGCCGCATTCCCATTGCCATTGTCTTTGGCTTGCTTGCCTTGAATGTCCTGGGAGACGGAAGACTCGGCATGTTTTTCTTTTTCGTGCTGCTTGCGTTTCTTTGCCTTCACCCATGGCTGGTCAAGTGGATGGGGGAAGATTTCCTGCAGGGTTTTTTCCCCGGCGAGTCCTATGAGGACAAGCGTTTCCGGAGGGGATGCTGGCTTTTTCTATTGGGAATTTGTACCCTCAACGTCTTTCCGCTCGGCATCATCCTTTTGGGAATCGGGTTGTTCATGGTAGTGTCCAGTGATTCCTTCAGGAAGCTGACCAAAGGGAAATAGGGTGGGTTTCCATCCGCCCGGGTCACGGGCAACCCAATGGGTTGATCCCTTAGCTGCGGGGAACGCTGAAGAAGGGAATGGACAGGGGGTATTTCCAAGTTTCCCCTTGGCTTGCCTTGATGCACCCGATGATGGGGAACAGGAACCACACAATGGCGAGCGCAATCAAGGTGAATATCCCGATGAAGACGAATATCAGGGCGACTGAGAGGATGGCATATATGAAAGAGGATATGTTCCAGTTCAGAATGATCCTGCCGTGGGCGTCGGCCATTGGTGAGTCACCCTTGGCCGTCAACCACATCACAAGTGGGAGAATGATGCCTGCGGTGGGAATGAAAATGCTGGCGAACTGGCTTAGGTGCATGAACAAGCAGAATTGTTTTTCCTCCATGCCCCAGGGCCGGTTTGAAGTTTCCGGGGACGGAGAAGCACCATACTTTTTGCCGAAGGGATCATTCGCTGGAGCGGAGGAGGGCCGAGGTTGAGCGGAGGAGGGTCGAACGCCTCCTCGGACTTTTCTGGGGTTAATTTTTATGGTCGCCCTGTTTTTTTTCTTCGGGGTCGGAACGGGTTTGGCTTGATCGGGGGGAGGGGAAGACGG
>CEUU01064974.1_pt1 | contig 10281 bp, 10 predicted proteins | sample 531321 | NCBI WGS metagenome assembly CEUU01 (sample SAMEA2622658, study PRJEB7988) | marine metagenome | isolation source: saline water (ENVO:00002010), including
GATTCTATAGTTGACATCAGCTGATCCGTGAAATCACGATATAGTACCTTCATTATTGAGCTCTTTCCATGTTCATCAATTTCGATTAGGTTTCCTAGCTGAGAGCTTGTGAAGTTACCCCCGTCTTCAGAACCTAGCCACTCACCAAATGTTACAGGCTCGCCGATATTTACCTCCACCTTCTTCCAAAATCGAATAAAATTGGCACCTGGGGGCATTACTTCTCTTGAACCTATGATTGAGATGGGGAAAACTGGTACATCTGGGAAACTGGCCGCAATTCTAGCAACTCCGGTTTTTCCACGTTGTAAAAATGGGGGACTGGTATTCCTTGATCTAGTCCCCTCTGGGAATATCCCCAACGCGTGCTCACTCATCAAAACATCATGGGCTTTAGATAGCGCGTCTTTGCCACCCTCAGATCGAAGCGTCTCGATCATCCCATTACTTTTCATGATAAATCTGTTAGGTTGTTTTTGAAAGTGCTCTTCCTTGGCGAGATAAAATACCTGCCTTCTGGCAGCAAGAATTTTGAAAATCGGGTCTAGGTTTGAAACATGATTGGAGGTAAGAATCATTGGCCCTTTACTAGGAATTCGCTCAAGTCCAGTGTAACGAATATTGAATGTGAATCTTACGATTGGGCTTAGGTATCTTACTAGGAATCTGTACATAAGGGGGATGGAAAAATCTTCCTCTGTACCTCCTATATCTGAAATGTTGGAGAAATTAATGATATCTTCCGGGGTGAGTTCAGGCACACTCTTCCCAAGACGAACCCGGTTTCACTGTTTGGTATTCAATGACAAGTATTCTAGACATTTACCTCCTCCGGATTAGTGTGCAGTTGCGTAAGGCGGCAGGATGCTCCCTGGTTTTATTGATAGTATTACCATTCCTTGCTTCTCCTGTAGTAGGGGAGTGGAGCGAGGATACTTGGCTTACAAATATAATCGGACCAGAGAGGTTGGAAAACGGTGATGAGTTTGGATGTCATGGGTATGAGGGAATTTCAATCTCTGAGAATAACTGGGTCATCGAGGGATGCAAAGAGTACCTGATAGACAGTACGAATGCTTCTAGATGGGGAAAAATACCGATTTCATTTGGAATCCCTGGCCCGACAATTGATCCGCTAACAGCATCCCAACTCATCTCATCTGGTTTCAGGATTGTTGGAGACATGCTAGATGAACCTCCAGAGGGTATGATTTCAGCTCATAGGAATGGAGGGAGCCTCGAAAAAGGTGTTGCGGATACGGCCTTATTCGAATCTATAGATGAAGACTCTTTGCTGAGTATTTATTGGAGAGCCAGAATTGACGATCTCAGGGTTAGAGAAGATAAGGATGCGATATCATGGCTGGAAAGGCAGGACCTTTGGTACACAACTTGGGGCGAGTGGAACTTGCACAAATCTTCTTCAGAAAATACTTCTCTGTCAGTTATCGGGTCAGAGATACATTCATTTTCAGAGAGTAGTGATGGTGCATGGTCTGTTCCCGGTACGTCATTAATACAATTTGATACTGATATCTCCGGCGTGTTCTACGCTAATGGCGACCAATATCCTGTGATTCCTGCCGAATCGAAGAAGTTGCAGATCGGATGGAGGAATGTGGCAGGAGGAATATTGCTGACCCAATCTCCCGGAACGAACATAATTGTCCAACTCAGTGAAACGCCAGAATCAGTTTCAATAGAGCCGGCTATCACTTTCAATGGACATAGGAATGCCGTAACCATAGTTGGCCACCACACAACGAATCTCTTCCATTGGTCATCAGATTTTCAGGAGTCCCCACTAACCTTTACTTGGTTGATTGAGAGGCCGTCTGAGGAAGAAATAGACTGGACTCTCCCAGTATTTGCAGTAGCCACACTAATTGCTGTACCTATTGCTGTCAGGAGAGTGGTGAAATCGGACAGAATCGATAATTGATTATGCTATTTCAGGTCCTGAAATTTCAACCCCATTTACTCTCATCAATTCCAATACTGATATCAAAACTTCTCTGGGGAGGCTTTCTGGAGAATGAATGCCACAAGGTAGCATGTTTGGATCCTCTAGCCATGAAATAATACATCCAAGTGTTACCAATCCTGTAGTTCGGGCCATCGAAGAGTCACCTCCAGATCCATGATCTATAATCTCCCATCTCATAGCTCTATTTTTAGAGTCGTAAGCTACAACTTCCATCCATGTGAACTCTGGTCTTTTGGGATCAAAGCACCATTCCTCTAGTAGCTCTCGCTCGTCTAACTCACCACTATCTCTCTCATCTATAAATTTCTGAATATGCCCCGGCCATCTAACGGTGTACTCGGACATCTCATCTGCTGGAATACTAGTCAAAACCGATCTAAGGCCATCTGTCAAGAATGCCTCCATAGTACCCTTTCCTCTAACATCTAAAAGATGCCTTTCCGAGAGAGCTGGAATTGTGACTACTCTAGAATTCCTAACAACCCTAGCTGGCCGAGTATATTCTGCAATAACGTCATTCGGAGAGAATGGTGCCATATATTTCCAGGCCCCGTCGGGTTTTGTTGGATTCCCACCAACTCTAATTTCTGCTCTAGTCAGATATCCCATAACCCTGTAGGCCTCGGATAGTAGCATATTTGACAACCCAGGGGCTATACCCACATCCCAAAGAATTCTTGTAGCCTCATTTTGTAATTCCATGGAAGCATTATCCGGTGTAATCTCACTGAAGCTCAGGTCTACTATGGGCCACTTGCCATTAGATAGCTTTCTGGTAAGGTCGTATCCAATATTTCCTGGGAGCATGTTAACAACCAAATCAACAATACCCAATGCGGATAACTCTACATCCATAGCATTGGCCTGAACTATGGTAATGTTGGGGTGATCCAAAGAAATATTAGGGTCAAGATCGTAAATCTGTACTTTATGGCCCGTCTCCGCTAATTTTCTCGCTACATAAGACCCTACAAGTCCCGCGCCGAAGCAATGGACAGTCTTCATGCCCCTTCGTAATTGATGTCCTCTATTGCACCTTCGGTTCGATATATTGAGACATATTCCTGCGATGACTTGATTGAGTGGTCCATATTCCAAGGCCCATGGATGGTGACAGTGCCATTGATCCATGGTCCTCGGAGGGAGACACCAATTACTCTCGAATAGTCAATAAATTCGGCCTTCAGAAGGTAGACTCGTCTTTACTACCAAATCCTGGATTGCTGCATAGGAGGGGTATAGTTTTCGCACACAGGGATCTTGATATGGTCGTTAGTTGTATCAGAGAAGGCTCCCCCTTTGGAGTTCTAACTGGACTGATGCCAAGTGGTGGAATGCACTTGGGGCACAGCATGGTAATAGAGCAGGTAAAGTGGTTCCAGCAACATGGTGCTGACGTCACTGTAGCTGTGGCCGATCTTGAAGCCCTCGCAACAAGAGGAATGAGCCTTTCAGAAGGACGTAAAACTGCAATTGAAGAATATGTGCTAAATTATGCTGCTTTAGGTCTAGATCCCTCCAACTCTAGCGTTTACTTCCAGAGCGCAAGGCCCGATGTCCAGAGATTGGGATTTGAACTGGGGAGAAGAACTAATCTTTCAGAATTCGAAGCTATTTATGGATTTACTGGGAATACCAATTTAGCCCATGTACAAGCCCCCCTAGTGCAAGTAGGAGATATTGTTCATCCTCAATTGGAAGATTACGGTGGACTAAGGCCAATTGTAGTCCCAGTTGGAATAGACCAAGATCCACATCTCAGACTTACAAGAGATATCGTAGCAAAGACACATTGGTTCAACATCAATCCGAGGAAATCTGGTGGCCTAACCATATCCCTCTCCGTTCAGGACGACAATTACAAAATTTTTGGCCTAGAAAACGGAGGGAGGATAAACAGGGAAATCAGAGCAAACATCTTTCAAAGAGTCATTGAGATAGTTTCAACACTCGGATTTGCTGACTCCATCCCCAATCCTAAACATGGGACATTGGAAATACCCGGTGCCACCAATTCAGACAAGTACTCAATCAGACTTAAGCTACTAGAACTAGAAAGGAAACTTGGAGGTCTCGGTTTGATAACGCCATGTTCCACCTATCACAGATTCGCCCCCGGGATGACAGGGGGCAAGATGTCATCTTCAAAACCTGAGTCTACAATCTTCATGAACGATACTATAGACACTATGTCGAAGAAAGTAAAGAGAGCAGTGAGTGGCGGAAAATCCACTGTTGAGGAGCACAGAAGAATGGGTGGCGATTGTAGCAAGGATGTGCCATTCCAATATTTGCAATTCTTTTTCGAAGAGGATGACACTGCTATTCACGATCTTAAGAGGGAATACGAAAGCGGTAGAATGCTTGCAGGCGAGATGAAGCAACTCTGCATAGAGAAGGCTAGCGAATGGCTCGAAGAAATCTCCGAAAAAAGGGAGATGTGGAGAGATCGCCTAGGTGAATTTTTAGCCCCAGACTCTAATTAGCCTCTTCACTACCAAGGTCAAAAACCGGGTAAACTGGACCGGGGTCTAGCTCCTTAGCCTGCTCTTCGGAAATCTCTGTTGACGTCGCATCCTCGTGTAGTATCTGACTGTGCCCGACGGGATCTAGCAATTCCAGAGTTACAGTTTCTTGAGCGGTTTTGACGAGTTCTATTCTGCCTAGAAGATCATCACATTTCCCTAATATCTCAGTATCACTTTCACTATCGGCCTGCCTTCTAATTGTCCCAATCGCATCGCAGAACCTCTCTAACACCCCCTCTACATTAGAGATATAGCCGGTGGAGCTTGAGCCCGGCGAGACCTCCAATCCCAATTCTGATATCCTCACTGTGCATGAGGAGGATCTGACTACCCTGGCATTTAGGTGTGCATTGTCCTCTATTTTTAGCTTCCATAAGCCTGGCTTTTTTCCCTCGGCCGGAATGAAATCTGTAACTCTCCAGCCACACTTGGAACAAGACATTGTGATTTGAGTATGCTCCCCAAAATAGGGAATCTCAGATGTATGAGCTAGCATCCTTAGAGAATTATCCACCCCACAGATTGGGCATGAGTGCTCGACCATACTTTCCATATTATCACTCATGTGCTCGTCGTACTTGAAAAACTCGATGGCAGTAACAAAAGTCTCTTTTCACCCAGTCTTAGTACCTCCCCAGAGATATCGTCCTCGACAAATCTTTGAATTTTATTTACTGCTACATTCAATTCAAGGTCCTTGTTGATAATTTCCCCCATCTTAACTATGACAATGTCCCCTTCCGAAACCCAATTCATAATCTCCGATATTCCAGTTAAATCTTGGAGCTCCGCCCTTCGTATGACTGTGTCACCGATTACTCTGGGTACGGGGGCATCTGGATACGAAGAGGCTAAGTCATGATAATCTTGACCAGGGCCCAAACTCTCTCTTTGAGTGTCGGAATTACTTACTTCGATCCACTTCGGGCCCTCTCGTTTACCCCTAGCCACGATACCCCCTGTGTCATTTACCCCTTGATATATCCGGTTATTTGTTAAATCAACAAGCTAGATGATTACGATTTTCTCGGACCACACTCCCGTCGGATTCATAAGGGGTTGACCTGAGAAAGGCACGCCGGGACTTACCGGCGGTGATTAGATGGATACAACTTTAGACGCAGTTAAGACAGGTACCAGCACCATTGGAATAACATTCGATGGAGGTGTGGTTGTGGGCGCAGACCATAGGGCAACTATGGGGCATTTCATCGCAAACAAAAGCGTCAAGAAGTTATTCGATATATCTGACTATGTCGCTTTAACCACTGCAGGACTGGTGGGGCATGCCCAATCGCTGTCGAGAACACTTTCTGCTGAATTGAAACTCTACGAATTAAAACAGGGTAAGCCGATGACAGTTAAGGGTGCGGCTACGCTCACCGCAAACATCCTTGTCGGAAGGCCTCATTATGTTCAACTGCTGATAGTAGGCGTGGACAGCTCAGGCCCAAGTGTCTACAGTATAGACTCCGCTGGCGGATCTATTCCAGATGTATACTGTGCAACGGGTTCTGGTAGCCCCTACATGTACGGCGTTTTGGAAGATCAGTTCAAGCCCGGCATGTCTGAGAAGGACGCACTCAAGGTGGCTGCTAAGGCACTATTGGCTTCCGCTCAGAGAGATGCGGCAAGCGGAAACGGCATGGATCTAGCGGTAATCACCCCCAAAGTTGGATATAGACAACTAACAGAGGAAGAGGTGTCTTCCTTAATCCAATCCCTGTAATACTCACCAAGTGAATCCCCTGTCATGACAGGATGAATGGCGTGAGCTGGAAGTGATAAATTGAGACTGACATTCAGCGAGATTAAGAGTAAAATTTCGAAGATAGTCCCAGAGGGTATAGATTATGATGTGGATTTAGAGGCCGGCTCCATATTAATCATAACAAAAGAACCCGCTTCTTTCGGAGGGGCTGGAGGAAATAGCCTAACAGTAAAAATCGCTAAAGCAATCAGAAGGAGGGTAGTAATAAGGCCCCATCCTAGCATGCTCTCCACAGAAGACGAAGTAAACGATGCAATTTCCAGAATATTGCCTGAGGAAGCACAAGTAAGAAGGATTTGGCTCGACCCAGCATTGTCCGAAGTTACTATAGAGGCAGACGATCCAAAGTCCGCAGTGGGACAAAAAGGGTCGAACATTCAGCAGCTAAGAAATGAAATTGGGTGGCTAGTGAATATCGTTAGAGCTCCCGCTAGGGAGAGTAGAACACAGACAGATATTAGGAGGTTCAGGAAGGATTTAGCAGAAGAAAGAAAAACACTTCTTAGAAAATTTGGGACTAGAATTTACAGGCCTCAGAGACCCGGTCCTTCTTGGGTGAGAGTGACAGCATTGGGATCATACAGAGAGGTTGGTAGGGCGATGCACCTAGTTACAACTAATGAATCAAAGATACTAGTGGACTGTGGTGCAAAACCTACTTCCAATAGGAACGAAGTTCAGCCCTTCTTTGCAGCCCCTGAAATGCTACCTTTGGATAATATCGATGCAGTAGTGATAACCCATGCCCACGTAGACCATATCGGAATGTTGCCCGTTCTCTTCAGGTTTGGGTACAAGGGACCAGTCTATTGCACTCAACCAACCAGAGATTTGATGACCCTCTTACAGATGGACTACATCAAAGTAGCACAGGCAGAAGGAAATGAAGCACCATACTCGAAATCCGATATTCAGGAGTGCATCAAACACGTTATCGATGTCAATTGGGGGGAGAAGATCGATATTGCTCCAGACATCAAAATGACAATGGAGAATGCTGGCCATATTTTGGGATCATCTAGTGTGTATATGCAAATCGGAGAGGGTAGAGATGAACACAAGCTACTATTCTCTGGCGATATAAAATACGAGAAATCGTGGCTTTTCGACGCTGCTACAGTCCGATTCAACAAGGTCGATACCTTGGTCATTGAATCGACCTATGGCGGTCCTCAGAGTATTCAGCCGACCAGGCAACAAGCGACTCAGGACCTGCAGGATTTGATTATGGATACATTATCTAGGAAGGGCAAAATTTTCTGCCCTGTCTTTGCTGTCGGTAGATCCCAAGAAGTGATGATGGCAATTGATGAGTTATTCAAATCAGAAAAGGTGACTCCAGTAACCGTCTGGCTCGATGGGATGATTTCAGAAGCAACAGCCATTCATACCAGTCATCCCAATTACCTGAACAAGGATTTGCGTGGAAAGATGTTACGGGGAGGGCCCGAGAATCCCTTCAATTCAAAGTGGTTCAGGCAAGTCGAGTCTAGAGACCAGAGAGAGTCGATTCTTCTAGATCCATCTCCTTGTATAGTCTTGGCAACAAGTGGCATGATGACGGGTGGACCTATTGTGGAATACTTCAAGCACTGGGCACCTGAACCTGGTAACACTCTATGCTTTGTGGGATATCAGGCATCAGGGACTCTAGGTAGGAGACTTCAAGATGGTCACTCTCAAGTTCCCCTGGTCGACAAAGGACAGACTCTCATGGTAGATGTCCGGTGTAACATGGTCATTATTGATGGTTTTAGTGGCCATTCTGACAGAAACCAACTGATGGACTATGTTAAGGCACTGAACCCCACCCCTAGAAAGATTATTTGTCATCATGGAGACCCACAAACATGTAACGCATTCAGAAAGGGACTTAGAGAGAAGTTCAAAGTACAGACATACGCTCCTGACAATCTAGAAACATTAAGACTAGTCTGAATCTATAGTATGGGTGTGTCATAACCGAAGTCTCCAGCACTGATCTCGTTCTTTTCAATTTCTTCTTCATCTTCTATCCATTCGTAACTCTCTTCCACTATGGTCGAATGCGACTTGCTACTAGATAACGCCAATGAAATTGTGAATGGAATTAACAATAGGAAAATCCATGAGTTAGACCCAACCTCTCCAGATGTATAAACAGACAACAATGACGTAAGAATCAAGACTATTGTTGCTAACCAACCAACCTTCCGCCTAACACTATCCACAGTGTCCTGATAAGGTGGCTACTAATCAGTCAAACTCTTGAACCCAGAATTTCAGGCAACTTCATGCAGGAGCGTTGGGCAATGGTCAGATGCGAATGTGGGAGATATTTTGGGTCTAGTCTAAAAAAAATAATCAATTGCCCCAGATGCAATTCAAATAAAAATCATAAAATTATGAAAAAGTTCTCATCATCGGAATCATTGAGGGATGAAATATCTAAGGCAAACACTCCATTAGAAATCGAAAATGAAATCACATCAAGACTAGAAACATATGAGAAATCCACTCGCGACACTGGATCAGTTGGAAAGGAATTAATTGGAATAATACTAGCTTCATCAACTTCGGATGAAAACATTATTTCCATCGATTCCATCTCTAAGTCTATCAAGGAGCTATCTATAACCAAAATCACCGCTGAAGACATAATTGAGATACTTGAAGCATCCTCTTTGGTTCTAAGAAACTCTAATGGGACGTGGACCGTTTTTCAGTAACGTTCATTCAAGAGATGCTCTGGGAATGGACAAGGGCCCGTGGGTTAGTCTGGTCTATGCTAGATGCTTTGGGAGCATTTGACCCTGGTTCAAATCCAGGCGGGCCCACCACTAAATTAATCTCTTAAGTGCCTCAATATCAAAGATTGAAACTGCTATGTCGATAGCTTCAGGAATTCTAAACCACCGTGCCTCCTCAATTTCATCATCTTTCGGTATAATCTCACTCTCATCAAAGTCTCCATGACATCTGTATGTGAACGAGATCCAGTTGATACCATCCTCATTGAAAATTTCCTCTCGTATGAATGCCTCCTCACATGCACCATGGGGCTCCCCATTCTCTCCCTTTGGATCGTCTATCACTATCGAAATCCCCAACTCCTCCATGGCCTCTCTAACAGCCGCCTCACGCGGGTGCTCGCCATAATCGACGAATCCGCCCGGAAGTGTCCAACAGCCAGAAAAAAATCCCCTAGAAACCTTCGCCAAAAGAACCTGGTCTTGACTGTTCAAAATCATCACCTTGCTGACAACTCTGTGTATGGTTCTGTAAACAGATTCCCTCGCGACTGGATCAACCGCGTTATCACTGATTACAGAATCTTTCCATGCCCACTCTCCAGGCCAGTCTATCAGGGGCTTGCCATGAACGACAGTGTGGTATTCCTGCCCAAGTCTGAATTTATTTGTCCTAACCTCCTCCCAAACAATTCCAAAATCTGTCAACTCTTCCTCGGTTGGAAGTCGTATAACTTCGGTTTCACCTTTTAGATTGGCTCTACCGGACTGAGGAATCGCAGGTCCAGTTCCATCACCATATACAAGAAGTAATTTACCATCAGACTCGAGGTAGATATGCTTCGTCATTCATACACCTTACTATCAATTCAAAAGCCTTGCAACCGCTTCTCTTTCTTCCATAAGGACAGTCACATTTTCATCAATCTTTGACTGGGCAAACGAGTCAATTGGAAGATCTAGGACAACCTCAATTTGACCATTTTCACATCTACACGGGAAGCTGAATACCAGCCCCTCCGGAACTCCATACCAGCCTTCAGAAGGCAAGGCCATGGAAACAATCCTTCCATTGGACCCCTGCCACCAGTCACGCATGTGGTCGATAGCGGCAGAAGCAGCCGAGGCAGCTGAAGAGGCACCTCTAGCGACAATTACGGCTTTACCCCGCGTAGCTACAGTGTCTAAAAACTCGCCTTTCAACCAGTCTGAATCAAAAACGTCTGTAGCCCTCCTACCGTCTACTGTCGCAAATCTCGGGTCTGG
>CEUU01028849.1_pt1 | contig 10268 bp, 8 predicted proteins | sample 531321 | NCBI WGS metagenome assembly CEUU01 (sample SAMEA2622658, study PRJEB7988) | marine metagenome | isolation source: saline water (ENVO:00002010), including
GAGTCGACTGATGAAACTAGCGGTAGCCAGCTCCGTGCTGGGATGCGTCCTACCTTGCACTGCCGCAGTCGTTCGTACCCTGTTTCTTCGGAGATATTGCATGCCTCAGAAACATCCCAACCTCTTGCTTATTACCACCGATCAACAGCGCGGCGACTGTCTGGGTTGCGCCGGTCATCCCGCTCTAGAAACGCCTTATCTGGACGAACTGGCAGAAGCGGGAACTTATTTGCCCCACGCCTACACGTCCGTGCCCTCGTGTACGCCGGCGCGCGCTGGCATTATAACGGGGATGGACCAGTGGAACCACGGGCGGCTGACGATGACGGGTAACGACGCGCTAGAATATCCGGCCACGCTTCCTGGAGAGTTGGCCAACGCTGGCTATCACACGCAGTTGATCGGCAAGGCGCACCATGCGCCACAGCGCCGACTGTATGGCTTTCACCACATGGTGCTCGACGAGAGCGGTCGACGCGATCCGGGTTTTTACAGTGATTATCATCGCTATTTTGACCGCAATAAAGAAGGCGCGTATGGCTATCGCGATCACAGCATTGACTGGAACAGTTGGATGGCGCGCCCTTCGCACCTACCAGAGCACCTGCATCCGACCTACTGGACGGCTAGCGAAGGCATCGACTTTATCGAGCGCCGCGACCCGACCAAGCCCTTTTTTCTCTGGCTCTCTTTTGCGCGGCCTCACTCTCCGTATGATCCGCCTCAGGCCTACTGGGATATGTACGATGATCATCCGGGGATTCCCGATCCCTATATTGGCCAGTGGGCTGCGGAGTTTGATAAGCCGGTTGCCGATACAAATGCGCCGCGGACGCGGCGTAGTGCGCACGAAACGCGCCGTGGCCGAGCGGGTTATTATGGCAATATCACGTTTATCGATCATCAAATCGGTCGACTGCTCTACGAATTCAACAAGCGAGATCTGCAGGCGCTGCGCGACACGCTCATCGTTTTTACATCCGACCACGGTGATATGATGGGCGACCACCATCACTGGCGCAAAACGTATGCATACGAGGGGTCTGCACGCATTCCCTTTATCGTGCGTTACCCAACGTCGTGGGATATGCCGCGTGGAAAGACCGTAGAGGCGCCGGTAGAACTACGCGATATCATGCCTACGATGCTCGATGCAGCCGGAGTCGATATTCCCGATTCGGTGGACGGACAGAGTCTACTGCCGCTGGTGCGCGGTCAGCGCGAAAACTGGCGCACTTTTGTTCAGGGTGAGCACACTTCGTGCTACACTCGCGAACATGGCATGCAGTATGTGACAGACGGCCGGGAGAAATACATCTGGTTTCACCATACGGGAAGAGAACAGTTTTTTGATTTAGTAAGTGATCCGGGTGAATGCTACGACCTCGCTGTCGATCCAAGTCAACAGGACCGGATCGATCGGTGGCGCAAACGTTTGGCGCAGATTAATGAAGAACGCGGAGATCCGCGCGGTCAAAACGGTGCGCTCGTAGCACAGCCCGACGGTGCGCTTGCCCTTTCCCCTAATTACAAGAGCTGGAAAGCACGTGCCGAAGAGATGGAGCGCGTTTGCCGTGGCTAGCCTGCGTCCGTTCTCAGATTTGGGGCTGAATGGCTAACAGCAGCACGCCTGTTTACAGAGGCGATATAATTTACTCGGTGCAGGACGACCACGGCGATTTGACCGTGGTGCAAGAGGCGACGTCGCGCACGCTGCACTTTGGCTCGACGGCACGTCAGAGCACTATGTTGATGGCCGATCCCACGCGCTTGGCGCTGTCCTATACGCGCTGCATGGTGGGCGGGCTACTTTTGGCGCCGCCGCCGTGCTCGGCGCTTATACTGGGTTTGGGTGGGGGTTCATTGCCCAAGTTTTTACTGCATAACTTTGCCAAGTGTCGCATTGACGTGGTGGAGATGCGCGCGCGCGTAGTCGCTGTTGCTCGCCGCTATTTTGCCCTGCCGGAAGACGAGCGCCTTGCATTACACGTGCAAAAGGCCGAGCACTTTCTGTCTCGCACGGACACCGGTACTTACGACTGGCTGCTAGTGGATCTATACAATCGCGATGGCATGGCATCCGTGCTCGACGAGCCCGACCTCTTTTTGCGCTGTCGCCAGTTGCTGAGTGAACGTGCGGTGCTCTCCGTAAACTTGTGGACGGGTAATAGAGCGGATTTTCTCGATCGCATTCGAACGCGATTGGCCGAGGCATTTGGTGAACGCGTATTGCTGTTGCCCGTAGCGGGTAAGAGCAATACAGTCGCATTGGCGTTCAATGTTCCAACGCCGGCCCTAAACGATCCGCGCACGCATCAGCGCGCTGCTCAACTGCAGACGCTATATGGAATCGAATTCGTGGATTTCCTGCGTGACATGCTACGCCATAATAATGTGGGATAACGGCTGATAGCCGCGATTATTCATCGTGGAGCAGGTTGTATGCAGGAGCGGGGTGCTCAGAGTGGAGGATGCCAAGGCTTCGGATCTCCGATGGTGGTCAGTCCCGGAAATACGGTGTGATTTCTGCCGGGAATAAAAAGAGCAGCTCAATGTGGCCGTTGTCGTCGACATTGCCATAGCTTTGAAAGAGGCGCGTTTGCCCGCTAAGTCGGGTAGCATTAGACGTCGTTTGTCGATCAAGCGCACAAAGCCGGATGTGCCGCCGTGCAGTGAGGCTCGCAGTGACTCCGTTGTGATCGCTGGTGGCCAGCACGGCAAAGGGCGAAGAGCGAATAAAGTCCACTACGCGTTCTTCCATATGGTCGCACAATTTATTACGCGCGCCGGGCACGGGCAGTCCGAATGTCTCCTGAAAGCGGTTGGCTGGTTTTAATTCGCTTATATCGCACCTTCTCTTCATGCTCTACAGCTGTGATTGATAAATTGCGTCGACCAGCTCCATGGTCTTGAGCGCATCTTCAAAGCAGGTTTCGGGTTGCGTACCTGTTAACATACAGTCGACGAAGTGGCGGTTCATCTCATAGGCACCAAAGGCGCGGTAGTCTGCTTGGCTGTTGGCCATGGCAAAGGGATCGAGCTCCTCTATGGGATCAAGCTTATTGTCGGCATACAGCGTGCCCCGCTCTTCCGGGTCGCCAAAGAAAGACATACCAGGCGCGTGGATTTCTACGGAGAAAATGCGCCGGCCTGCCATAAAGTTGTTGAGTAACAAACCCGTAGCACCCGAGCTGAACGTGATGAGCGCTAAGTGAATATTCCAATGCTCTGCGCCGAGTCGGCGCGAATCAGCCGCGACGCTTTCGACTTTTCCACCGCACAGGTAGCGCAGCGTATCGACGGCGTGTATCCCATCGGCTGTTAGCATATCCATGCCACCCTTGTAATAGGCGTCGGCACCAACCCAGTTTTTGTAAAAGCTAGCGTGTGCCGTATGTACTGCACCGCGCTTTTCACACTGCTGTTTGCCGCGGCGAATCAAGGGAGAGAAGCGCCGCTGAAATGTTACGCCGGTGAGCACACCGTGCTTTTCTGCTAGCAAAGCTAGTTGGCGCGTTTGTTCGGTAGTGACGGCCGGCGGTTTTTCCACAAAGAGATGGCAGCCACGTTCGATAATGTCGGCCGACACGTCATACAGGTGGTGTGGGGGCATGATGGCGTACACGGCATCAGGTTTCTCGCGTTCAATCATCTGTCGGTAGTCGCTGTAGCGGCCGGAAATGCCAAAGCGATCACAGGCAGTCTGCAAGCGATTATCGTCTAAGTCACACGCAGCGACTACGTTGGCTTCGGGTAAGTCGCTCAACGCGGGGTAGTGCGTGCTCAAAGAGCGGCCTCCTGCTCCGATCAAGGCAATGCGAACGTTCTTCTTAAGTTTTCTGCGCTTGGCTGCCGGCTTCTTTTTCGTCGTGGTTTTTTTAGCCATATTTTGGTCTCCGTTGCCAAATAGGGGCGAGTGGCGGGAAAATAGCGCACGGCGCTACTTACCACAAGGAACCGTTGTGCTAGATGGTTGAACAGCCCGCTTCGATTTATAAATGGGTAGGAACTTGGGTGTCGCGCCGCGGTCTATGATACTACACGATGCACAACAGGAGAGCTTATAATTGTTTATTAGGAGGTTGTTGGTCGCATGTATGCCGCTGGTGATCGCTTGCAGCAGCGGCGAAAACGGGGCCAGTCAAGAGCCTTTCTCAGAAATGCAAGAGCGAGAGCAGCTTGCTTCGCTGCGCGCTGAAATTGAATCTATGGTTGATGTAAATGGTCCGCTATCGACCTGTAGGTCTGTCGCACTTGGCTCTAAGCCGTGCGGGGGTCCTTGGCAGTATTTGGTTTACTCTGCATCCCAAACGAATTCGGTCCAATTGGTAGAAAAAGTGGTCGAGTACAACGCCAGAGAAGCAGATGTCAATCTGCGTCATGGCAGTATATCAGACTGTATGTTGGTCATTGAACCAACGCTTAGCTCGCGAGACGGTCAGTGCGTCGCAGCTGATGTGGGCTTGGGACTTACGCAGAGCGATACGCTTGCTTTGATTGACGGAGTTGGAGCTGACTCGCAGAGCGATCCGTTCGACGTCGGGTCCGTGCGCATAGTCGGCGATGTGTTAATTGTGGAAGTGTGTTACAGTGGGGGCTGCGCTAAGCACAGCTTTACGCTGTTAGATACGGGAGTTGCTACACGCTCCATTCCGCCGCAACATCGCTTGCGGTTAGTGCACAATGGACGGGACGATGCCTGCGAAGCATACCTGACACGCGAATTATTTTTTGACATCAGTCCATTGCGAAAATTATATTCTTCACTGGATCAAGTTATGATCGTGATCGAAAGCATAGAAGGTTCCACTCTCTACACTTTCTAGGCATTCGCTCGAAAACACTAATAGGCGAAGGGGCCCGCTTACCTCGTGTGGAGCGGGCCTCTTTGTGTCTATACGTTTCGTTCGATAAAGTGACCAGACTGGCGCAGCGCATCTACACCTGAAGTTTTTAGGTCTGCGGGGAAATGCACGGGGCGATTGCCATCCAACTGCGATTGGTAGATGGCCTGGACCATTTCTAGCGAACGGCGTCCTACGTGTCCGTCGCTTCGCAAGGAGGCTTTGCCCTCGAGCGTATTGATTAGTTCTCCGAGTGCTTCTACGTAGGTAGACGCAGTGGGTGGGTGATCGACGGGCTGTTCCTGTAGATGATTCCACTCAAAGCCACTGTTGGGTTCGGAAAGCGCTAGCTGCGATTGAAGCAATTGGACCCGCTCTCCCTGAATGCGGAGTATACCCTTCTCGCCTCGCAGTTCAAAGGAGTGGTCGGTATATTCTGTCAGCTCGCTCGAGTGTAAAAGTGCGCTGACGCCGCTTTTACACTTTATAAAGGCGAAGGCAAAGTCTTCGACAGCCCAGGGACGCTGGCGCTGCTCGGCTAGACCACAGAGCCAGTCTACTGGACCGGCAAAGTAGTCGAGCAAGTCCATATAGTGTGTGGCGTCGTGCAGCAAGGGGCCCTCGAATTCGCTGGTCCACCAAGGTGCGGGCTTGACCCCATCCATGTAGCAATAGATATGATTGAGCCGGCCTATCGCGCCCTCGTTGAGCAGATGCTTGGCCAGGTTCCATTCGGGGTGCCAGCGCCGATTGTGGTTTATCTGCAGGAGCACATCTGAGCGCTGGCAGGCGTCGATCATCGAATCGCACTCTTCCGTGCTCAGGGCCATGGGCTTTTCGCATATAATGGCTCGGGTCGTTGGTTCGGCCGCGCAGATAGTCACCATCTCAGCGTGGTGCTGCGGATGCGTTGTGATGATGCAGATGTCAGGCCTCACCTCGCGCAGCATCTCTCGGTAGTCGTGATAGAGTGCACTGACGTTAAAGCGCTGGCCAAATTCAGTTAGCTTATCACGCCCTCGGTTCACGCCTGCAACTATTTTACAACGCGGATGAGCGTATAGGGCTTCGGCGTGATTGTCGGGCAGGTCGCTGAAGTTGAACTGGTAGCCTACGCGGCCCGTTCCAATGAGTGCTACGCGGTAAGTCGTCATAATCAGAACAGAGAGAGCTGCCGCATGCGCTCGCGTACGGGCACGCCTTCTTGAGTGAGCGGATTTTTTCCGTTGGCCAAAACGGTTGCGTGCACGGCGTTCAGTTTGCCCACGCGTTGAGCTCTCTCAGTGTAGGATATCGTTTCTCCATAGGCAATTTCTTCAAGAGCAGCCCAGACTTCGAGCTGAAACGTGGTGCCCTCTGGGTTAATCGGCTGGTTCGTTAATCTTTCTCTTGGCCGGTGTGCGTTTTTCTACAAACGCGTTAATGCGTGGAAGTCGGCGCCCGTAGGCTCTTGAAAGACGCGCAGATCAAACTCTGGAACAATAGCTAGTATGTGATCGAATATGTCTGCTTGAATCGATTCGTAATTGGCCCAGACAATATCTTTGCAGAATACGTAGATCTCGATGGGAATACCCTTTTCGGAAGGCGCGAGCTGGCGCACGAGAAAGGTCATGTCTCCATTGACCTGTGGGTGATTTCTCAGATAAGCCTCCACGTAGGCTCGGAATGTGCCTAAGTTGGTCATGCGACGTCCGTTAACTAGGTGTGAAAGGTCGACCTGTTGTTTGCCAAGATCCTCGTTGTGGCGTGCTATCTCTTCTTTTCTACGCTCGATGTGGCCCGTGATATACTGAATGCGCTCGAAGCGCTGTAGCATGTCCTCGTTGCAGAAACGAACGGTGTTTAAATCGATGTGTACGGCGCGTTTGATGCGACGCCCGCCCGACTCCTGCATGCCGCGCCAGTTTTTGAAGGACTCGCTGATAAGCGCATAGGTGGGAATCGTCGTGATCGTTTTATCCCAATTTTGTACCTTGACCGTAGTGAGTGAAACGTCGATTACATCGCCGTCGGCTCCGTACTTAGGCATTTCAATCCAGTTGCCGCGTGCGACCATGCGGTTAACTGTCAGCTGTATGCCGGCCACTAGTCCCAAAATAGCATCTCGAAAAATCAGCAAGAGAACGGCGGTTATGGCCGTCAGTCCACCTAGCAGTACGGTGGGCGATTTGCCGAGCAATACGGAAAGAGCAAAAAGTCCAACTACAAAGTAGAGAATGACTTTAATGAACTGGACCAAGCTTTTGATCGAAATTTCGCGCGAGGTATCGGTGCGGCGATAGATAGAGAGCAGTACGCTGAGCAGTGCGTCCATAACCAGCGCGCCGACTAACAGGAGGTAGATTGTAGCGCCTGTATAGGCCAGAGACGTTAGGCGAGAACTGTCGCTCAGTAGGGCAGGTGCGATACGATAGATGACCAAGCCGGGGACCAAATGGGCGAGCCTGTGTAGGACGCGCTCTTCAATCAGTGCGTCGTCCCACGACGTATTCGTCCGACGTATAACGGCGAAAATGGCTTTGAGAACGGGGCCGCGCGCCAGCGCATGTGCGATAAACGCTATGAGTGCGATAAACGCTATGGCCAATAGGCGTACTAGTAAATTGGCCCATTCGGGGGCAATTCCCCAAGATGTCACTTGATCGCGAATTATAACGATTGATTCTAGCATGGTCGGAGTAGGTTACTAGGTAAGCAGCGTTTTGCGAAGTATGAGCTTTCTCTTCATCATAATCTTATGGCTCGGTAGCTTATTTTATTTCGGCTCTTCGCTAACCAAGCGAATAAGGCCTTCACCCACTATCGTTTTTCGCCAGCCGCGCAGTACGCGAAAAGTTTCGCTGCTACTCTGCACACCTTCGCTTACCAGGGCGCGCACTTCGGCACGCGGGGCGACAAAGGGGGCATCTAGCGCGTTTTCCTCGCTTGTTTTGCGCAAATACTCCATGGCGCGTGCCAGCAGCTCTTCCATGGCGTCGTCGTCCATGCGTCGTGGCCGTCGTGGTCGCCGTGGGCACTGGCTGTCGGGCAGGCTCAATCCACTCCGGACAAGCGCCAATACGCGATCAGTGTCGCGTCGTGGCAGGCCGCGGATGTCTTTTATGTCTCTTGGCGTATGGGGCTTACGACGGGCTAGTAGTGTAATGGCCTCATCGCTGATTACGTGACTGCGCGGGCGATCGCGACGGCGTGCCTCCGTTTCGCGCCATGCTGCCAATTCACGGATAATGGCCCGTTCGCGTGGTGTAGCGCGTCCTGCGCCCTTAACGCGTTCATATTGCGCACGTTCATCTCGCTCGTCGTATAGGGCGGGGTCTTCGTATGCATCCATTTCTTCTCGCAGCCACTCCTGGCGTCCCATTTCCCCAATGCGTTCAATCAGCTTTTCACGCGTCTCGTGCAGATAGCACACGTCCTCGATGGCATAGGCTACCTGTTCTTCAGACAGTGGTCGCTGAAGCCAGTCGGTGCGCGTCTCGCTCTTTTCAAGAGAAACGCCAATGACGTTTTCCAGCAGTTCGGCCAGAGAAGAGGTAGAACTCATGCCGGCTAATCCGGCGGCGCACCGCGTATCAAATACGTTGTGTGGATGGGCGCCTGTGGCTCGTTTCAAGATGGTGAGGTCTTGCTGGGCGTCGTGTAATATTTTGACGATTTTGGGGTTGGATATGATTTGACCGAGCGGCGTGAGGTCGTCTATGGCCGGTGCATCGATGAGATGACAGTCTTCGGCTGATAGACCGACCTGTATTACACCCAATTGGGGGTAGTAGGTTCGGTTCCAAACGAATTCGGTATCCAGCGCCAAGCATCTGACTTTTTGAGCGCGCTGGCAAAACGCTAGCAATGCCTGTTGCGTATCTATCATACGAGTTAAATTTGCGGTTTGTGAACGCGTAGAGAAGACACGAAAAAATAAGCTAGGCCTATCGCCACAGCAAGCGGCTACTCCGTGCGCTCATTGGCGGTCCTCAGATGCCTTGCGGCTCAGGCGTAGTAGGTGCCGTGCAGGCGTTTGCTCGGCATAGCCCGCTAAACGCGTGCGCAACAGCCACGGAATAACCAGCGCAGCTTGGGCTGCGGCCAAGTAGTAGCGTTCCCAGCCGGGGCCTTGCATCCATTCAAACAGGGCGCCCCCTAGTATACCGCCGGCTATGCCGCCTATGGCCGATGCGTAAATCGCTAGAGCAAAACCTTCTCCTTGAAAGGATTGGTCTACCGTGTCGAGCATGACGCGTGACTGTCCCATTTGCTGACCTCCTTCTAGCGCACCCCAAAGCAAATAGACGGCCGTAGACCATAAGACGATAGACCATTCAGTAGAGGGCAGAAAGAGCCATACCAGAGCCATGGTAGGTTGCAGTGTTAGCGTAATGCTTAGGAGTGCGCGCGGGCCGTGCGCGTCTACTAGACGACCCCAAGCATGTAGGCCTGCCATATAGCCCAGCGCCGTAACGGGCGTCATCCAGACAAAATAGCTAGCGGGTAAACCGGCGCCCGTCAAGGCGACAACCCACAGCGGCTGCGTCGCGGAAAGGACGCCCATGCGGGTGATAGCAAAAAGGCAGTAGCTGCGCATGGCGCGTGTTCGCACGACCTGCCGCAGTCGTCTGACCAGACCCTCTTGGGGCATAACCTGTGCGTTTTCTTCAATACCACGCACCAACGCAGCACCCAACAGGGTGGAGAAAAAGGCGAGCACGAAGGGCAACGCAAAGTCCCGGCTAGCGGGCTGCGCGCCTAGATACCATCCTACGCCAATGGGCAGCACAAGCTCGAGCAGTCGCTGGCGCAGGCGCATGTGCGCCAAGTATGATCCGATAGACCTGCTTTCGGTGTGGTCTTGCACGAGGGGCCACCAAGCTGTGTTACCCACTTGCTGCATCGCGCCGCGCACGCTGAACAGCAGCAGACCTAAAATAGCGGCCCATCTGATGTGCTCGCTTCCGTAGGCCAGAGCAGCTAGACCCAGTCCAAACGGGGCCGAACCCATGCGACCCCAAAGAAATAGGCCAGCTTTACCGACTCGATGCATATAGTGGAGTCCGGCGACGCGGCCTATTTTTTGCACATGCGTGCTGGTTGCTACTAGCCCGATCATAAAAGGTGATGCGCCCAGAGAAAGCATAAAGAGGGGAATGATCGACGTGAGCAAGGCGCCATTGGTCGAACCGCTAACGGCAATCCACACTAAGCGAGCACGGCTTTTGTAACGGTGAGCTTCAGACGAATTGGGATCAGATGGTCCAGCACTTTTTTCTGAGGGCATGCCGTAAAAGATGGCGCGCAGCTTCGATGAACGCAAAAACTCATCGAGTGAAATATCATGGTAAGTCTTTGAACGCTATTGGCGCAGTGCATATATTGATGATCCTCATCAAGTGCGATCCCACAACCGCGCGGTGCCAGATGCCGCAAGAG
>CEUU01003801.1_pt1 | contig 10259 bp, 10 predicted proteins | sample 531321 | NCBI WGS metagenome assembly CEUU01 (sample SAMEA2622658, study PRJEB7988) | marine metagenome | isolation source: saline water (ENVO:00002010), including
ATGTAGATCCATGTGTAGGTGAGTATGATGAATGTGGTATATGTAATGGTAATAATGAAGATAAAGATTGTAATGATGACTGTTTTGGTCAGGCAATAATTGATGACTGTGGCGTTTGTACAAACGGTAATACTAATTATGAATTTAATAGTGATTTAGATTTATGTGGTATTTGTTTTGGTCAAAACCAGGATTTAGATTGTAATGGCGTATGTTTTGGAGATGGTATTGATTCAGATAGTGATGGAATTTGTGATGATGTAGATGATTGTGAGGGAATTTATGATGAATGTGGTATATGTGATGGTGATGGAACATGGTGCCTTGAAGGATATATTTCATTTGGGAGTTTAACAGATACTCATTTAGATATACTTTATCAATCCCCACTTGATATAGGAGGATATCAATTTAGTTTATCAGGCATAGAAATTATAAATGCATTTGGTGGTATTACTTCAGAATATGGATTTAATATTGCAAATAATAGTAATACTGTTGTTGCTTTTTCTCCTACAAATGATTTAATACCATCTGGTAGTGGTATTTTAGTTCAATTAACTATTAATTATTTATCTACAGAATCATGTTTTGATGAAGTAGTTTTTTCAGATAATGATGGTGATGAAATAAATTTTAATTTAAGTGCATGCATTGAAAATGTACCATGTGATGATGATGATGACGATACTATTTGTGATGATATTGATGATTGTATTGGTAATTATGATGAATGTGGTATATGTAATGGAACAGGAATAGATTCAGATAATGATGGTATTTGTGATGATGTAGATCCATGTGTAGGTGAGTATGATGAATGTGGTATATGTAATGGAGATGGTATTTCTGATAATGAGTGTGATTGTGATGGTAATGTATTAGATGATTGTGGAGTTTGTGGAGGTACTGGTATTGATGAAGATTTAGATGGTATTTGTGATGATGTAGATCCATGTGTAGGTGAGTATGATGAATGTGGTATATGTAATGGAGATGGATCTAGTTGTTTAAATAATTTGATTTCAGAATTACCATCAAAATTTTATTTATCACATTTATATCCAAACCCATTTAATCCACAGACAACTTTAAATTATGGAGTTTCTAAAAATTCAAATATTAGGATAACAGTTTATAATTCAATAGGTCAGATTGTATCGATACCTATAAACCATTATCACGCACCAGGAAATTATTCTTACAGTTGGAATGCAAAAGATTATTCAAATGGGATATATTATTTCCAATTAATATCAGATGAGGTAGTTATTACTAGAAAAGCTACTTTGTTAAAATAATTTCATTTAATACTTTATTAAATTCTACTTCTAAATTTTTTTTATTCTTATTATTACAAATAACAAAATCAGATAGTTTTACTTTTTTTTGATCTGATAATTGTAAGTTCATTCTTTTTTTGATTTGGGATAAATCTAAATTATTTCTTTTCAAGGCTCTATTTAATCTTATTTTTTTTTCAGCAGTAACTAATATAATAAAGTCAAAAAAGTGGTTGAAATTTGCTTCAAACAAAAGAGCAGCATCAACAATAAAAAAATCATATTTTTTAATTTTTGCTTCGTGTAAAGCTTTATCAATTAATATTGATACTTCAGGCCAAACAATACCATTTAATATTTTTTGATTATTTTTATTTTCAAATGCTACTTGTGCTAACTTTTTAAAGTCTAAATTATTACTTGTTACAATTTGATTTCCAAAAATATTAATAATTTTTTTTTGTAAAACAGAATGTTTGCTCAAATGATTTTTGGCTTCTTTATCAGCATTAAATATATATGCATTTTTATTATCGAAGAAATTGGTTAATGTTGTTTTACCTGAACCTATATTTCCTGTTACACCAATTTTTATCATTTTAGTTCGTTTAGAATATTATGTTTCACAGTTTGAATTTTTTTAGATCCATCAATATTTATGACATTTTTACTATAAAATTCAATTAATGGTTTTGTTTGTTTATGATATACTGACAATCTATTTCTAACTGTTTTTTCTTTATCATCATCTCTTATAATTAAAGGCTCATTAGTTTTATCATCGAGATTTTCATTTTTTGGAGGATTATAAATTACGTGATAAGTTCTACCTGATTGCAGATGGACTCTTCTTCCTCCCATTCTTTCAACAATATCATCGTCTTTGACATTAATTACAATGACATGATCTAATTTTTGATTGGTCTTATCAAATAATTTATCAAGACCTTGAGCTTGAATTATTGTTCTTGGAAATCCATCTAAAATGAAACCATTTTTGCAGTCACTATCTTTAAATCTTATTTCCATCATATCAAGAATTAATGAATCTGTAACCAGTTCTCCCTTATCCATGAATTCTTTAGCTTTTTTACCAAGGACTGTATTTTTTTTAACATGTTCTCTTAACATATCACCTGTTGATATTTGAGGAATATTGAATTGTTCCATTAAAAATTTAGATTGTGTTCCTTTACCTCCTCCAGGAGGACCTAATAAAAGTATTCTCATTCTTATTCCTTATATTAATATTCCAGCTATAGTTGCTGTTAACCATGAAGCTAATGCACCCCCAAACATTGCTTTCGTTACTAATTTGGCCAAATCTTTTTTTCTTTCAGGTGCTATAGCACCAATTCCACCAAGTTGAATTCCAATTGATGCAAAATTTGCAAAGCCACACAAAGCATAACTTGCTAAAATTGCTGTTTTTTCAGATACTGCATTTGCTCCAGATTGCATTTCTGCAAGATTCATATAAGCAATTAATTCAGTAAGAACAATTTTTTGTCCTAGTAAACTACCTAGGATATGTGATTCTGACCAAGGTGCACCCATTAAAAATGCTAATGGCATAAATATGTAACCAAATATATCTTCTAGAGAAGTATCAAAAATACTTAGTATATAATTTGACAATGAAATTAAAGCGACAAAAGCAATTAACATAGCAGCGATATTAGCGGCTAGTTTTAAACCATCAGTTGCACCATTACCAAGTGATTCTAATACATTTCCTTCGACAGGTTCATTCAAATTTGATGATAAATTTTCAAATTTCTCGTAGCCATTCATTTTTTCTGACTCTGGATAAATTATTTTTGCGATTACTAATGCTGCAGGTGCACTCATTATAGAAGCCGCCATTAAATGACCAGCTATACCTGGTATATTCTCTAACATACCAACGTAAATTGCCATAACACCACCAGCTACTGTAGCAAAACCTCCGGTCATTATAGCCATTAACTCTGACTTTGTCATTTTCGATACAAATGGTTTGATAACTAAAGGAGCTTCTGTTTGACCAACAAATATATTTGCAGAAATACTTGTAGTTTCAGGTCCACTTGTTTTCATTGTTTTTTGCATTACAACTGCCATAATTTTAATTACTTTTTGCATTAAACCAATATGATATAGCACTGCCATCAAGGCTGAGAAAAATATTACTGTAGGAAGTACTGAAAATGCAAAATTAATTACGGCAGGATGCATTTTTCCATCAATAAATGATGAAAATAAAAATTCACTACCGTCATTTGAAAAACTTAGTAATTTTTTTATAAGTTTATCAAACCAAGAAAATATTGGTTTTCCAAATGGTGTCACAAGAATGAAAACACCAAATAATAATTGAAGACCTAAGCCCCATATAATTAATCTTAAATCAATATTTTTTTTATCGTTAGACATTAAATATGCTATTCCAAGTATAGCTATCATACCTAATATTCCAGTAAATCTTTCCATTACTTCTCCTTATTTATTGTTCAAAACACTTTCGACATCGTGCTTCGTATTTATCAATTTCTCCAATAACCACTTGGTTTTCCTCACTCGTAATTCTTTGGCTAAAATTAGCGGGATCACCACATTGCATACATATAGCATTTACTTTTGTTACAAATTCTGCATCAACTAAAAGTTCAGGCATAGGTCCGAATGGAACTGCTTTATAATCTTTTTCTAATCCTGCAATAACTACTCTTTTTCCTTTTTTAGCCAAATTTTTACATATTGATATTAATTCGTTATCAAAAAATTGAGCTTCGTCAATGCCAACTACATTTGAATCTTTACAAAGTTTTTCAATATCTTTTATATCATTTATTGCTATAGACTTTATCTTCCTTTGATTGTGAGAAACTATATAATCTTCACTGTATCTATTATCTAAAGAGGGCTTGATAATTGTTACTGTTTGTTTAGCAATTTTCGCCCTAACTAATCGTCTGATTAGCTCTTCCGTTTTTCCACTAAACATAGGACCACATATAACTTCAATCCATCCAGTATTTTTTGGTGAGTTTCTCATATCTAAATGTAAGTTTTTTTTATATTTGTTACAATTGTATCTATAGAAACTTTATTTTTACCACCAAATGGTATAATTATATCAGCATAATCTCTAGTAGGTTTTACAAATTTTGTAAACATAGGTTTTACTGTTTTATTATATTGTTCAATTATTCCTTCGATAGTTCTAGCTCTTTTACTCATATCCCTTTTTATTCTTCTTAATAATCTTACATCACTTGGTGTATCAACATATATTTTCATTGATAACAAATTTCTTATTTTCTTATCAAATAATGCAAATATTCCCTCTATAATGATAACTTTAACATTTTCTATTTTTTTTGTTTCATTTTTTTTTCGTGTATGAGTTTTATAATCATAGATTGGTGTATCAGTAGTTATACTTTTTTTAATATTATATAAATCTGTATAAAGTAGTTCAAAATCAATTGAATCTGGATGATCAAAGTTATTTTTTTCTCTTTCTTCAAAAGTTAAATGCGCTAAATCTTTATAATAAGAATCAATTTCGATTGTTTGAACAGAGTTGTCATTTATTTCTTTAAGAATGTTTTTTACTAATTTAGATTTACCAGAGCCTGATCCACCAGCAATTCCAATTATATATATATTATTCATTTATTCTAAAACTCCCTTTAATTGTTGCAGTATTACCGACATTATCTTTTGCATTTATTTCAATTGTATGTTCACCCTCAAGTAAATCCTCACTAAATTTATATTGAACTAAATTTCTATAAGGAATATAATCAAATAGTATAACCTCACTATCAATTTTAACTTCAATATTTTTAATATCAGTAATTCCTGATAAATCATCCATAATATTAAAAGAGAGCATATCTAAATCTTGAAATTTATAAGTCGAATTAACATTAGGTATCAAATTAGAAATTATCGGTATTTCATTATCTTTAATAAGCGCAAAAATTTCATTTGAAAGTACTGATGTTGAGTATCTTTGATTGGCGTATGTAGTTTTAAGATAGTTCCATTTATCTTTTTTTGAATCATAAAAATATATACCAATACCAACATCATTTTGTTTGGATTCAAAATGAATATTCAATGGACTATTTAGTATTACTGTAGTTGGATTCAATTCATAAATATTAGATTTAAAATCTAGCTTATTTTTTTTATTGATTTCTTTTTCAATAATCCAAAATAATGTAGTGTCATTTATAAAATTTTTATTTTCATCAATAACAAAATCATTCATTTTAATAAATAAGCCTTCATTGGGATAAAATAATTTTGAATTTAAATTCTTTTTAAATGAAAAAGCTGGATTTGAATTAAATGAAACTTGTAAGAACTTAATATTATCTAAGTCATTAAAATCGATGATGTCAGTTGTTAATATATTTTGATTGATTCTTTTTAAAGGAAAATTAAGCGTTGTGTCTATCTTAATTAAATTGATAGATGCAGTTTCATTAGAAAATTCATTTTCAATAAATTGTATCAGACAGCCGTGTTCAAAGTTCTTAATTTTAAAGTCACCTTTAATTATTGGGTTTAATTTTTTGCTTTTATAGTAGTATTTTTTAGAATTAACACCATCAATACTTTTTCCACTAATTTTTATTACATTGAAAGGGTCGTTTAGTTGATTTTTATTAATAGTAATTAATTTATCATTTGTAATAAAAGAATCAATTGGTTTTGAATCATATTTATTGCATAGTTCAATTTTGTAGTCTCTAATAGTACTTAATTCATCAATTTTGATTATTATATCTTCTTTTGTTTCAGTAAAATTTAATATTATATCTTTATTGTCGTTTGCAGAAATTGTACCAAATATAATTATTTTATTATCATTTATGTCATTAGCTTTAATAATAATATTATGAATACCAGGCTCAAGATTATAACTAGGCCATGATCGTTTATCAATAAATGATAAACTAGGTGTATTGTTATATAAATTATAAAATCTCTCGTTAATTGTTCTTTTAAGATTATAATTTCTTTCTTTTAGTACTAGTGGTCCATCAGAGAAGTCATGTTTATTATACTCAACTTTATATTTTATTTCTCCATCAATATATAGTTCTAAATTGTATAGCCCATAATTAAATGGTTGCTTATTAACTTTGTCCTCTATGTTTAATGATATTCCAAATTCGCCAACTACAGATATGGTATCACTAATCATATATTCAGTCTCATTATTTTTTATTATATCATATTGCATGATATCAGTAAAGCCATCAATAAGTGTATTTTTAGATTTTGGAACGAAAGCAATTTTTTTTGGAATGGGAGCAATATCATCTTCTAAATTATAAAATTCATTCAAGGGATTTAAACATATATTATTTTTATCTCTAATTTCAAAATGTAAATGTGGCCCTGATATGGTCCCAGTATCGCCTGTATAACCAACTATTTCACCTTTTTTAACTACTATCTCTTGTTTATCAAAATGGTGAGTAAACACTTGTTTGTTATAATCTTTTTTTAAAATATCTATGAGGTTATCAACTTCAGGAGAAAATTTATCTAAATGCGCATATACTGCCAAATTACCATCATTTAGTCTTAAATATAAAGTTTTTCCATAACCCTTGTAGTCAATCAAAATTTTTTCAATGTATCCATCCTCAATAGCATAAGTTTCAAAACCTATTTTACCATAAGTTCTAATATCAATACCTGCATGATATCGCCTTGGTCGTTCTTCTGCAAAAAAAGCAGTTATGGTATTACTAGCATTTGTTGGCCACAAATAATTTTGTCCTAAAAGACAAAAACTCATAGATAACAAAATAATTAAATGAGATATAAATTTCATATTTATAATCTAGTTAAAAAATAAGGAAATTTGTAAATTATTATATTGTTATGAACTATTCTGCAAAAATAAAAAATCTTTTTAGTAAAAAACAAAGTAACCATAAAATAAAAAAAACCAATATTTCTATATCAAAAGTTTCTTCTTCTCCAAAAAATATATTAGTTATTTTTCCATTTGAAGAAAATTTTTTTAGAGTTGCGAGTTATGCATATAGAAATTTACCTTATGACAAAAAACAAATTAATTTTCATTATTTAATTAATAGTAATTTTAGTGATTCTTTTAGTTTAAGAAGAGGTTCAACTCATCAATTTTCTTTAAATAATAATTTTGAAATTATTAATCTTAAAGATATCATAGATAAATTAAATACAACTAATTTTGATATTATCATTGATTTAAATATTAGTTATGATTCTAAGGTCGAAAATTTTATATTAATGCAAGATTCAAATTTTAAAATTGGGTTTAAACATGATAAGTCTGATTCATTATATAATGTACAACTAGATATTTCAAAATCACAAATTGCAGAAAATGGTTATCAAAAAATATTAGAATTAATATGAAAAACATAATTATATATGAAGACAATAATATTGATAAATTATCTCCCTTTTCAATAAACCATGCATCATTTGAAACTAAATGTGGAATTTATAATAATTTAGGAAGAATTTTACATTACTATGGAGCAAATACCAATATTACTTTAATTGTTAGAGATGAAATAAAAGGTCTCATAAGTGAAAGATATCCAAGTTATAATATTAATCCTCCAGAAATTCCATCTGGTATTTGCATTAATGGCGCAGTTGTTATTAATAAAAAATATTTTGATTTGTCATTATCTAAAAATTTAAAATCAAACAATAATACAATAAGTTTTATACTTAAAAATAAATTAAAGCTAAGAGATTTTAACGATCACATTAATAAAATTGATGATTTTGATATAATTGATATTCCATATATATCATATTTATGGGATTGCATAGATTTAATTCCATCAATTCTTAATTATGATATGGCACATAATGTTAAAAAAAATAAACTTAAAAAATATGATGATGTAGTTTATATAAACGAAGATAATATAGTTATAGATAATTCTTCTACTATTGAACCTGGATCAATTATTGACGCAAAAAATGGACCTGTTATAATTAGTAAAAATGTTATTGTTCAGTCTGGCTCAATTATAAAAGGACCAGTATTTATTGATAAAAATTCATTAATTAGTAATGGTGCCAAATTAAAAGGAAATGTTTTAATTGGTCAAACATGTAAAGTTGGAGGAGAAGTAACTAATACTATTTTTCAAGGTTTTTCAAATAAAGTTCATGATGGATTTATTGGCCATAGTTACATTGGCGAATGGGTAAATTTAGGTGCAAATACAAATAACAGTAATCTTAAAAATAATTACAGTTCTATCAAGTTTACATTCCCAAATAATACTTTAGATACAAAACGTGAATTTCTTGGTGTAATGGTAGGAGATTATACAAGAACTGGAATAAGCACCATGATTAATACTGGCTCATATTTTGGAATGGGTTCAAATGTATTTGGATCTGGATTTCAAAATAAATTTATTGATTCTTTTTCGTGGGGTAAAGACGCAAAAGTAGATTTTGATAAATTTATAAATACTTTAGAAATCATGAAAAATAGAAGATCTAAAAAATTATCTAAAATTGAATTTAAATTTCTTGAAAAAATCTACAGTAAAATAAATTAAAAATTTATTTTATTTTTTTAATAATCTACTTGTTTAATCTTGTTTATTAAAATATATTCTAGCCTATTTTAAACCTATTTTCGGAGATAATTTGATGACGTTTGAGGGTATTATTTGTCCAGTATGTTCTGGACCATTAAAAGAAGAGAATTTTTTAGGCGCGATTGTATGTCCTCATTGCAATACTAAATTAAAACAAAAAAAATACTTAGCATTTCTTGAGTTTTTAATGATGCAAGGTCTTGTGAACGATATTGATTTTTTTGATGAGTCATTATATGGGCATGAAATCCAGAAATCAGAAACAGAAGAAGAATTATTAGATGAAACTATTCATGATGAATATGAAGATAAAAGCGAAAAAATGGAGTTCATTGATGAAAAACATCAACTAAAAGAGACCGATACTAATGAAGAAGAATTTAGAAAATGGAAAGGTATTGAAGAAGACTGGGAAGATTTTAATAAAAAAGATAACGATAGTGATTAGGTAATACATGAAAGAAAATAAGAAAAAACAGATAAAAATTGAACTAAAAGAAGAAGTTGCTCAGGGTCACTATGTAAACTTACCTATTGTTGGATTTTCACAAGCAGAATTTATTTTAGATTTTATAAAAGTTATACCCGGAATTCCAAAAGCTGATGTAAAATCACGATTGATAATGTCACCAATGCATACCAAAAATTTACTTTTACTTTTAAATGCTAAAATTAAAGAATATGAGAAAAAATTTGGTAAAATTCAGGCACCAAAAAAAGAAATTGAATCTCAGAATATTAAATTACCAGATGATGTATTACCTAATTAATTTTTGATATATTTTAATTAATAAACTACTAACTGAAATTCCTATTATTGCACCAAAGATTATATCCAGAGGATAATGCACACCTATATAAACTCTAGATATACTAATTAGAATTGCTAAAATAATAAAATAAGTTTTTACATTAGCATATAAATAACCCACAATCAAAGATAAAGCCCATATATTTGCTGAGTGATTAGATGGAAAAGATTTTTGTGAACTTTGTGTTTGTTTATAACTACCATCTTCATTTTGTGAAACTTTAACTAACAAATTAATTTTATTACTTTCAATTGCCATGTAAGGTCTATCTCTAAGTTTATAATCTTTAATATAACTTCCAATTTGATCTGTAATTATAATTGCTAAAGGTATCAAAATTACCAGCGCTAATCTTCTTTTTTTATCTTTAAAAATTGAGAAAAACCATAAAGTTAATAATGGAATAATAAACATTAAATTTTTATGAAAATCATGAAAAAAAATAAAAAAAGAATCAAACAAAGGATAGTTAAGATTAATATTGATTAATTGAAATATAATATTGTCAATTTTTAAAAGTATATCAAGCA
>CEUU01009725.1_pt1 | contig 10259 bp, 9 predicted proteins | sample 531321 | NCBI WGS metagenome assembly CEUU01 (sample SAMEA2622658, study PRJEB7988) | marine metagenome | isolation source: saline water (ENVO:00002010), including
GCACTTGCAGTAATGATGTTATTATTTGTTCCAACGGCTTTTAGTCAGAATAATCTTGGCGCAGATGCCTCGATTTACGAGAACACCAGAATACCTAACGCCGAATTGAGGGATCAGGATGGCAATACTTACACCATAGACGATTTATTTGATGGCAAGGATGCCTTACTCATCGGCATCGGTCTACCAGCATCAGAGAATTTGATAGAACAAGCCAACCAATTTAATGAGACTATCGAACGACACGGTAATGATATTGCTGTGGTCCATATTTTATCAGGACTCAAACCAATGAGTTCAGATATTGACCAAATGCAGCAGAATCTGAATGTTTCATGGCCAATACTAATTGATGAAAACGAACAGTTTGCTGCCACTCTACCCAACGGTGTGGCAGATTCAGTTGTTGTGGTCGACAAAGCGATGCATGTAACCTATTCCAACACCCCGATTGCGTATGCAGATGACATTAGCGAAGCAATAGATGAAATACCATCCGGCGGATCTCAGAACTTGGGTGCATACTTTGGATTATTACTTGGCCCGGGATTATTCTTATTTTTCATCGCACTACCACGTGAAGGGTGGACACCTCCAGATGAACCGTTACCACCTGGTTCACTCTGGGCGTCAATAATTGGTGCTGGAGCGGCGGGAATTCTTCTTGTTAACATTCCTCCACTGATTGCAACAATTTTACCACTGGGCTCGGGATTATTGTTTTACCTAGACATCATCATGATGATGTGGTTTGTTGAAATGACATTTTTTACCGCAAAAAATGGGAAACCGTTCGAAGTAACAATAATCGCAAAAATGATTCACGGCCTATATCCAAAATATTTCCAAGACTGGCGCCCATTGGAAGATATGGAAAGAGATTTGCTAATTGGTATCTGGTTCGGATGGTTCGGCCTTCTGGCATTCCCAGCATTATTCCCACAGGCAATCGGTGCAGCTTTCCTAAGTGGCATAGGAGGTATATTCAGAGCATTGATATCCCTATTGATAATTCTCGCTTTAGGTGGTCTTGCAGTCCTTTCATTACGATTGATTGCCGCCGTTGGTGGGCCAATATCACGCTTGTTTGGCAGATTTGGTGCGGAGTCATTCACTCAATTTGTCGGATGGCTAACTTTACCACTAGCAATATGGGTCACAATTAACGCCATCCTCACCAGCATGAATGTTGGCCTATTGTGATAACATTTACAATCGTAAAGGATATTATCAGTAGCGTGAATAGATTATTGACTGAGTGGAGTTTGTCTAGAAGGAAGGTATTTTCAAACTGCCCTAGGCGATTTATCCTGCGATATGGTTTGAATAGTTCTAGCAATCAACACCCTACTCGGAAAATTGGCAAAATAGCCATCAAAGATATTTTCATTGTTACCTTGAGGGAGGTCTTTTTTGATTGGTTAAACGATTTACACAGCAATGTAGTATGGACAGAAAAAAAACTCTATTCAAGCGTCAAATTCAAAATTACCATCAACACTACAGATATTGATCGCTCATCAAGAAGGATTACCCAAAGTCAAAGAAATCAACTTATCAGCATCGGATTTTCAAGGCTCAAAGGGTTAATGAAACTGAATTTAATCAGGAAAATTACTACTGGTCGAATAAGAGAATGGAGTTGCCACAAACGAATAAAAAAAACTTTTTTTGGCCATCTTGAGGTATACTGTTCACCTGACATCGTCTTCCGCGTAAAATCAAAATGGCACTTAGTAAGACTCAATTTTCAGGCTGAGCACAAGCAGCCATATCACGACCTAGAGTTATCCTCGATGTTATTATGGTCAAAAGGAAACCAATATTTACCGAATTTAGCAGAAAAATTTGTCTTACACAGTATTGAATATAGAAAAGGGAAATGGTCTTCTGTAAGCTTTAGACCTGAACAAAGCACTCTACAGGAAGCAAAACAGTTGCTTGAGAAAGATGTTCACAATATGAATATCCTGCAAAATGATTTCTATAGAATTGGTGATGTCAATCGGTTACCATTGGCAAAATGTAAGTTGTATTGTACTCGTTGCCCATATAGATTAAATTGCCCAGTAGAGCATGGATAATGCCCATCGTTCACTAAGACTTAATGATTCGAACTGAGCCCGACCAACATGGTCACCTTGGCCGAAGTCGCAGAAATTGTGGTAGTAAGTATGCGTGATGCATTTCTTGCTGTAACTGTCTTCGTTGCTGCCATGGTACTATTGTTTAGTTGGTTACAATATGCCACTAGCGGTCGTTTCGTTGAATACATACGCGAGAAGAAAAAATTGCAACCGATTATTGGAGCCTTGATGGGCTTAACTCCGGGTTGCGGCGGTGCAATTGTCATTATGCCGATGTACGCACGAGGATATGTCACATATGGAACAGTCCTTGCAACCTTGATTGCAACACTTGGTGATTCTGCGTTTGTCTTGATTGGTGCAGCTGTGGCTGATTCCAGATTCATTGCACCGCTAATTGCCGTTCACATCATTTCGTTCCTAGTTGGAATTTCATGGGGTTATTTTGTTGACTTCGCAGACATAACCCCTCGTAGACCTTTGGGCCGTTTCGGCCCCACAATTGGTCAAGAACCGGTAACTTCTGATTCCACAAATGATTCACCGATTGATGATTTACCTAGGGAAATTCCCGGTGGCCTTGGCTACAAAATTCTCCATCAGGGTTACCTAATTTGGTGGCTTGTAACAATAGTTGGACTATTTTTCGCAATCATGTTGTTGGTATGGTCTGGCCAAGATGCAGATTACAGCCTAGAATTATCATATAATCCAACCACTCTAGACGGATTTATTACTTGGATAGGTATTATCGGAACCACATTTTCTGTGATCTTATACTTCGCTCAAAAGAACTGGTTTGCTGATGATACGGAAGCAACAATTGGTGACAAATTACACTCTATGCGAGAAACAATGGTCCATGCAGCAAGTGAAACCGCCTTCGTTACTTTCTGGGTAATGATAGCCTATTTGGCCTTTGAATTTAGTATGCTATTTAGTGGCATAACTGAACAGGATATGAGCAATTACGGTGATGGAATTATTGCAGTAATGGCGGCGGCAATAATCGGTTTAATCCCGGGCTGTGGGCCACAGATTATCGCAATCACCGCGTACACAAAAGATATAATTTCGTTCCCCGCGTTAACTGCTAATGCCATAAGTCAAGATGGAGATGCTCTGTTTCCATTATTAGTAAGACACAAATCAGCAAGTCTGTGGGCCACAGTACACACCACAATACCAGCAATTATTGCTGGGATAGTTTTACTCATTGCACAATTTAACCCTTAGTAAATTGTTGACTAACTTGCGTGGAATCTAATCGTTCAGTTATCAACAGAGTAATCTATTGGGCATATTACTCGAAAATATTACAGTAATTTGGGTATTAGGACGTTAAATCGTCCAAAACAGCGTTTACATCTTCGGCCTTGGTCACACCACTCGCTAGTAGAACACCCTCTGCCCCAAGTTGGATTGCCATCTTCACATCAGCGCCGTTTTTCACACCTGCTCCACACAACACACGCACCTCCGGATTGGTAGATTTAACTGCAGCAACAGTATCTGAAACAATCGCTGGGTCTGCGGTAGTTACTGAAATATCTCCGCCAATGAGTTCTGGTGGCTCTACGGCAATGAATGTTGGACCTAGCTTCGCTAAGGCTATTGCTTCATCGACATCTGCCGCGCATGCGCATATCGGAAATCCCTCAGGAAGCATAGCCATCAACTGCTTGACATGCTCGAGTTCTACTTTGTGCTCAGCGTGGTTGATTATCGTACCTGCTGCACCGCGGTAAATTGCCAAATCAGGTTCCAGCCACCCTGTATGACTTCCTTTACCAATAGGGTCAAGATGTTGGGACCATACTTCTAGGCCATTTGTCGAAGCGGACACAGATGCTAGGTCAAAAGCGGATACTACGGCAACCATGCGAAAATTTCGGTCAGCAAAGTTATTCATGGCTTGGGCTAATCTTTCGGCGGACATCCCACTTGCAGAATCGTAGGTTTTGAAGTTAACAACAATCAATGGTTTGCTCATGAATTTGGCACCTCGGTTTGGTTTTTGAGTTCTTCCACGACTATTAGCACAATTTACTCAATTGGCCAAGAACCTTCATGCATCTCAGTTCCTTTCGGTACTTTTGAATCGTGAGCAATAATCACATTTTTTAACACACAGTCATCCCCAATTTCGGTATTTTTGCCAACCAAAGTATTTGAAACAAGACAATTGTTACCAATCTTCGACCCGCTAAGTATCGTCGATTTTTCTATCTTTGAATCACCGATACTGACCATGGAATCAACCATTGACCCGGTAATCTTCTGATTAGAGTCATGCTTTGCCGGATTGGCAAACCAAGATTCAAACATTCGTCTACCAGCTGAGAATCTTGATTCGTTGATACAACGTTCTACAGCTTCAACCCATGACTTCTGGGTTCCAGCGTCAATGAAATAACCGGAAAATTGCATCCCGCTTAGTAGACGCTGATCTGCCAAGGTAGGAAATACATCTCGCTCCAAAGAGTGTCTGCCATTTGGCATGAAGTCAAAAATATCATCATTAAAGATGTATGAACCCGCATTGATGAAGTTAGAGAACACCTCGTTAGGTAATGGTTTTTCCTTAAATTGTGTTATCTTTTGTTCATTATCGACTCCCACTATGCCAAATCTTGTAGGGTCATCGACCTCCCAAAGACCCAAACTTCCAATACTACCGTTTTTATTGTGCAGTTTTAGTAAATCACCAATATCAAGAGATGATATTATATCACCATTAAAACAAGCAAATGTACCACTTAATACATCGCGACAATTACCTAGGGCTCCACCTGTCCCCAACGGTTCAGTTTCATTGATTATCGTTACATCAAAGTCACAGTCCTTGCTGTCAAAGTAGGATTTTATCATCTCTACTTTGTAACCGCCAGCTACTACAACCTCGTCTATCATATTTTGAGGAACAGAATAAATCACTTGCTCTATTAGTGTTCGATCTAACATTGGCAGAAGCGGTTTTGGAATGGATTCCGTCCAAGGCATGAGTCGTGAACCAACTCCACCGGCTAGGACAGCGACTTGCATGGATGTCCGGTCATCAATGTAGTCTTTGAATCAATCCGTTGATTCCTGTTCAATCCCGTCATTACTTGACTCGCTATCAGGCACAGAGTAATCCAGGCCACAGGATAAGCAAATATGGTTTTCATCCCAGTCGCATTGTCTAATACAACCCAAGTTCATCACACCTTCCACTTTACTGAACAACCGATGGATTCAGTTTCTGGGACTCTGATGCCAGTTTGTGAAAGCACAGCGTCGATAGCGTCTTTTAGCTCTGTAGTTGAAACCTGATTGGGATCTTTTGGCGAATCATCCATTCTGCCTCGATATACCAGAGTATTTTCGCTATCAAATAAATAGAATTCTGGCGTGCGTTTGGCGCCGTATGCTCGCGCTACAGACTGAGATTCGTCATACAAATATGCGTATGGCATGCCTTTCTCTGCCCGCTTTTCCATGTGCTCGAAAGAATCATTGGCGTAGACCGATGCGTCATTTGAATTGATGCCAACATAGCCGATTTCATTCGCAGCGCAAAATTCTGCCAAAGCATTCATTCTCCCTACACTAGCAATTACATATGGACAGTGATTACACTCAAACGCTACTACAAGACCGTTAGCCTTCCTAGATTGTTCTAGGTTTACTTCTGGACCACCAATTTGCTGGTTGGCGTTTGGTAAAGAATACTCAACTGCTTTATCTCCGATTTTAAGTGACATATTAACACCTAATTAACTGACAATTAAAGTATCTTGTATTGACTACTGGTCAAATGTTTAGGCCAATAAACAAAACAATGCTGGAAAAAACCACAATCAGAACATTATCATCAATAGGCCCAAATTCATACCGCTCTACTATTGAGGCAACTAGGCCGGACAGGAGCCCCCAGACCGGTATTCCTGGTTCTGCAAGAGACCCAACAAAATAGCCAAGTGGGAGGCACAACGCAGCCATGCCAACATTTCCCCACGCACTCTTTGTTCGACGCTTAAACATCTTATTGCGAATAATACCGGTTACGCCGTCACCAAACGCCATGAACAACGATGGAAGCACTGCAAGCCAAGGTTCGTTACTATATTCCCAGATAACATAAACCGATATACCGAGCATCAAGGCAAAGGTGGCATCATTCATATTCTGCTCGGTTTGCATCCACCATAATCTTCTATCTAGTAAGTGAGTTGTTGCTAACCCAATACTACCTAGAATACCGCCTAGCAAGACCCAAATTGGATCGTTGAACACTAAAGGTGCGGCGATTACAGGAACTCCTCCAGCAAGCATGTGAGCCACTTTCCGATTGTAGTAGACTGCGACCATGTGTTCAGAGCCTTGTCTTCTTAGATAGTCGTAGAAAGGTTTGATGGCAAAGACAACAAGGCCTGCCCAGGCACCAAGCACAATGAACCAAACCATGTCACTAGCCATAGCATACTGTAGTTTCCGCAGGGTTTAGAACTTTAGTATGCAATCAAAGTATTCAAGGACGGCCTTTTGTTCGTTGGAAATGGAGAAGAATATGAACATCCACGAATATCAAGGTAAAGAACTACTCAGAGCCAACGGAGTACCAGTATTGGATGGCATACACTGCAAAACTGTAGGCGATGCTGTTGCTGCTTATGACAAATTAAATTCAAAAGTGGTTGCTGTAAAATCACAGATTCACGCCGGCGGCCGTGGGAAAGGCAATCTGTATCACCCAGTAAGTGGTGATATGGTTATGGAAGGTGGTGTAAAAATCGCCTTCAGCCGAGATGAGGTAGAAACCTATGCGCAAAATATATTGGGAAATATTCTGGTTACAATTCAAACAGGCGAAGTTGGGAAATTGGTCAGAAATTTATACATAGAATCTGGTTGTGACATTGCTCATGAATATTATCTAGCATTGCTAGTAGACAGAGAAAACAAAGCCGTGATGATTATGGCGTCTACAGAAGGCGGAATGGATATTGAGGATGTGGCCCATAACACCCCCGAACTAATCCATAAGATATCTATAGACCCTAATGCAGGGTTGATGAATTTTCAAAATCGAGATTTGGGAATCGCTCTAGGGTTAAATGGCAAAGCGCTAAAATCATTCATGAAGATGCTCGCTAAGATGTACGCGATGTTTGTATCAAATGACTGCGCAATGGTCGAAATTAACCCTCTAGTCAGGACCAAAGATGACGATATAATCGCTTTAGATGCTAAAGTATCGTTCGATGAGAATGCTGAATTTAGACATAAAAATTGGGGCGAAATACGAGATTTAAGCGAAGAAGAGGAAGTCGAAATACGAGCTAAAGAGGCTGGCTTGTCCTATGTAAAGTTGGACGGCGACATTGGTTGCTTGGTCAATGGAGCAGGTTTAGCCATGGCGACGATGGATGTTATCAAGTTATATGGCGGAGAACCAGCAAATTTCCTTGACGTTGGCGGCGGAGCAGATGAAGAACAGGTTAAAACGGCATTTTCAATTATCCTAGAAGATCCCAATGTCAAAGGTATTCTCGTTAACATATTCGGCGGCATAATGCGCTGTGATATAATCGCCAGAGGTGTGATTGCTGCAACTGAGGCACTCTCTCTAGAAGTACCCCTTGTGGTGCGGCTAGCCGGAACAAATGTCGACGCTGGAAAGGCAATTCTCGCTGAATCAACCCTCAATATACATCCAGCTGATGACCTCGCTGAGGGTGCTCAAAAGATTGTTGAACTTATCGGCGGAGGTGTTTGATATGGCTATATGGATTGAAGAAGATGCCAAAGTTTTGGTGCAGGGAATTACTGGCAAACAGGGTATGTTCCACGCTGACAAAATGGTAGAGTATGGTACTAACATTGTCGGGGGATGCACGCCAGGCAAAGGTGGGCAAACTGTTGAACTACAAGGCAGGAACTTCCCCGTGTGGAATTCAATGACAGAAGCGATAACGGCTACTGATGCAGATGCAACGGTAATCTACGTCCCACCACCGTTTGCTGCTGAAGCAATAATGGAAGCAGCTGACGCATTTGATTCGGTAAAAGGCGAGGGAGTTATCGTCTGCATCACAGAAGGAATCCCGACTCTAGATATGGTCAAAGCAGTAGCCTACGTCTACAACCGCCCGGGTGTTAGATTGATTGGCCCAAACTGCCCCGGCATTATCACACCCGGAGATTCAGGTGGGGCAAAAATTGGCATTATGCCAGGACACATTCACGCTAAAGGAAGAATCGGAATAGTGTCTAAATCTGGAACCTTAACCTACGAAGCAGTGGCTCAAACTATGAGCATCGGTGAAGGTCAGTCGACTTGTATTGGGATAGGTGGCGACCCTGTGAATGGGACTGGATTCATCGAATGCCTTGCTGCGTTTGAGGCAGACCCCCAAACAGTAGCAATCGTTATGATTGGCGAAATTGGTGGAACTGCTGAGGAAGATGCTGCTGCATGGGCAGCGGAAAATGTTACCAAACCCATAGTCGGTTTTGTCGCTGGGGCTACTGCACCGCCGGGTAAGAGAATGGGGCATGCTGGGGCTATAATTTCTGGTGGCAAGGGTACTGCAGAAGAAAAGTTTGCGGCATTTGATGCCGCAGGAATCGCTTGCGCCAAAGATCCTTCAGAGCTTGGCAGTGTATTGTTAGAGTCGTTGAAGAAAGCAGGCTTAAGGTGAGATTTAAGAATGAAAGATTTTGATTTTAATCAGTATTATCAAAATAACGAAGTCGACTTATCTTGGCTAATTAAACCAAGTCAGCATGGATTTCGCTGGCGCTGCTCTGATGGCAGTTGGCGCAAATCAAAACGACGAGTGAGTTCAATTGACAGTTTTCGCAAAGCGATAGGTAAAGATAATCCAAGTGACATTTATTTCTCCACATCATCATGGCTAGAACCTATTGATTTACCAAATCTAAATGATGAAACAAAACCTCACCCGATACTAATTAATCACTTGATTGTATTTGATATTGACTTCGCTCCCTTATCACTTGAGAATCTAGAGCGGGCTAGATTGACGACGCTTAATCTGCACAAATGGATACAAAAAAACTACGATTATGAACTCATATCGATTTCTTTTTCAGGTAGCAAAGGTTTCCATTTGTTCTATAATGACCCTGATAGAAGCTTATTCTCAATTGAAAATAGCAAGGATAGAGAGACTGCAGTAAAAGAAAATCGCAAAAAATTGCTGCAGGAGGTTTTGCTAGCAGGTTTCAAAGTTGATCCAAGAATTACTGCTGATACTCGTCGTATAATCCGTTTACCAGGTAGTATTCACGGCAAGACTGGCTTACTATGTCACCGAATCAATGTTGAGAGGCTAAGGGAAAATATTGAGTCATGGATAAATGATGTGCCGAGTTTCTTCGGTAATCTAGAAATTCCAAAGGTTGCAAAAGCCAAACCAAAAAAAGTTAACCAAGTATCAAAAAAGGTAACAAAAGAAGTAGTAAAGAGTTTTGTTGAACAAACCTACATGGTCGAAGTAAGCAATCACTTACCAAGCACTAAAGACCGGACTTCGCTTATTTTCTGGACACCATACTCATGGGGCATAGGAGAAGACTGTCTCGACCGACTTGAAAATTTAGTAAAGTCAAAAAACCTAGCTGATTCGTATATATTCTCTGATGGTGAACGCATTTTGTTCATCTGTCCGGAGGCATTTACTAGAGCAAAAATCGTTAAAGTTCTAGATAAAATTGGTATGGAAAAGTTGTCAAAAACCCTTGCCACACGAAAACACTACTGGGTTAGGATTTCTGGAATCATGAGTGAAGATGGTAACTGGCACAATGAACCGAGATTTATTTGTACAATCAAAGGTAGGACTTCAAAGCAAAATTACTCCAAAGCCCATTTGACCCTGCTATCTAAACTAGGTCTCGATATTGATATTTCTCAATGTGAGCAATTAGCAGGAAATACCGAACCAAGCATTAGAATGGTTGTGCGCGACTGATTGTTTATAGACTTGCTAGATATATTCTGGGTTGTCCTCAATGGAGTCTTAGGACTGTGACATCTTACTAAAGTATGGCAGAAACAATCGGCGACGGCGCTCGAGGACAGCGCCTAGCCACATTTTCGTGATAATATGGCTGAAAAAAAATACCTTACTGCTGTGATAATGGGTACCTTGTGTGCAGGAT
>CEUU01046146.1_pt1 | contig 10259 bp, 7 predicted proteins | sample 531321 | NCBI WGS metagenome assembly CEUU01 (sample SAMEA2622658, study PRJEB7988) | marine metagenome | isolation source: saline water (ENVO:00002010), including
AACTAGTTAATCTTATTAGTGATATGAAGAATAACAAGGTTGGTGCTTTAATTATCTCAGGACTTAATCCTTCTTATTCTCTACCACTAGCTTTAGAATTTAATCAAGCATTAAAAAAAGTTCCTTTAACAATATCTACTTCTTTATCGATGGATGAAACATCTTCAAATGTGATGTATGTTTGTCCTGATAGACATAATTTGGAGAGTTGGGGTGATGCCAATGTATTTCATAATAGTTTCGCATTAATTCAACCTACGATCTCTCCGCTTTTTGATAGTCGACAGTTTCAAGACTCGTTGTTAAAGTGGTCAAATTCTAGTGAGAACTACGCCGATTACCTAAAAAATTTTTGGGATTCAAAGGTTTCTTGGAATAAGTCGCTTCATGATGGAGTTTTTTATTTTAATCAAGGTGATGCCAAAGTTTTAGATTTTAAAAAACAAAAAATATATTCTGATTCTATAAATTCAGATTTAGAATTGACGTTATATCAGTCAACTGCATTAGGAGATGGGAGTCAGGCTAATAACCCTTGGTTGCAAGAGTTGCCAGATCCTGTCACAAGAGCTTGCTGGGACAATTACCTTACAATTTCTTTAAAAACAGCTCAAAAGTTGGGTTTATCTAATTGGAATGTTTCAAATGGGGCTCTTAACGGAGATATGGTTAATCTCAAGATAGGAAATATCGAGATTAATAATGTGCCAGTTTTAATTCAGCCAGGTCAGGCCAATGGAACTTTAGGATTGGCTTATGGTTACGGGAGAACAAATGCAGGAAAGGCAGGTAATAAAATTGGAGTTAATGCTTTTGTTTTTGGGTTTGAGAATACTTACCATAATGTTAGTATCCAAAAAGTTGAAGGTGAACATGAATTTGCTTCTGTACAGTTGCATCACACAATGATGGGTCGCGATATGGTCAAAGAGGCAAATTTAGAAGATTATATAAAAAATCCTAAAGCGGGAAATCCTGATGTTACGTTTGAAACACATATCGGAACACAACTTGCTACGGACATAACATTATATCAAGAACATGATTATGAATCTGGACATTTTTGGAATTTGTCTATTGATTTAACTTCGTGTATTGGATGCGGTTCTTGTGTTGTTGCTTGTCATGCTGAAAATAATGTTCCTGTTGTTGGAAAAGAGGAAGTTCGTAAAAGTAGAGATATGCATTGGTTAAGAATAGATCGCTACTATTCTTCTGATATGACTGAAGAAAAAGCAGATGAATTAGATTTAGGAGCAATTTCTAAATACAAAATGATGGAGCAGCCTTCAGAAAACCCGGAGGTTTCTTTTCATCCTGTTATGTGTCAACACTGTAACAATGCTCCCTGTGAAAATGTTTGTCCAGTAGCTGCAACATCTCACAGCTCTGAAGGTTTAAATCACATGGCTTACAACAGATGTGTAGGCACAAGATATTGTGCTAATAATTGTCCCTACAAGGTTAGAAGATTTAATTGGTTTCAGTACAGTGACAATGATCAATTTGATTACAATATGAACAATGATTTAGGTAAAATGGTCTTAAATCCTGATGTTACAGTTCGTTCCCGAGGTGTTATGGAAAAATGTAGTATGTGTATACAATCTATTCAAAAAATCAAACTTGACGCTAAAAGGGAAGGTAGAAAAATAACTCATAAAGAAGCAAATGATGGTTGTGCTTGTTCTGCTTCATGTCCAACTGGAGCTATGGTTTTTGGAGATGTAAATGATGAAACACACTTAGTTAACAAGCTTAAGAAAGATGAAAGAAGATATTATTTATTAGAAGAAATAAATACAGCTCCATCAGTATTTTATCAGACAAAAATTAGAAATAAAAAGGCATAATAAATAATGCATAAAAGAGCGTCCATAAGAGAACCACTTATACTCGGTGAAAAAAGTTATCATGATATAACTGTAGATATTGCTAAACCAGTTGAAGGCAAGGCAAATAGATTATGGTGGATTGTTTTCGGAATTTCTTTTGTTTTATTTATATGGTGGATTCTTTGTGTAGGATATACTGTCGGAACAGGTATAGGTGTTTGGGGCCTAAACAAAACAATTGGATGGGCATGGGATATTACTAATTTTGTTTGGTGGGTTGGAATTGGTCATGCAGGTACACTTATTTCAGCAGTATTACTTTTATTTCGTCAAAACTGGAGATTATCTGTCATAAGGTCTGCCGAGGCAATGACAATATTTGCAGTTATTCAAGCGGCAATGTTTCCCGGAATTCACATGGGCCGTCCTTGGTTGGGCTACTTTGTATTCCCAATCCCCAACGAGTATGGTTCACTTTGGGTGAATTTTAATTCACCACTTTTGTGGGATGTATTTGCAATTTCTACATATTTTTCAGTATCCTTAGTATTCTGGTATGTTGGTCTTATACCTGACTTTGCTATGATAAGAGATAAAGTCAGTGAAAAAATTTGGCCGATGAGAAAGAAAGTATATTCTATTTTATCATTTGGATGGAGTGGTCGTACAAAGGATTGGCAAAGATTTGAAGAAGTTTCATTAGTATTGGCAGGTTTAGCGACTCCACTTGTTTTTTCAGTACATTCTATTGTTTCATTTGACTTTGCAACTTCAGTGATTCCTGGTTGGCATACTACTATTTTTCCTCCATATTTTGTTGCAGGAGCAGTTTTTTCTGGTTTTGCAATGGTACAAACACTTTTACTAATTATGCGAAAAGTTGTTAGTCTTGAAGATTACATTACGATAAAGCATATAGAGTATATGAATATAATCATTATGTTAACTGGTAATCTAGTTGGTATTGCATATATAACGGAACTGTTTATGGCATGGTATTCCGGTGTTGAATTTGAACAGTATGCTTTTTTAAATAGATTTTCTGGTCCATACTGGTGGGCATATTGGAGTATGATGACTTGTAATGTTATTTCACCACAGCTCATGTGGTTTAAAAAATTAAGAACCAATATTGTTTTCACATTCATTTTAGCCTTATTCGTAAATATCGGAATGTGGTTTGAGCGATTTGTTATTATAGTAACCTCACTTCACAGAGATTACCTTCCATCAAGTTGGTCTATGTTCTCACCAACATTTGTTGATATTGGGATATTTGTTGGTTCCATTGGTTTTTTCTTTGTGATATTCTTATTATATGCAAGAACATTTCCTGTTATTGCTCAAGCAGAACTAAAAACAATATTAAAATCATACGGCGAAAATTATAAAGTCAGAAAATAAATGGATAAAAAAAGAATTTACGCTATATACAATGATGAAGATGATGTTTTAAATGCTGTTAAAGTAATTAAGCAAAACAATATCTCTATTGTCGATGTTTTTACACCTTTTCCTATCCATGGTTTAGATCATGCTTTAGGCTTAAAAAGAACAAGATTAGGTATTACTGCATTTATATATGGATGTGTAGGATTTATAGTGGCTTTAACTATGACATATTATATAATGATTTTAGATTGGCCACAGAATATTGGTGGCAAGCCAAGTTTTGCTTATTATCTAAATATGCCTGCTTTTGTACCAATACTTTTTGAAATGACAGTATTGTTTGCTGCACACCTCATGGTAATAACATACTTTTTTAGAAGTAAGCTATTCCCGGGTCAAAAGGCTTCAAATCCAGACTCTAGAACTACAGATGATAAATTTCTAATTGAAATAGAGAGTGATGAATCTAATATTGTTAATGATCTTCTCAAACAAACAGGTGTAGCAGAAGTTAAAATGCAAGAAATCAGTTAAAATGAAAAATCGATATAACATATCATTTATTTCTCTTTTAATTTTAGCTATTTCTTTTAGCTCATGTAATAATGACCCTTTAAGTCCTGGCTATGAATTTATGCCAAATATGTACATTTCACCCTCTTTAGAAACTTATGGCCAAAATAATTTTTTCATTGATAGTTTAAATGCTCGAATTCCAGTAAAAGGGACAATACCAAGAGGGTATATTCCGTTTGAATATGGAAGCTCAATTGAGCAATATTTATTAGCTGGTGAGAATCTTAAAAATCCTATTGAATCTAATGATGAAAATCTTTTAAAAGGACAACAATTATATGGCATGTTTTGCGCACATTGTCATGGAGAAAATGGAGATGGAAAAGGAAGTATTACTCATCCCTTGTATTCTGCAATACCTGCTTATTATGATGATATAATGATAAGAAGAACTGGATCAACTATGAGTGAATTAAAGGCGGGTAATATTTATCACGCAATATATTATGGTTTGAATGCAATGGGTCCACATAATAGTCAGTTAAATGAAAATGAACGTTGGTTAATTACAGCTTACGTTCAAAAGTTACAACTAGGAGAAAACTAAGTTAATTTTAATGTACACTGTAAATAAAAATACAAAGCTTGTCTTTAACTTATTAATGTTAATTGGTTTAGTAGCTATGGTTGTTGGATTTTATAAAGATCCACACCGAGCATGGCCAAGCTTAATGATTAATAATTATTTCTTTTTAGCGATTGCTGCTTTCGCAATCTTTTTCGTTGCTCTTCAGTATGCATCTGAAGCAGCATGGGCAATAACTGTAAAGCGAGTTGCAGAATCAATAACTTCTTACTTTATATACGGTGGAATAATAATGATATTAATTGTTATTGCAGGAATTTTACATTTTCACGACAATCATATTTGGCATTGGATGGCTCATGGAATAATGGATCCTAATGATGAACATTATGATGCAATTATTCATGGTAAAGAAGCATATTTAAATCCTTCTTCATTTTTAATTAGATCTATTATATATGTATTTGGATGGTGGTTTGCAGCTAAAAAGTTTAAGCAACTTTCAAAAGCTGAGGATGATGAAGGAGGATTGAAAAATCATAAAAAAGCAATAACAATATCAGCAATATTTATTGTTTTTTTTGGATATACTTCATCAATGATGGCTTGGGATTGGATTATGTCAATAGATACACATTGGTTCAGCACTCTTTTTGGATGGTTTGTCTTTTCTAGTATGGGAGTAACAGGTTTCACCGCAATTGCATTGTTTTCAATTTATCTAAAGAGAAAGGGATATCTTGAACATGTTAACGAAAACCATATTCACGATTTAGGAAAATGGATTTTTTCATTCAGTATCCTTTGGACATATATGTGGTTTTCACAATTTATGCTTATTTGGTATGCTAATATTCCAGAAGAAGTTACATATTTTTTAGCGCGATGGGATAATTACAACACTCTTTTTTGGCTCACTTCTGCAGTAAATTTATTATTTCCTCTTATTTTATTAATGAGTCGAGATGGAAAGAGGAATTTTTCATTCATTATAGCTATAGGAGTTATAATATTGATTGGTCATTGGTGTAATATTTATTTAATGATTGCTCCAGGTACTCTTTTTGAACACTGGAAAATTGGTTTTATTGAAATAGGTATGTTTTGTGGTTTTCTCGGGTTATTTTTAACAATTGTGCATAATTCATTAACAAAAACAAATCTTATTCCTCATAATCACCCTTATATAGACGAAGCAAAGCATCATCATATTTAAAAAATAAATGGAAAACCTTTTAACAATATTAATCTCACTATTAGCTATAATTGCTCTGGTTCAATTAGTGCGTATTTTTGAATTAGCAACAAAGCTCAAAGGCCAACAAGAAATAGAGATTTCTGATAAAGAAAATCATTACAATGGCCTTGCTTTATTAATTGTTGGATTCGGATTTGTTTTATTTGTTGCTTATTCATTTAAGTTATGGGGTCATCTTATTTTACCTGAATCTGCTTCATTACATGGAATACAAATAAAATTACTTTGGGATACGACTATGTATCTTATCTTATTTGTTTTCTTCATTACACAACCTCTTCTCTTTTGGTTTTCCTACAAATACAGAGGTAAAAAGAATAATAAGGCGTTTTATCAAACTCACAATAACAAACTAGAAATTATTTGGACATCTATACCTGCTATTGTACTAACTGCTTTGGTTGTTTTTGGATTAAAAACATGGAATAATGTTATGGTTCCTGACACATCAAATGCAATGGTTATGGAAGTCTATGCTATGCAATTTAATTGGACTGCAAGATATTCCGGAGAAGATAATAAGTTGGGAGACGCAAATTACACTTTAATAGGAGGTATTAATACGCTCGGAGTTGATATAAATGACTCAGCATCATCAGATGATATTATTACAAGAGAAATACACTTACCAGTTGATGAACAAGTTTTGATGAAATTTAGATCGCAAGATGTTATTCATTCGGCATATATGCCCCATTTAGGTGTTCAAATGAACTGTGTCCCTGGAATGAGTACTCAATTTGCATTTACTCCAATCAAAACAACTTCAGAAATGCGTAAAGAGCTGAAAAATGAAGAATTCGATTATGTTCTTTTGTGTAATAAAATTTGCGGCTCAGCTCATTATAACATGCAAATAAAAGTAATTATAGAAACTAAACAAGAATACTTAGAGTGGATGTCACAACAAGATAATTTTAATACCTTAATTTCAAGATAAATATTTTTTAATGTCCAATCAAGATCATCATCACGAAGAAACTTTCATTAGTAAATACATATTTAGCCTAGATCATAAAATGATAGCTAAGCAATTTCTATTAACAGGAATGTTCATGGGAATTATAGGAGTTATTATGTCTGCTTTTTTTAGGCTGCAATTAGCTTGGCCAGATGAAGGATTTCCAATTCTTGAAACATTTTTAGGTAAATGGGCTCCTGACGGTGTAATGGACCCAAATATTTATCTAGCACTTGTTACTATTCATGGAACAATAATGGTATTCTTTGTTTTAACTGCTGGTTTAAGCGGGACTTTTTCCAATTTACTCATTCCATTACAAATCGGCGCAAGAGATATGGCATCTGGATTTATGAATATGTTATCATATTGGTTTTTCTTTTTATCATCTTTAGTAATGATAATTTCTCTTTTTGTTAGTTCTGGTCCAGCTGCAGCTGGATGGACAATTTATCCTCCACTTTCTGCTCTGCCTCAAGCGATGCCAGGTTCGGGATTAGGAATGACTCTTTGGTTAGTTTCAATGTCTTTATTCATTGTTTCTGCGCTTCTTGGTGGACTTAACTACATTGTAACAATAGTTAACCTTAGAACTAAGGGAATGTCAATGACTAGAATGCCTTTAACAATGTGGGCATTTTTTGTTACAGCAATTTTAGGAACTTTATCTTTTCCTGTACTATTATCAGCGTGTTTATTACTGATTTTCGATAGAAGTTTTGGTACAGCCTTTTATCTTTCAGATATTATGATACAAGGTGAAATACTGACTCAGACAGGCGGATCTCCTATTTTGTTTCAGCACCTTTTTTGGTTTTTAGGTCACCCTGAAGTGTATATTATTCTATTACCTGCTTTAGGTATAACTTCTGAAGTTGTTTCTACTAATTCCCGTAAGCCAATTTTTGGATACAAAGCCATGGTTGGCTCTATTTTAGCAATTGCATTTTTATCGTTTATCGTATGGGGTCACCATATGTTTATGACTGGTATGAATCCATTTTTAGGTTCTGTTTTTACATTTACTACATTATTGATAGCTATACCATCTGCTGTTAAAGTGTTTAATTACCTTACTACTCTATGGAGAGCAAATATACAGTTTACACCTGCTATGTTATTTTCAATAGGTTTAGTTTCAACTTTTATTTCAGGAGGTTTAACAGGTCTTATTTTAGGAGATGCGGCATTGGATATAAATGTACATGACACATACTTTGTTGTTGCTCATTTTCATATTGTAATGGGCTTATCCGCAATTTTTGGTATGTTCGCAGGTGTATATCATTGGTTTCCTAAAATGTATGGACGAATGATGAACAAAAGCCTAGGCTATGCTCACTTTTGGATAACATTTATTTCTGCCTACGGGGTTTTCTATCCTATGCACTTCTTAGGTCTTGCAGGCGTTCCTAGAAGATACTATTCAAATACAGCTTTTCCTATGTTTGAAGGTTTAGTAGAAATAAATGAATTAATTAGTGTTTTTGCTATATTAGGAGTTGTCGCTCAGCTTATTTTCTTCTTTAATTTCTTCTATAGTATTTTTAGAGGAAGACAGTCAAGCCAAAACCCATGGCGTTCAAATACTTTGGAATGGACTACTCCTGTAGAAAGGATTCATGGAAATTGGCCTGGAGAGTTGCCAACAGTACATCGTTGGGCTTACGATTACAGTAAGCCAGGAATGGATGAAGACTTCGTAATTCAAACAACACCTTTAAAAGATGGAGAAGAGGAGGGTCACTAGTCCACTCTTTTATAGAATATACAAATGCCTAATCAATTTGATTGGGCATTTTTTTTAGCACGATATTAGTTTATATTTGTGTCAAATGATTGATGAATTGAATCCAGAAAGAGAGCGCCTCTCCAATGAAGAGTTGGAGTTTGACAAGGCGCTAAGGCCCAAAGATTTTTCTGACTTTAGTGGGCAACCGAAAGTAGTAGAAAACCTTAAGGTTTTTGTAAGTGCTGCAAAAATGAGAGGTGAAGCACTGGATCATGTCTTGTTACACGGGCCTCCTGGTTTAGGAAAGACAACCCTCTCACATATCATAGCCAATGAAATGAGGGTCGGTATTAAGGTAAGTTCAGGTCCTGTGTTGGATAAGCCTGGAGATTTAGCAGGCTTACTCACTAACCTAGAAGAAGGCGATATTTTATTCATTGATGAGATTCATAGATTAAGTCCTGTTGTAGAGGAATATTTATATTCTGCTATGGAGGATTTCAAAATTGATATCATGATTGAAACTGGGCCTAATGCTCGTTCTGTTCAAATTGTACTTAATCCATTTACTTTAATTGGAGCGACTACACGTTCTGGTTTATTGACAGCTCCATTAAGAGCGCGTTTTGGAATTAATTCTCGATTGGAATATTATGATGCAAATATGTTGTCTAATATTGTTAATCGATCAGCAAGTATTTTAGATATATCAATAAGTATAGACGCAGGCGTAGAGATTGCTGGAAGAAGTAGAGGTACGCCAAGAATTGCCAATGCCCTTTTGCGTAGGGTACGCGATTTTGCACAAGTAAAAGGAGATGGCTCCATCACTCTAGAAATTACCAACACGGCTTTATCTGCTTTAAATGTAGATGCACACGGATTGGATGAAATGGATAATAGAATTTTATCTGCCATCATCGATAAGTTTGCAGGAGGTCCTGTTGGAATTACTACGATTGCTACCGCTGTAGGTGAGCAAGGAGGAACTATTGAAGAAGTATACGAACCGTTTCTGATTCAAGAAGGCTACTTGATACGTACGCCAAGAGGTAGACAAGCTACGGAAAAGGCCTATAAACATTTAGGTAAAACACCGACTTCTAGACAAGGAGGTTTGTTCGACTAATGTCTATCTATAAACAGATGATACAAGCAGAAGCAAAGAGATTGGGTTTTGCGTTTTGTGGCTTTTCCAAAGCCGAATTTTTAGAAGATGAAGCACCTCGTTTAGAACAGTGGCTTCAAGAAAAAAAGCATGGAGAAATGCATTTCATGGAAGAACATTTTGACAAACGATTAGATCCTCGCCTTTTGGTAGATGGAGCAAAAACCGTTATTTCTCTCATGCTTAACTATTATACAGATAAGGAGCAAGATTCGACCGCTCCTAAGATTTCTAAGTATGCTTATGGGAAAGATTACCACCGTATTATTGGTAAAAAACTCAAAAATCTATTAGCATTTATTCAAAATAAAATTGGTGAGGTGCACGGGCGTACTTTTGTAGACATTGCTCCCGTAATGGATAAAGCATGGGCTGCAAAAAGTGGTTTGGGTTGGATAGGTAAAAACTCCAATCTTATCAATAAGGAAAGTGGTTCCTTTTATTTTTTAGCTGAATTAATTATCGATTTAGAAATAGAACCAGACAGTCCCACTGCAGATCATTGTGGTAGCTGTACCAAATGTATAGATGCTTGCCCTACCCAAGCGATTATTCAACCTTATGTAGTAGATGGAAGTAAATGTATTTCGTATTTCACTATTGAGCTTAAAGATGCCATCCCAACAAGTATGAAAGGGCAATTTGATGATTGGATGTTTGGCTGCGATGTTTGTCAAGATGTATGCCCTTGGAATCGTTTTTCGGTTTTGCACCAAGAGCAAGGTTTTGCACCAAAAAAAGGGATGTTAGAAATGAATCGAGAGGATTGGGATGCGTTAACAGAAGACACTTTTAAGCAAGTTTTTAGTGG
>CEUU01038595.1_pt1 | contig 10250 bp, 8 predicted proteins | sample 531321 | NCBI WGS metagenome assembly CEUU01 (sample SAMEA2622658, study PRJEB7988) | marine metagenome | isolation source: saline water (ENVO:00002010), including
GAACGCGTCGTGATCTAAGTCGTTTTGACTCACTCTGAGAGGGTAAACTCCTATGCGGATTGGTATTATTTATGGCGAAATTAATCTAATTCACTGGATAGACGGTAATATTTATGTACAATCTGCTGCCAGTCAGCTTACACGTACCGGACACTACGAGACGCTATGAATATTGATCAAATAAAAGCATTGGCCGAATCCGACATGCAGGCAGTTAATCAACTGATCCAGCAGCAGGTTGATTCGGATGTTGCCCTGATCAATCAACTCGGCTTCTATATTGTAAACAGTGGCGGCAAGCGCCTGCGTCCGTTATTAACCGTGTTGGCAGCCAGAGCACTGCAAATCGAGTCTGGACAGCATCACACACTGGCGGCAATCATTGAGTTTATTCATACCGCCACGCTGTTACACGACGACGTAGTAGATGAATCAACCATGCGCCGGGGCCGCGAAACGGCCAACGCGCTGTTCGGTAACCAGGCCAGTGTACTGGTTGGTGATTTCCTGTATACCCGCAGTTTCCAGATGATGGTTGAACTGCAAAGTATGCGGGTGATGGAAATACTGTCTGACTCCACTAACCGTATCGCTCAGGGCGAAGTGCAGCAGTTAATGAACTGCAACGACCCGGATACCACCGAAGCCAGCTATTTTGACGTTATCTATGGTAAAACTGCTCGTCTGTTTGAAGCGGCTACCCAGTTAGCGGCGGTAATCACTGGCCAGTCGGATGAGATTGAACAGGCTATGCAGGCCTATGGCCGTCATTTAGGTACCGCTTTCCAGCTGGCCGATGATATTCTCGACTATGAGTCAGACAGCGATGCCATGGGTAAGAACGCCGGTGACGACCTGGCCGAAGGTAAGCCTACCCTGCCATTGCTATACGCTATGTGGCATGCCGGTGATGAAGATGCAGCGCTGATCCGCGAAGCCATCGAAGAAGCCAACGGTTTACCGCATTTACAGCGCATTGTAACGGTGATGAACGACACCGGTGCGCTGAACTATACCCGTCAGAAAGCCTTTGAAGAAGCTGATATGGCAATCTCTGCGCTTAACGTTCTGCCACCAAGCGATTACAAGCAGGCGCTGATTGCCCTGGCGCACATCGCTGTAGACCGTAATAGCTAAAGACTAAATCCAAGCATTCCTATCATAAAACCCAGGATCCCGCCCAGCGGTGGTGCCCAGCTGTTTTCCATGCGTACCTGAGGCGCGATGTCCTGTAGTACTGAATACAGAATGCCGCCGGCGGCAAACAGCATAATAGCCGACACTATGACGGTATATTCCGCCAGCACAAAATAGCCAATCAGCGCCAGCACTGGCCCCAGAAACGCCATCAGCAGGAACATAAACAGAATTCGCCGCGCGCTGTAATGACCCGCGGCTTTAAGCTCACGGTAGGCATTAAACCCTTCCGGAAAATTTTGCACGGCAATCAACAGCCCCAGTAACACACTGCCGCCGCCCAGGGCTGCAGTAGTACCCAGCGCAATAGATTCGGGAACAAAGTCAGATAGCATTGATGCCAGCTGACTAGCGGGAAGCTTTCTACGGGCCAGCCAGATGTCCAGCCCCATGAAGGCCAGCGCCCCCAAAAGGAAACTTACACAGGAGGCGGCAGTACCCAGTTCCTGCATGCCATCCGGCACCAGCACCAGCGCCACCGCCGAAAGCAGGGCTCCTGCCCCCATGGCGAGAATGCCATGCCGTAATTCTTCGTCGAGCCATGCCGGAAAAACGCCTTCAACTCTGGCTAATAGTCCGCCGGCGGGCATAGCCAGCCCTGCCACCAGTGCCATTATCACTACATAAACGACTGACGGGTCTGTCACGCAATTCCCTCTGTTAGCTGTGTTACCGGCGGCTTACTGCGCGTTACTCTAAGCGTTCTGTTCGGCAATCCGTTCGGCAATCCGGGTCATATTTTCGTTGTTGTCACGATGCACGATAATGTTATCTTCAATACGGATGCCGCCGTAGGGGCGATACTTATCGACCACATCCCAGTTAATGTACTTGGAAGACTCGCTGCTTTTCAGATCGGCAAGCAGAGACTCTATAAAATACAGGCCAGGTTCGATGGTAAAGACCTGACGGGCTTCCACCGTGCGGGTACAGCGTAAAAATGGGTGTTCGTCAGGCGCAGGCTTGGGTGTGCCGCGGTCGTCCATTACCAGCCCGCCCACATCATGCACCTGTAACCCCAGGAAGTGGCCAATTCCGTGCGGGAAGAAAGTACGGGTAATACCCTGCGTCAGGCAGTCCTCAGCACTCATGTTAACCAGTCCGGCCTGCACCAGCACATCGGCAATACCCTCATGGGCCGCCAGATGAATATCGGCATAATCCACACCAGGTTTTAACCTGCCGGCCAGTGACAGGGTTAACTTATCGAGTTCGCTGATAAGCCCTTTGAACGGATTATCTCCCACCGTGTAGGTGCGGGTGATGTCTGCCGCATAGCCATTATAATTCGCACCGGCATCAATCAGAAAGGAACGATGCTGGTCTGGTTTAGCAGTGTCGTAGTGCATGTAGTGGAGAATCGAACAATGTTCATTAAGGGCAATGATACCGGTGTAGGGCACATCGTTGTCGCCCTGCTGAGTAGCAGCATTGTAAGCGAGGTTTATATTAAACTCGCTTTCGCCGGCAAAGAACGCCTGCGCCGCCGCCCGGTGACCAGCCACCGCTATACGGTTAGCTTCGCGCATGCAGGCCAGCTCATAGTCGGTTTTATATGCGCGCTGGTAATGTAAATAATGCAGTGCCCGGTCTGGGTTCACATTGGTAAAGCCCAATGCACTGGCTACTTCAATATACTCGCCCACATAGGCAAAGTTGCGTTTGTCGTACGGCAGATACTTTTCCACCATATCCGCCTGCCTGAGCATGACGACGTCGAAACAGTCAGTCCAGTATTCGTTGGGCTCAGGCGGCACTTTGTGCCAGAAGTCGGTGGGCCGGTAAAAAATGAGCTTGGGTTTATCCACCCCGTTAACGACCAGCCAGCAGTTTGGGTTATCGATAACCGGTAACCAGGCCTTAAACTGTGGATTAACCTTAAAAGGATAATGGTTGTCGTCTAAAAACAATCGCTTGCTTTGACCTGAGTGAATAACTAACCCTTCCAGTCCTTCCCGTTCCACGGCTTCGCGGGTACGTTGCTGAAGGGTTTTAATATGCGCTGCATACAGGTCGTGATGCTCTGTCATAGTGCCTCTGTCGTTATCTTTTATGCTTATATTATGGCGCATAACACTACCACGCGCTTAAGGTAAAGTCAGGCTGTCTGCCGAGAGTTTCATGCGACTCAAAGTATCGAACAGGTGCGACGGCTGGCCAAGTTGTACCTGATAGATATAGCGGTAAGCCATCACCGCTTTAACATAATTACGGGTTTCCCGGTAAGGGATGTTTTCAATCCACACATCCAGCGATTGCTCACCATTGGTTGGCAACCACTCCATCACACGCTGCCAGCCAGCGTTATAGGATGCCGACACCAGCACCGGGTTGTGATTGAGCTTGTCGTTAAGGTATTTCAGATACTGAATCCCAAACTCAAGGTTTTGCTCAGGCTGAAGCAGAGTATTATACCCTACCCGCTGCTTACTGATGTAATTGACGGTGCCCGGCATCAGTTGCATCAGGCCCCGGGCCCCGGCCGGTGATACCGCATCAACCATAAACGAGCTCTCCCGTCGGGCAATCGCCATAGCGAGCGCCGGGTCGACCTCGTGCTCTGAAGCCTGCTGCTGAAACTCTTCGGCAAACGCCATGGGAAAACGGCGGCGCACATCGTTGAAGTAACCGGTTTGAGCAAAGCCGATAATGGCCTGATCGTGCCATCCCCAGTCGCTGGCAAGCAGCGTTACCGCCCGCTTTTCTTCGTTGGTCAGGCGCCGGTTCAGGTAATACCACTCACGCCGGGCTTCCACAAAGCGGCCCAGCTTAAATAACTCGTAGGCGCGTTGCACCGCCGGCACCGTGCTCATTCTGGCCAGGGTGTAATCGCTCATTTCAAGAGGCTTATCGGCCAGCTCCGGCGGTTGTTGTAAACGGGCACTGGCCAGAAACCCGTAATAATGACGCTCTTTGGCTAACTCACCATAAAGCTGTTGTGGCACCTGCTCAGCATTAAGCTCTGAAAGTCCCCGAGCCCGCCAGTAACGAAAAGCGTCCTGGCGCTGCTCATCTGCCGGTGCGGTCTGTATGACTTCCAGCGCCTGCTGCCAGTCACTTTGCCGCAGCATATAGGCAAGATGCCAGTGTCTGACGTCTTCTTCAGCATCAGGCACGTTCGCCTTCGCCAGCCACTCACTGGCGTTATCATCGCCTTCAATCACCAGACTAATGGCAATGGCGCGATAAATTTGTCTGATTTGTGCCTCACTGAATGCGATTTTGCCCTGCCAGTACTGAAAAGCTTTTATCGCTTTGGTTGGCGTCTGCCAGGCCAGCCGGATCAGACCGTAATAAAGCACGGCCTTTTCCTGCTCCGGATACTTACGCGGAAACAGGCTGTATTTCAGTACCGTAGACGATGAGCGACGGGTCTGCCGCCATAAATCCACCAGATAATGATGCGAGGCAGGCAGCCGGCGCTGCAGATAGCCCAACAGATTACGATCGCCGCCTCTGACCACTTTTTCGATGCGCCCCAACACCCTGTCTGTGGTCATATGGCCAGCTTCTTGCCACTGTTTAAATACCGGATCGCACTCATCCGGACGCGACTGTCCGGACAACCAAAGCGCATCAACCTGCTCAAACCAGTAGTCCGGGTTGTCCGACTGATGTAGCTGATAGTGCAGATAGCGGCAGGTATATTTAGTGCCAAGCCCCGGTTGATAGGCTTCAATAAACGCCGCTTTTCTTTGCTGTTTGCTAAGTAAATCCAGCCAGCGCTTGCGCAAATGCGTCGCCAGAGGCGTACCAGCATAGCGGGCAAGAAATTCATTAACGGTGGTGTCGGACAGGCTCCCCAGAGTGCGCTCGGCAAGTCGCAGTTTTAAATACGGTACCAGCGGGTAGTTCGCCAGATCCTCAATGTCTTTGTGTATAGCGGGTAGTTTTGATACCGGCAGTGTATTGAGTTGTTTCTCCAGGCTTAAAAATTGTTCGCGTTGCTGTTCACGCAGTTTGCCGTCTTCGGCCACCGCATACGGCGAAGCAAACCAATTCAGTAACGTGATTAGCAGTACAAACCGCAATGCCTGCACAACATCTCCTTTTTTGCCCGGGCCATATCAGAGTCTTGTAGTGTAGAGACTCTGCGTCCGGGATGACAGCGATATTCGATGACTCGCTTTTGTACGAGTTTCAGGGCAAAAAGTAACCAACAGTGCTAACATCAACAACAGCATTGCCGGAATCGCCTGCCCGTATATCTAATTTAGCAAAATTGGCAAAAAATGGCAGCGACAGGAATGGCTATACACAACTATAAATAAATTAAATATGTGTTAAAGGGCTTGAAAACGTTACCTTAGACACCATTGACTCAACATAATTGAAACACCTGTTTGAATTTTTGTTGATATTTTTCTCTGCATTGGAAAGAATCAGGGTTTTAAAGAAAACGCGCCTCCCTACAATTTTATTAATTTCACGCGTAACGCTGAAAGGAGACAACAATGATCTACGAAGGCCAAAATCTAACGGTATCACTGTTGGATAACGGTTTTGCTGAGCTGGTATTTGATGCCAAGGGCTCGGTAAATAAATTCGACCGCCAGACAATCAGTGACCTGGACGAAGCTACCCAGGCAATCGCTGCTAACAGCGATGTAAAAGGTGTGGTAGTTCGCAGCGCCAAACCGGCTTTTATCGTTGGTGCCGACATCACTGAATTTACCGATATGTTTGCTCAGCCAGAAGAAGAAGTGCTGGCCTGGGTTTCCAAAACATCAAAAGTGTTTGACCGTTTCGAAGATCTGCCGGTCCCCACCGTCGCTGCCGTGAATGGCTTTGCGCTGGGTGGCGGTTGTGAGATGGCACTGGCCTGTGACCTTCGCGTTGTGGATACCACGGCTTCTATCGGCCTGCCGGAAGTGAAATTAGGCCTGATGCCTGGCTTTGGTGGAACGGTACGTCTGCCACGCCTCATTGGTTCGGATAACGCCCTTGAGTGGATGACCACGGGTAAAGACAGAAAAGGCCAGCAGGCACTTAATGAAGGCGCCGTTGATGCCGTTGTTGCACCTGAAAAGCTGACTGAAGCCGCTCTTAGCATGGTGGCGGATGCCGCCGCCGGCAAAATCGACTGGCAGGCTCGCCGGGCCAGCAAGAAAGCGCCGCTCAAATTAAACAGCAATGAAGCGATGATGAGCTTCTCTACCGCTCAGGCTTTCGTTGCTGCCAAAGCAGGTAAGCACTACCCGGCTCCGCACATGATGGTAGAAACTGTTAAGAATGCTTCGTCACTGGATCGTGATGGCGCGCTGGCGCTGGAAAACCAGGGCTTTGTCAAACTGGCTAAAACCGATGCGGCGAAAGCGCAGATTGGTATTTTCATGGCCGACCAACTGGTGAAAGGCAAAGGTAAGAAGTTAGCCAAGTCAGCCACTAAAGCAGTCAAAATGAATGCGGTACTGGGTGCCGGTATCATGGGTGGCGGTATTGCTTACCAGAGCGCCGTGAAAGGCTTGCCAGTAGTAATGAAAGACATTAACCAGCCCGCTCTGGACCTCGGCCTGTCTGAAGCCGCTAAGATCCTTAACAAAGGCATGCAGCTGGGTAAAGTTACGCCAGAAAAAATGGCTAAAACCCTCAATGCTATTACTCCATCGCTGGAATACAGCGCCATTAAGGACGTTGATCTGGTGATTGAAGCGGTAGTTGAAAATCCGAAGGTTAAAAGCATCGTTCTGAAAGAAACCGAGCAGCACGTGGATGACGACACCATCCTGTGTTCAAACACCTCTACCATTTCGATTAACCAGCTGGCAGAAAGCCTGGAAAAACCAGAGCGCTTCTGCGGTATGCACTTCTTTAACCCGGTGCACCGCATGCCACTGGTCGAAATCATCCGCGGCGAGAAAACCTCAGACGACACCATTGCTGCCGTAGTAGCGACCACGCTGCAAATGGGCAAAACGCCGATTGTAGTAAATGACTGCCCGGGCTTTTTGGTGAACCGCGTATTATTCCCTTACTTTGCAGGCTTCTCGAAACTGGTACTCGATGGCGCCGATTTTGTTGCCGTTGATAAAGTAATGGAAAAACAATTTGGCTGGCCAATGGGCCCGGCCTACCTGCTCGACGTAGTAGGAATGGATACGGCAGACCATGCCGCCTCGGTTATGGCAGACGGTATTCCTGAGCGTATGGCAAAAGTCGAAAACGATCCGGTAACGCTATTGTTCAAAGAAGAGCGTTTAGGTCAGAAGAATGCCAAAGGCTTCTATAACTTCAGTAAAGATAAGCGTGGTAAGCCGAAGAAAGATGCGGCCCCTGAAGCTTATGAGCTGATTAAACCTCACCAGGCAGAAGCCAGTGAGTTTAGCAGTGAAGAGATCATTGCTCGCCTGATGATCCCGATGGCCAACGAAGCGATTCGTTGTCTTGAGGAAGGCATCGTGGCAAGTGCTGCCGAAGCCGATATGGCCCTGATTTACGGACTTGGCTTCCCGCCGTTCCGTGGTGGTATTTTCCGTTACATCGAAACTATGGGATTAGCGAACTTTGTCGAACTTGCCGACAAATACGCCCATTTAGGTCCGATTTACCAAATTACAGACGGCGTTCGTCAAATGGCCGCTGAAGGTAAATCTTACTTCGCTTAATCACCTTAGGAGACATAATCATGAAAGATGTAGTAGTTATTGACTGTATTCGCACACCCATGGGTCGCTCCAAAGGTGGCGTATTCAGAAACGTTCGTGCCGAGAGTTTATCGGCGCACTTAATGAGTGCCCTGATTGCCAGAAACCCCAATGTGGATCCGGCAGAAATTGAAGACATTATCTGGGGCTGTGTGCAGCAAACCAAAGAGCAGGGCTTTAACGTTGCCCGGAATGCCCAGTTGTTAACCGAAATTCCACGCAGTACTTCTGCGGTAACGGTTAACCGTTTGTGTGGCTCATCCATGCAGGCGCTGCATGATGCCACTAAAGGCATTATGACCGGTCAGGGCGACGTGTACATGATTGGTGGTGTGGAGCACATGGGTCATGTGCCAATGACCTTTAACCTGGACTTCCACCCGGGTCTGGCAAAATATACCGCCAAAGCGTCTGGTAACATGGGCATGACAGCAGAACTGCTGGGCCGTCAGAACGGCATTACCCGTGAGATGCAGGATGCCTTCGCAGCCCGCTCGCACCAGAAAGCGCATCAGGCACATCTGGAAGGCCGCTGGGCCAGCGAGATAGTCGCCACCGAAGGCCATGATGCCGACGGCGTGTTAAAGATGGTCGACTTTGACGAAGTTATCCGCCCGGAAAGTACGCCAGAAACCATGGCGGCGCTGCGTCCGGTATTTGATCCGGTTAACGGTACTGTTACTGCGGGATCTGCTTCGGCGATTTCAGACGGAGCTTCGGCAATGCTGTTAATGTCGGCTGATCGTGCCAAAGAACTGGGCCTGACACCACGCGCTAAGATCCGTTCAATGGGTGTGGCTGGCTGTGACGCGGCGATCATGGGTTACGGCCCGGTGCCTGCTACCCAAAAAGCCCTCAAGCGTGCGGGCTTAACCATGGATGATATTGAGATTGCTGAGTTTAACGAAGCCTTTGCGGCTCAGGCCCTTAGCTGTATCAAGCAACTTGGCTGGCTGGATAAGTATGACGAATGCGTTAACTTAAACGGCGGTGCGATTGCACTTGGTCACCCTCTGGGTTGCTCTGGTTCACGTATCAGCACCACTCTGATTAACCTGATGGAAGCCAACGATAAGTCACTCGGCCTGGCGACCATGTGTATTGGTTTAGGCCAGGGTATTGCTACCGTATTTGAACGCGTTTAAGTCAGTACAACTTCAATGAAAGGGCACCTTAGCGGTGCCCTTTTTTGTTGTTGCCAGAAAATCTGAGCTTTACCGACAAGCCTTGCGTAGTAAACCCATTGCTACTTTGTTTTTGCCAGGGAGTTTTCATGAAGGGAATGGTGTTCCTTTTTTCTTTGATTAGTTTGTTTTCTTTTTCTGCATATTCCGCTGAATATGCTATTGAGCAGGTTAAGGGCAATGTGTATCGCTTTACCGCAGGTAACTATCATTCGGTTTTTGTCACCACTGAACAGGGGACTATTGTTACCGATCCCATCAGCCCTGATGCGGCGACTTACCTAAGGCAGTATCTTTCCGAAAAGAAACTACTGCCAGTAAGTTATATGCTGTACAGCCACAATCATACCGATCATGTTAGTGGTGGCGAACAATTGGCCGGTACTGAAACGGTGGTGGTCGCTCACCAGTTGGCCGCCCGGGACATTGCCTTCACCCGCCTGCCAACCCGGCAACCTGATATTACATTTAACGACGAACTAGCCGTAACTTCCGGCTCAACTCAGGTGCAGTTGGCTTATCATGGCGAAAATAACGGCAAGGGCTCGGTAAGCTACCTTATTCAACCCGCCGGAGTATTGCATGTTGTAGATTGGATAGTGGTGGGTCGCTTACCCTATAAAGATCTGCCCGGCTACGACATACAGGGCATGATCAGCTCCACCAAAGCAGTACTTAATCGCTACGACTTTGAGGTATTTGTAGGCGGCCATGCCGATATTGGTACCCGTGCGGATATTGAACATTATCTGGCGTACCTGGAAGCGCTTTATAGTGCCGTAAGAGACGGCATGCTGGCCGGAAAAACGTTAGCGGAATTACAGCAAAGCATGACACTAGAGCAGTTCAGCGATCTGAAAATGTATAACGAATGGCTGGCCGACAATATTAAAGGCGTGTACCAGTCACTGGTGGACGATTCCTATTTTAATTTTCGGGCCGACCTTGATACGACCTACTAACCTTTAAAGTACTGCGTAACTGCATCAAACAGGCTGGCACAGCGTTGGTAGCCGGAGGCCACACCATCGCTTTCATACTCGGAATCCACCAGGTATAAGTGCTGTATTCCGGCACTTTGCCCGGCCTGAATGTCTGACATTTTGTCGCCAATCATCACCGAGCTTGCCAGGTCAACCTGATGTTCTGTGGCAGCAGCTTTGATCATGCCTGGATTCGGCTTTCGGAAATCGCAATCTTTAAGGTATTCGCCCTGGCCATGGGT
>CEUU01111894.1_pt1 | contig 10247 bp, 9 predicted proteins | sample 531321 | NCBI WGS metagenome assembly CEUU01 (sample SAMEA2622658, study PRJEB7988) | marine metagenome | isolation source: saline water (ENVO:00002010), including
GTTCAATATTAAAACAACAAATTACTGATTATGATCAATCTGTATCTGTTAGTAATGTTGGTACAGTGCTTCAAATCGGTGATGGTATTGCAAGGATATATGGTCTAGAAAAAGTTATGGCAGGGGAATTACTTGAATTTGAGGATGGTACGGAAGGAATTGCTTTGAATTTAGAAGATGATAATGTTGGTGCCGTATTAATGGGTGAGGCATTGGGAGTTCAAGAAGGAAGTTCAGTAAAAGCAACAGGAAAAATTGCTTCTGTTCCTGTGGGCGAAGCAATGCAAGGAAGAGTTGTTAATCCCCTTGGCCAGCCTATTGATGGTAAAGGTGAAATACCCACCAGTGATAATAGACTTATTGAAGAATTAGCTCCAGGAATAATTAAAAGACGCTCGGTATATGAACCTATGCAAACTGGAATAACATCTATTGATGCTATGATTCCTGTTGGTCGAGGACAGAGAGAACTAATTATTGGTGATAGACAAACTGGTAAAACCGCTATTGCTATCGATACTATCATTAACCAAAAAGGGCAAGATGTTGTTTGTGTTTATGTAGCAGTTGGTCAGAAGTCAGCTTCTGTTGCGAATGTGGTTGAAGTTTTAAGAGAAAAAGGTGCTTTGGATTACACCGTTGTAGTTAGTGCTGGAGCTTCAGAAGCTGCAGCATTGCAGTATCTTGCTCCTTATACAGGTGCAGCAATAGCTGAACATTTCATGTATCAAGGTAAAGCGACTTTAGTGATTTATGATGATTTAACTAAGCAAGCTCAAGCATATAGACAAATGTCTCTGCTTCTAAGAAGACCTCCTGGAAGAGAGGCTTATCCTGGGGATGTATTTTATCTTCATAGTAGATTACTTGAAAGAGCCGCAAAGTTATCTGATGCTATGGGAGGAGGTTCTATGACTGCATTGCCTATAATTGAAACTCAAGCAGGAGATGTTTCCGCATACATTCCTACTAATGTTATTTCTATTACTGATGGGCAAATTTTCTTAAGTGCGGACTTATTTAACTCTGGTTTGCGCCCAGCTATAAATGTTGGAATTTCCGTTAGTAGAGTTGGAGGAGCTGCTCAAACAAAAGCAATAAAAAAAATAGCGGGAACTTTGAAATTGGAGTTGGCTCAATTTGATGAGTTGGCTGCATTCTCACAATTTGCATCGGATCTTGATGAAGCTACCCAGCAGCAACTTGAAAGGGGGAAAAGGCTTAGAGAGCTACTTAAGCAGCCTCAATTTTCTCCATTGAATCTTGCGGAACAAGTAGCGGTTGTTTATGCAGGTGTAAAAGGTTTAATTGATGAAGTTCCTGTTGAAGATGTTACTAAGTTTGCTATTGAATTAAGGGAATATCTGAAATTAAATAAGGTAGATTTTATTGAAGAAATACTTAAAGAGAAGAAACTTAATGATTCATTAGAGTCTGTTTTAAAAGATGTAATAAGTGAAGTTAAATCAGCAATGCTTGCCAAAATTTAGTTCTTTTTAGGTAGTTATTATGGCAAATCTTAAAGAAATTAGAGATAGAATCGTATCAGTTAAGAATACGAGGAAAATTACTGAGGCGATGAGACTAGTCGCAGCAGCTAAGGTTAGGAGAGCTCAAGATCAAGTGCTTAAAAGTCGCCCTTTTGCTGATAAATTGGCACGTGTTTTGCAAAATATTCAGACAAGAATGCAGTTTGAGGCATCTGATTCGCCTCTTCTTTCTAAAAGAAAAGTTAAAACTATTTCACTTGTATGTATTACTGCCGATAGAGGCTTATGTGGCGGATATAATACCAACCTAATTAAAAAGGTAGAGATAAGATATGCAGAACTTATCAAACAAGGATTCGAGCCAAGCCTTATATTAGTGGGTAAGAAAGCTATTGGTTATTTTCAAAATAGAAAAGATAGATTTACCATTAAGAGTACTTTTAAAGAATTAGAGCAGGTACCAACTGCGGCAGATTCTGAAGGAATTACTAATGAAGTATTAGCGCAATTTTTGTCTGAGAATTCAGACAGGGTCGAAATTATTTACACAAAATTTATTACTCTTGTAAGCTGCGCACCTGTTATACAGACATTGCTGCCACTAGATCCTCAAGGAATTGCAGAAGAAAATGATGAGATTTTTAGATTAACAACAAAAGATAGTAAGTTACGTGTTGAAAAAACTAATATACCAAAATCTGATGATGCAAAGTTATCATCAGATATTGTCTTTGAACAGAGCCCAGATCAATTACTAGATTCTTTATTACCTTTATATTTGCAGAATCAAGTGCTTAGAGCCCTCCAAGAGTCAGCTGCTTCTGAGTTGGCGTGTAGAATGACTGCAATGAATAATGCTAGTGATAATGCTAAAGAGTTAGCAAGTACTTTAAATCTTACTTACAATAAAGCAAGACAAGCTGCAATTACTCAAGAAATATTAGAGGTAGTTGGTGGCTCTTCAATTTAGTACATCCAATTATATGGAAGTAATTGAATTTGAAATAACTTGGCCAAATCATATTAATGTAATCAATTTACGTAAATTTATAATTAGTGAAATTTCTAAGAAAGGAGAAATTATTCGCTGGTCAATTCAAGAAATAAATAGTTTAAAAAATTTATACGATGCAAAAACAATAAAAATTAATGCAGTATTATTAGTTTAAGTAATTTCTGGATATAAATTTTTAGGCTAATAATGAAAACATATCCAACTATTTTTATTATTCCTACAGGAATTGGCTGTGAAATTGGAGGATTTGCTGGAGATGCTATTCCAACGGCAAAATTACTGGCTTCTGCCTCAGGATGTTTAGTTACTCATCCAAATGTTATGAACGGAGGTTCTTTGGGTACAACTGATGAAAGAATCTTTTATGTAGAAGGTTATAGTTTAGATAGATTTGCAAGAGGGGAAATTGGTTTAAGGAAAGTTAATCAACAGAAGTTAGGAATAATATTTGATTCAAGTATTGACGATGAAATTCTTCTAAGGCATCTGCAAGTGGCAGATGCCTGTAAAGCTACTTTAGGCATTGAAGTTAATTCTTATCTTAAAACAGATGAACCTTTGGGTATTATTATTAATGAGAAAAACTCAAATTCAAGCGGCGGGTATATAAAAAATCCATCTTCGTTGCTTAATGCTGGTAAACATTTATTGAAACAAGGTATAACAGCTATTGCAGTTGTGACAAAATTTCCGAATGATTTAGATACTGAAGATTTAAATTTATATAGAGCAGGAAAAGGAATTGATATTATCGCTGGCGTTGAAGCAGTGATAAGTCATCTAATAAGTAAATATTTAAAAGTTCCTTGTGCTCATGCACCTGCTTTAGTTCCTCTGGAATTAATAAATAATTTAGATCCAAGAGCTGCTGCAGAAGAAATTGGATATACATTTTTGCCTTCAGTACTAATAGGGTTGAATAAGGCACCTGATCTTATTGATCTGCCCAATATAGATAGTCAAATTAATCTTTATCCTAATGATATAAAATCCATAGTTGTTCCAAATGAAGCCTTGGGTGGTGAAGCAGTTTTAGCATGTATTGAGAGACAAATAAAAGTTATTGCTGTAAGAAATAAGTGTTTTTTGAATGTTAATAACTCTTTAATGGCATATAAAAATGTGATCACTGTAGAAAATTATTTTGAGGCTGCAGGTTTAATACTTTCTGCAAGAGAGGGGATATATCATGAATCTATTACAAGACCAATAACTTCTATTGAAGAATTAAATTAATAATAGTTGAATAAAAAATTATTCAATTAAACTAGCTATGGGTATTCTCCAGTCATTCCCTAAAGATTGATTACTTAATTTCAGTATTGGTGGAGCCTGCTTCCTTTTGAATTCTGAGCGATTAATTAATTTAATGATTTTCAAAATTAACAAAGGATCATTGCCTTCTCTTTCCAGCTGGCTGAGATTTTTTTTATCTTCAATTATACCCTTTAAAATTTTATCTAAAGTATGGTAAGGAGGTAGAGAATCTGTATCAAGTTGATTTGGACCTAATTCTGCACTAGGAGCCTTTCGATAGATCTTATCACCAATTATCTTCTGATCGGTAGGTAGAAGATATTTCATTTTTGATGGAATTGATAATTTACCATCTAGCCAAGAACATAATTTAAAAACGTTAGTTTTATAAAGATCCCCAATCACAGATAAGCCACCATTCATATCTCCATATAAAGTGCAATATCCTACTGCAAGTTCTGATTTATTCCCTGTTGATAATAACAAATAATTATTTTGATTAGCTAATGCCATGAGTAATGTACCCCTTATGCGCGACTGGATATTTTCATTTGCGATACCTTCTAATTTCAAATTTAAATGTCTTTTGAAATTATCTTCAAAACTTTCTAAAAGATTACTAATTGGGAGCGTATCAAAGTTTATGGCTAATCTTTCTGCTAATTCTTTAGCATCTTTTCTGGAATCTGTACTATTCCATTTAGAAGGCATTGAAATACAGTATACATTTTTGCATCCTAGAGCAGCGGTAGCAATAACAGTAACTAAAGCAGAGTCAATTCCACCACTCAAACCTATCAAAGCTTTTTTAAATCTACATTTTTGGGCATAATCTTTTACACCTAAAACTAAAGCATCAAAAATAGATTCAATATTTGAATTCTCTATGATATTTTTTGGTTTATAAATCTTTGCATTCAAATCCCAACAATAATAATCTTCATGACATGATTTTAATTGTCTTATTAATGAGCCATTTTTATCTATTATGAAACTATTGCCATCAAATATTAATTCATCATTTGCTCCTGTTTGATTAATATAAACAAGAGGAACTTTAAGATCTTTTGCAGCATTTTTTGCAATTAAAGTTCTTTTTTCTGGTTTTTTAACAGTAAATGGTGATGCGGATAAATTAATTAAACAGTCTATATTTTCATTCTTTAAATCAAAAATAGGGTTCTCTTTATGAATCCCTCTACCTTCAATATTCTCATTTACCCAAAGATCTTCGCATATTGTTATTCCAATTCTCCAACTTTTACCATCAACTATTTTTTCTAATACCGAAATCTCATTATCGGACCTAAAGTATCTTTTTTCATCAAAGACTTCATAAGTTGGAAGGATTTTTTTTCTAGCAATAATGGTCCAAGAACCGTTTTCTAGAAGAGCAATTGAGTTATATAAATTTGGAAAGAATTTATCATCTATTTTCTCCGCCAACCCAACAGTAACAGAAAGTTTATTATATTTTCTGGCGATATCTTTAGATAATTTATCAAGTAAATAAATTTGTTTATCAATAAGATTTCTGTTTAGAAGCAAATCTTTAGGGGGATAACCCCATAATGACAACTCTGGAGTTAAAACTAAATCAGCAGATTTCTCAAAAGCTTTTGAAGATATTTCTAAGATTTTTTTCGCATTACCAGAAAGATCGCCGATTATGGGATTTATTTGTGCAATAAATATTTTCATTATATTGATTTATTTAAAGGTCTATACAAATTATTTTTTTTAATAATAGGAACTAAAGATTCAGGAAGTCCTAAATAATTCTTATCTTTTCTGATTAAAGAGCTAGATATTTTTGGGACATTGATTTTAGATATTTCAAAGTTAATATTTTTATCTTTTAAAAGTTTTAGATCTTTAAGATTTATTGGATAATCTTTTCGAGGAATAATATATAAATTTAACTCATTCAAAATCTCATTAATATTTTTCCAAAAGAATAACTCTCCCAATAAATCACTTCCGATAACAAAAAATATTTCATTTGATTGATATTTCTTTTTGCACTTTTCAAAAGTATTTATCGCCCAAGGGCTGCTTAAATCCTGATCAAAATGAATTTTTGGATTATTAATATTTTCGATCAATGTTTTTAAAAGGAGACTTCTGAAAAATAAATTTTCCTTATGTTTTTTTGAAGGATTATCACTTGCATAAGAAATAACTAAATGAAAATTCTTTGATAACTCTTCAATAATTATTCTATGACCATTTGTAGGAGGATCTGCACTTGTTCCAAATAATGCAATTTTTTTTGTTTTTGTTTTCAAGGGATAAAAATTGAATAATCACTATTACTATTTTGATGATGTATGAATGAATTATTAATATTTATAATTCCTGAATCTCTTGATGCTAATTGTTTAATCATATTGAGAGGATCCTTAATATTGGCATTGCTTTTTCTTATTATTTCTTTAGCAGCTAATTTTCCAATCATTCTTGTTGTTTGCACTGCTAAGGCTGCTTGAATAATTGCTATTGGTCCATAAGGTAACAATGATAAGCCGTTTGTGAATGGTGCGAAAATTAAACTCAATTTTTTTAATAAATTAAAAGTAGTATTAATTCCTACTTGAGAAACTCCTAAATATAAATTATTTATTGATAATGATTGTATAAGTTTCTTTACTGAATCTCTTTCAATTTTGAGGCCATAAACTTTACTTAATTCATTTATTAGATAAGTATCAAACATAATGCTACCAGCAATATCTAAGAATAATAAAGGGTTTATTGCGACAGTTGAGGCCTTTATAGTAGCAAATTTTCCAATCAATGATTGAGCTCTTTTTTTTCCTTTGATTAGTCTGTTCCCCTTTATATTTTGAGATAAATTATTTGCAATTTGGTAAGTATTATAAATTATTAATTCATAACCTATTGTGTTAATAGTATTGATTATGTAAGTATAAATATAATTTTTTTTATATTTAGCCGTTAGAGTTAAAAACGGAATTTTACAATTTAGTGGTAATTTATTCTTAATATTATCTTTTAAAACCTGTAGTTCATTTTTTTTCCAAATATCAATTTTATTAAGAATTAATATTATACTTTTTCCTTTTCTTATTAATTCTGATAATTTATCTAATTCATTCCTATTTAAATCACCTGTAATAACAAATAAAATTAAATCTAAATTAAAAAGATTTTTAATATCCTTTTTATCATTACTAATATTGTATGAGTCAAAGCCAGGGGTATCTACTAATTCGATCGTTTTGATAATCCCTTTATTAAATGAAATTTCTTTTGATTCAAAATTCTTTGTAGAACCATTTAATATGTCTGTCTTAAAAAAATTTTCTCGTAATATACAATTTAATATTGTTGATTTTCCTACACCTGCCTTACCATAAACACCAACTCTTAGAACGTTTTCTTTTAGTCTTAAAAGTTGTTGATTTAGGGAAATTATATCTTTATTTAATGTATATTTTTCATAATTAGTTAAGACTGTACTGTCCCACCAATTTTTAAAAAGTAAGTAACTTTTATCTAATTTTTCTTTTTGTAAGTTCATTTTTTCCACCATCCAGCCAATACAGAAAGAATCGCTTCTGCTCCAATTAATCCCACAAAACCACCAAACTCATCTACCACTACTTTTACGCCTTTATTATTATTGTCAAATGTTGTTAAGAGCTTATCAATTTTGATCATCTCTGGAATGTAATCTACAGGTTCACATAATTCTGATATTAATAAATTATTTTTTCCTTTAATGATTGATGTTAGTAGTTTTTCTCGATTAGCTACACCCTGAATTTTGTCAACTTTATCTCCTAAGACAACCCACCATGGAGAATTATTTGAGATTATTAATTTTGAAATATTTTCTAGAGTATTGCTACCGTCGATACTAGGTGCTGAAACTCGTGGTATCATAAGGTCTTTTGCTTTTAAATCATTCAACTGAAATACTTTAGAAATCATATCTGCCTCATCTGCCTCAATTTGCCCTTTCTGAGAACCTATTTTTGCCATTTGCCTAATTTCTTCTTCATCAGTTGAAATTTCATTTTCGGCTGTAATAACTGGAAATAATTTTTCTATTAATATCAAAAATGGCCTCATTAAAGTATTTAACATCCTCAAAATTGGAACCGAAAGAATAGCAATTTGTAAAGGAAATCTTGTTCCAATAGCTTTTGGTAAAACTTCCCCAATTAAAACTACTAATAAATAAAAACCTATAGAAAATAATGTTAATCCAAGGTTATTTCTTATCACCAAAGCACCATAGAAACCTAAAATTAGGCTTCCTATAATATTAAATCCATTATTAGTAATTGTTATCACAGTTAAAGTTCTTCCTAAATGTTTTCTAAGTTTTAGTAATTTATTAGCTGAATTGTTTTGTTTTGTTGCTAATTCTAGAATCCTCATTGAATTTACAGCTAAAAAAGCAGCTTCAACCCCTGAGCAACAAGCTGAACCAAGTAAAATTATAAATATTAGTGTGATTAGAATGAAAACATTTGGTTCCATTTATATTTGGGGCAAATTATTATTTATATTTCATTCTTCCATTTTTTGTCTTAACACGCCAATTCTAATTAGTAATGTACCAATTTAATAACGATATATTCAATAAGCGAAGAGAGCAATTCTTTTCAATGTTGGATGGTAAAGCAGCTATTTTGCCAGGGTCTGGACTTGTTACTCACCATGCTGACTGCGAATATCCTTTTAGACAAGAGAGTAATTTCTGGTATTTAACAGGTTTTGATGAGCCAGAGTCAGTTGCGTTATTCTTATCACATAAACCTAAGGGAGAGAGATATATTTTATTTGTAAGTCCAAAGGATATTAGAAGTGAGGTTTGGACTGGATTTAGATGGGGTATTGAAGGAGCTCTAGAAGTTTTCAAGGCAGATAAAGCATATCCATTAGGTGAATTAAAAAAACAACTTTATAGATTATTAGAGGGTGCAGATGAAATTGTATTCCCAATAGGTAAAAATCCAAAAGTTGAATTAATTGTTCTAGATACTTGGGCTAAGCAAATTGAAGATCAGTCAAGAACAGGTAAATCTCCTACTTCAATCGAATCTCCTGGAATTTATTTAAATAGAATGCGCTTAGTAAAAAGTAAATACGAAATAGAAAGAATGAGGAAGGCTGTTCAGATCTCTGCAGAGGCTCATGAATTAGTTAGAAAAAATATTAAAGAGAAAAGCAATGAGAGACAAATACAAGGGCTAATAGAAGGGTTCTTCCTAGAAAGAGGAGCAAGAGGGCCTGCCTATAATTCAATAGTTGCATCAGGAGATAATGCATGCGTTTTACATTACACTGCAAATAATGCAGATTTAAGAAAAGGAGATTTGCTTTTAGTTGATGCGGGTTGCTCGTTAATGGATTATTACAATGGAGATATTACAAGAACATTTCCTATAAGCGGGAAATTTTCAAGTCAACAAAGAATAATTTATGAAATTGTCCTTGAAGCTCAAAAATATGCCATCGAAAATGTTGTTACAGGAGTGAGCACAAACCATATCCACCATAAAGCTTTAAAAGTTATTATTGATGGGTTAAAGGAAATAAAATTATTACAAGGAGATACTGATGGAATAATAGAAACAGATGCTTATAAACATTTTTTTATGCACAAAACTGGACATTGGCTGGGATTAGATGTTCACGATGTTGGGGCTTATAGACTTGGTGATTATGATGTCCTTTTGAATAATGATATGATCTTAACTGTTGAACCTGGAATATATATTAGCGACAGGGTTCCTATACCCGAAGGTCAACCAGAAATTCCTCAAGAATGGAAAGGAATTGGAGTAAGAATAGAGGATGATATTTTAGTTAAAGATAATAAGCCTGATATCCTAAGTAGGGCAGCTCTTAAAGAAATTTCTGATATTGAGGTATGAGAAATTTGACGATGTCTTATGTGAAGATCTATTTTCATAGTAATTGTTATCTGACTTTTTAAAATGCAAGAACAAGATTCCTATGATTCAAGACTCTCCCAGGCACGTGCTTTAGCAAGTCAACTTGGGATGTTTGCAGAAGAAAATGAAATCCCCAGAGATCTATGGGATTCTCTTGAGGCACAAATTTATAAATTTTATAATGTGAAATTGAGTGGGTAGCTTTTCAAATTTACATTTATTTATCTGCAAGTAATTTTAGGGACTAACTTTATTTAATATAGAATTTTTAGCAAATTCCCAAAATTAACCCTTGAGCTGATAAATTAATAGTTAATACATTAATTTATATGTCTCAATCAGATAGCAGCAATGAAAATATTGCTGATCAACAAGTACAAAAAAAAGATACACAACATTCAAAAACTTCAGTGCCAAATGCAGGTATGATGGGGGCTTCTGCAGTTCTTGCTTCCGCCACAATTGATGAAGACGGTGTTCCCACTGGTTACACACCTAAACCTGATGAAGGAAGATTTATAATAAAAATTTTATGGTTACCTGATAATGTAG
>CEUU01017061.1_pt1 | contig 10217 bp, 12 predicted proteins | sample 531321 | NCBI WGS metagenome assembly CEUU01 (sample SAMEA2622658, study PRJEB7988) | marine metagenome | isolation source: saline water (ENVO:00002010), including
TTAAATAGCCTTTTTAGGAGATCCCCGCTCAAGAGCATGCGGGGATGACAATAGTGGTCGCATCCGCGGATGACCACTTTTCATTCTGTCATCCCGGCCAAAAATTTACAGTCATCCCGGCCCACGAGCCGGGATCTCCCAAACAGTTTGACTCACCTTCAATAGCCTTTTTAGGAGATCCCCGCTTATTTAGGAGATCCCCGCTCAAAAGCATGCGGGGATGACGAAGGAGGAACATGCGGGGATGACGGAGAAGGGTAAACAAACTATCAGGAATGCGTTAAATCACAGTACAGCTTATCAATAAGCCCACTCAGTAACTGCAACTCATTCATGTCGAGGTTTTTAATCTGACATAGCAACTCTTTGGGAATAGCCGCCGCATCGGCTTTAGCTGCATTACCCTTGATGGTTAATACCACCTGTTTAACCCGCTTGTCTTGTTCTGATGGTTGAATATGCACATAACCCTTTTGCTCAAGCTTTTTAAGGATCAGGGTTAAACCACCCGGATCGATACGGCTTTTTTCTACCAGTTCAGAAATGGTGAGCTGTTTATGCTCCCACAGTACTAACAGCACCAGGTACTGCGGATAAGTGATATCCATTTTCTGCAACAACGGCCGGTAAGCCCGGGTAAACGCATTGGATACGGAGTAAAAACGGTGGCACAGCTGGTTGTCCAGCTTTAGCAGATCGTCATCTGTCATAACTAAATTACCTCTGCCATTATTTTGCATACAAAATAGTTGTCAGGCAACCACAGGTTTGCTACTTTTACTTTGCATACAAAGTAAATTTCAGGAGGACACCCCTATGCATAAATTAGATGATGTACTTTACACTGGCGTAGCAACAGCAACCGGCGGTCGTGGCGGTAAAGCGGAATCTGATGATGGCCGTTTAAAAACCGACCTGTCGGTACCAAAAGGTCTGGGCGGTGACGATGGCCCGGGCACAAACCCTGAACAGATGTTTGCTGCTGGCTATGCAGCCTGCTTTATTGGCGCGCTGGGCTTTGTGGCGGGTCAGGAAAAAGTAAAATTACCGGAAGACGTTAAAGTAACCGGCGAAGTAGGCATTGGCCCCATTCCTACCGGCTTTGCGATTAAAGTAAAACTGATCGTAGATTTAGGTGACATCGATACCGATAAAGAGGCCATGGTAGCCAAGGCGCACGAAGTATGCCCATACTCCAATGCCACCCGCGGTAACGTTGAAGTTGAGTTTGAGGTGATATAGCTAATTTTTACATGGCCCATCATATATATTTGTGGGCCATGTAAATTTACCGTTATTCGAACGTAAATCCGATCGCCAGAAACCAGCTTCCCTTGTAAGTATCTTTTACCAGTTGATCAGCCGACAGTGCCGAATCAATCGTTTGCGGTGGCATATCATCAGTAAATTCCGCGGATTTAGAATAGGCTTTGTACTCGCCTTTTAGCACGTCCTGCTGCGTGATGGCAACGCCAGCTGTAACGGTAACATTCTGACCAACGATATAGCTTATCCCACCGAGTATTCCCGGTTTATCCGGATCCAAGCTAATCCCAGCAGAAGCCCCCCATGAATTGCCGTTAATTCGGTATTCATCCGGTTCGAACACATAAGTAAACATAGCCGCGGGCATGTACTCAAAACCACTGTCTGAATATTTGCGAATCAGGAAGGTTTCCTCCTCGGTATTAAACGATTCTGTGTAGTATGCATTGTTATCAAAATCTCGAATAAACACATAACTCAAATTGTATAACCATACTGTGGGCGGCTCTTCTTCCCATCGATATAACCAGCTTTTCGCATTGCCGTTGTAATTTCTGGCTATTTCCAGCGACGCGCTCTTACCGTCATAAAAGTTGATAGTAACCTGACTTTGAGTACTTTCTAATGTAGTCACTGCTTGATTGAATAAATCGCTACATTCTGATGAGTTCGTTAACCAATTATACGGATCCAGTGCTTCCACTTCTTTTTTGACTTCACTGACGATATTCCCTGTATCTACGGAACTTTCGACGATCCTGTCAGCAATACTATAAACAACACTGTCAAAGTTACCCGGCACTCTAGCGTCATAACTCTGTAGCGTAGCATTTAATTTATCGACCTCTGATGACAGGTTTTTTTCGCTATCTGCCGCATAGATATTGGAAGTTCGTTGTGAAAACAAAGCACTGCACTCTGTTCTGATGTGTCGGCTTAAATAATCTGCAACGACTAATCTAATCAAACCGATATCAACTCCCTCTTCCGCAGATTTTTCCTCTGAGACACTGAATACCGGCCCATCACTCTGACCAGCATACTTATCTTTATCTTCGTTTCCATCTGGCGTACCAACTTTATCTGCCCCAAACGCTGGCGCACCGGGTACATTCGACAGGTCAGGCTTAGGTAAACCTGCAATTTCGGGGTAGTAGTGTTTAATGTATTGCGAATAATGGGCGGTAGGCAGCTTGTTTTTAATTGTTACGGTGATAGCGGAACCCGAGGGCTTAGCCAGTGTTTTACCATCGTCATTAGCCAGATCAATACTAACTTGTGAATTTGCTAAAGTAGATATCGTAATTCCGTTTAATAAACATAGTCCAGTAAGTATTTTTTTCGTTTTCATTTGTATTCCTTAGTGAGTTATTTGGGAAGTACCTCAATAACCTTCTCAAAAAGAAATACAGCCTATCGCCATGCAGCGCCCCACAGTCTGTACAAACGAAATAGTGACAAAACAGAACAAATTCTCTCACTGATTTTAAACAGCGGCACTTTGTCAGCCATTTTCATTCCACATACCACTTAGTATGCACATGCACATCGTCGCGATTTAGCAGTTCATCACTCGCCATCCAGGCATACTGATTGTGCTGTTCTTTTGGCAATGCATCCAAACTGATATCCAGCTCAAGCTCGTAACCCAGTACTACATAATGGGTGGATACCGCTTTATCAAACGCGCTGTCATCATACAAGTGCTCAAAAACGCCCATAAAAGTTGCCGAAGCACGTTGGATAGCCACACCTAACTCGGCCTTGGTAAGGCGTAAGAATGCGTTATCCAGCCGTTCATTTTTCTGCACCCGGCCACCCGGTACAAACCAATACCCCTGCGCCGGGCGATTAGTACGATAGCCCAGTAATACCTCGCCCTTTGCGTTTTTCACAATCAGATCGATAGACACCAGCGGTGTGGCACCGATAATGGTTTGAAACGTACTCTCGCTTAAAAATGCCATAAAAAAGCCCCACAATTAACAACACTTGCAGGGCCAGTGTAGCAGTTTATGGCCAGCGACAGCGATTGGACTGGTTTTGCTTTGTGCAGGCTTACTGGTAATACCCTGGTTACGCCAATAACGTACGGGGCATTATTGAACCAGCTTGTTCTTTTACAACCGCTCGACGAAATACCACCATTCCTATCGATAGAATTAGTAAACCAAAACCAGCCGGGGCAGACACCGCCACATCACCAATATCAGTAGGCGTAAAACTGTACTCCTGCCCCAGAAAATAAATGGTCCAGGCGCTCAGGCCATAAACATTGATATTGTCTTCCAGGGTAAAACCTGCCTCGGCAAACACATCGCCCGATACATCAAAAAAGTCGTCAAGGTTAATAACCATGTCATCTGAGGAGGTATCAAAAAGTAAGTCAAAATTAAAAGCCGATGACAAATACAAGTCGCCCATTACCGCAAGAAAATCTGCATCCGCATCAGAAAACTCCAGCTCCAGCGAACCAATTAGTAAACTTAGATCACCATTTATTAGCATTTCGCCTGGTGAATTTCCGGGTGCCAGGCGGCCGCCATCGATGGTTACATTACCAATCACCGAGCCGCCATTACCGTTTAACACGCCTCCGGAATTTACCGTAACATCCGCTTCTACCGTGCCGCCCTGATCCACTGTTAAATAAGACTCAGCGTTTTGATAGGCCCCCGAGTTTGCGCTGTTAGTTGATACATCTACTGTACTCCCACTCAGCACGGCCCCGTCTTGCACACGAATACTGCCTGTTGCCAGAGCATAAATGGCTTCTTCGTCGTAAAGATAAGTAGAAGGGTACAAGGTTTCATATACCACCCCGTTGCTTACCCACGAATATACCGCGCCAAGTACTTCTTCACCGGCTTCATTGTATATAATGTTACCCAACAAATCGGTAACCGGCTCACCATCGGCCATATTCTCCCAGTCTACAGAGGTTACCGGTACACCCATAGCAGTATAACCGGCAATTCTTTTTGCCGACCCTATGTTGGTATCTTCGGCGATAAGCGCAGAGCCAACGCCGCTTACCAGTACAGTGGAATCACCCGTTGAATTGCCTACCGACATCTCAGTATCCCAGCGGCTGCTGCCGGTGACCTCTACCAAACCTCCTTCAGTAATATTGAGGGCGGCAGATACATTTTCGTACGTAGGGTTAAGGTTTATATAATTACTGACCTCAATTACTGAACCGGCATCCATCACGTTAACCACGGCAGTAGAGCCGCTGGCCGATGATGAGCCCACCCACAAACTGCCATCATTCGAGGTATCTGTAGCGCCTAACGCACTGGTTGCCCTGGCTGCGCCGCCATTTTCAATATTGAGCTCACTGTAAGACAAGCCTTCACCTACCCTGATACGCCCACCATCATTCGTTGATTTAGTGGTTACCAGTTGTGACCCCTGCCCTTCAACAGTAACCACTGAAGTGCCTTGCGCGCCAGCTACACCGCCATCGCTCCCTAACCAAAAGCTGCTTTCAAAGGCTTGTAAAACCCCACCGTTTAACACTTGCACATTGGCACTCCCCCCCATGCCAGTGCGCACACCATAGCTTCCATAACTTGATATGCTGGCGCTGCCAGCCGAACCATCACCAATAATGCTTAATTCGCCATGGGCACCCGAGCCATTGCCAATAATTGTGCCATACTGGGTTGTAAGGCTATTGGCCCCGTTGTTTTGCGTGTTGTAGTTCACTTCGATAGAACCATAACCACCACCAAATCCGGCTTCAATATAGCCAGAATAATAGGCATTACCAGAGGTAATAACCGCGGCGTTAAGCTGGCAGGTTATAAGAGGAGCAGCAGCCAGTAACAGGCCTTTGCAGATGAGATTGAATTTCATTTCAACATTCCTTTTGTTAAAACCAAATCGCTTCATATATACATCAACCTCATAAAAGCCGATTCGATGAAAAAACATTTTATGGGGAGACCCCTTCTACGAGCAGAAATATTGCGTCATGTAGCTGAATGGCTATTAGAAATCGCTAAGGCCCTGCCCTGTAGCTACTATGCCGTATTTGGCATGGCGAGGTTATTCCACAAAAGAGGAATAGATTATGGCGTGATCAGCCCGTAATATACTCCTTTTGCAACGGCCTGACTGCTGTTAGCGGCATCTAACAGTGTGCACGCCTTTTTCATGTGTTTTTTCACCGTATCTTCCTGAATGTTAAGGATCCGGCCGATTTCCCAATAGGTTTTCCCTCGGCTAACCCACGATAAAACCTCCAGCTCACGCGTGGTCATCGACACCACCCTCTGGCCGGAAGAACCGTTTAGTGTTAGCACTTTTTCATGGGCATGTAGCGCAATAATATGTAAGTTGTATTTGCATACGTTAAACCAACGCTCAAACTCCTGAATGGACTGGTCGCTAACCACCGAAAATACCGCGTGACTATTATGCGGCCCATAAATGGGCACACAGCCGCCAGCTTTCATACCAACCGATGCGCTTTCGTCGAATAGCTTTTCCTGCATCGGCGTTATGAAAAAATGTTGTTCAATTTCATTCCAGCAAAAAGCAAACTGTGATTGGCAGACATTAAACCAACCATGTCATGCAGGTAATATTTATTTTTTAGGTAATGTTTGCTGTATTCATCCGGGTAGGTAGCCAACGCAATCGACTCACGGTTGCTGGTTGGCGCTTGACGTAACCAGTAAGAAAAACCGGTAAAACCCCATTGCTCAATAATTTGCTGTAAGCGGCCGGTTAAATCATCTAAATCCTGCGCTTGTTGAATAACCGATACATACACGGCCGGATCTATTACGCTATTAGCTTTCATCTGTTAGCACTCCATTGCCAGAAATGATTACTTTTTGAACAGCCGACAATACTACACGATATGCAATAAAGCTAATATGAATAAATAATGAAACACGATTCTTTTTGCAAATACTTACAAATAACCCCCGCCTCAAGGCGTACCAGGGTGAATTATGCTTGTACTCCTTTTGTGTAAATACGGTATACTAAGTTCGTGATTTTACCGATACCAGAGAGCCAATGCCAGTTCAGGAAGAACCCCAACTCAAGCCACGATCGCCATTTTCATTACCCTGGGTATTGGTACTGGGCTTTATTGTATTGTCTGCACTCTTTTTTGTTCCGGTGCCTAAAGAACTGCGAAACGCCGTGGGCAGCGCGGTTTTAAATACCGGGCATATCATCTTTTTTTGTATGTTTGCCCTGGCGTTTTATCCCTTTACCAAAGGCAAAAACCGCACCCGCCTGCCCCGTTTTTTAATTATGGTATTTGCCCTTAGCCTGCTGGTAGAAACCATTCAAAGCTCTGTTGGCCGAGCATTTCAGTGGGAAGATATTCTACGTAACGAATTAGGAGCCATCCTGGGTATTAGCATTCAGATGCACTTTCAGCGGCCACATAAAGCGCATTGGGCACTTAGAATTTCACTACTTGTGGCTATTAGTGCAGCAATTTTAGTAGAGCGTATGCCGCTGTATGAAAAGCTGTTATCACTGTATAACCAAAGCTAAGCCAAACGCCGTTATCCGTTGCAACACCAAGCGCTATTTGGTATCACTATTTATTTATCCGAACATAAAAAAAAAATAAACCCCGTTAACACCACCAACCAAAGCTGCCGTTATTCATAATGAACATTAAAACCAACGCCATTAGCAAAGCCCCGTTAACCAAGCACCTTACCATCGACAGCGATAAACGCGTGTTTGTGGTGGGCGATCTGGATGGTGACTACAGCCGACTAAAAGCCCAGCTTGACAAGGTAAACTTTAATCCTGATGAGGATACCTTAATTAGCCTGGGCGATATTATCGACCGCGGCCCCGACAGCTCGCACCTGGTGGCGTACCTGCACAAAATTGGTGCCCATGTGGTGTTAGGCAACCACGAACACATGATGCTCGAAGCCTTAATGAGCCGCGATACCTTTGCCCTAAGGCTCTGGACTCAAAACGGCGGCAAGTGGCATAGCACCGCACCGTTTCAAACCCTGGTGAACATGTGTAAATGGTTTTTACGCCAACCACTAGCTATCACCTTAAACTACCAGGGCCACACCATTGGCATTTCACACACGTTACCGCCCACCTGGAGCTGGACAACCATGCCTGGCAATACCGAAGCCTGCGTAGCGCCCCTGCTCTGGGACAGAGAGCGCTTTACCAAACGCAAACACAAGGTAAACCACGGCGTAGACTTTTCGGTGCATGGCCACAACTCAACCCAGACCCCCATTTGGATTGGCAATTCCCTGCATATCGATACCAGTTACTACGGCCACCCCACGGTGATCGACCTGGCTGAGACAATTGAAACGTTTAAGCAGATGGAGGAGTTGTAGCGGTACAACCGCAGAACAGTCAATTTTTTGAAAATAAGAAGTAATTAAAAAGAATTCCTTGTAACCATCGTATTTAGCATCTACCTTTCCCTTGATAAAAAATTGCCGACTTGGAATACTTATTGATTAGGAAATAGAAAAGATACTTTAATAAAGAATGATTACATTAAGACGTAACACTCTTTATCGATACTATTAATCAATTAAACTGTTCCACTTGGAAGTGCATAAAGGAGTTCATATGCGAAAGGGAATTATATTGGCGGGAGGATCTGGTACACGCCTGCATCCACTGACTAAAGTCGTTAGCAAGCAATTGATGCCTGTATACGACAAACCCATGATTTATTACCCTGTTTCAACCCTAATGATGTCAGGTATCCGGGACATTCTAATCATTACCACACCTGAGGAACAAAGCCGTTTTATCGAGTTGCTCGGTGACGGTTCTGCGTGGGGTATCAATATTGAGTATGCTGTCCAACCATCTCCAGATGGTCTGGCTCAAGCATTTTTGATCGGTGAAAACTTCGTTGGCTCCTCGCCTTCTACTTTAATTCTGGGTGATAACATCTATTACGGTCATGACTTACGAGTGTCACTGAAAAGTGCAGACTCGCTCACTCATGGTGCAACCGTATTCGGTTACCATGTTAATGATCCCGAGCGTTACGGCGTGGTCGAATTCGATGATAACTGGAATGCGTTATCCATTGAAGAAAAGCCCGAAGTTGCCAAGTCTAATTATGCGGTAACTGGCCTGTATTACTACGATAACCGGGTCGTTGATTTCTCCAAGGAAGTCAAACCGTCCCATCGTGGCGAACTGGAAATTACCGATCTGAACAACATGTATCTGCAAGATGGCTCTTTAAAAGTTGAGTTGATGGGCCGAGGATCTGCTTGGTTAGATACAGGTACGCTCGATAGCCTGCTGGATGCGGCAAACTTCGTTGCGGCGATAGAAAAGCGCCAGGGTCTCAAAATCTGCTGTCCGGAAGAAGTGGCCTTCCGCATGGGCTATATCGACGCAGAACAGTTAGAAAAGCTGGCAGCACCTTTGGTAAAAAGCGGTTATGGCAGTTACTTGCTGAAAGTAATTAACGACAGGGTACGTTAAAAGGCACTCTTCCGTCATCCCGGCCTTGAGCCGGGATCTCCATAGAAGTCTGGGAAGTGGCCCCGAAGAAATAATTAGGAGATCCCGGGTACGTGCTTTGCCTTTCCCGGAATGACGGAAGTGTTTTGCCCGAAAAACGTTAGGAAAAGAATTAACAATGCAAGTAGTTAAAACAGACATCCCGGATGTCAAAATTATTGAACCACGCGTGTTTGGCGATGAGCGTGGTTTTTTTATGGAAACCTTCCGTACAGACTGGTTTAAAGCCGAATGTGCCGACGTCGATTTTGTGCAAGACAATCACTCTAAATCTAAGCAAGGTATTCTGCGCGGCTTGCATTATCAGTTGGAGCAAACCCAGGGCAAACTGGTCCGTGTTACGTCTGGTGAAGTGTTCGATGTAGCCGTGGATATGCGTAAAGACTCTGAAACTTTTGGTAAATGGGTGGGGGTATACCTTTCTGCTGAAAACAAACGTCAGCTTTGGGTACCTGCCGGTTTTGCACATGGTTTTTATGTAACAAGCGAATCGGCTGAATTTGTTTATAAGTGCACGGATTACTACCATCCGGAATCCGAAGTATCAGTGAAATATGATGATCCAACTATTGGCATTGATTGGCCGCTGGTGAATGGCGAAGCACCGTCTTTATCGGGTAAGGACGAAGCGGGCACTGCATTTGTCGACGCGCCTGCGTTTTAAGGATGACGGTTTTAAGGAAAAATCATGACTAAACTCGTAGTCATCGGGAAAAGCGGTCAGCTCGCCTGGGAAATCGCAATGCTGGTGCCAGATGCAGTATGCATGGGCCGGGATGATATGGATATTACCTCGGCAGAGGATATTGCCGCAAAGCTTGCAGCGCTGTAACCGGAGGCAGTGATTAATGCCTCAGCGTATACCGCGGTGGATAAAGCCGAGTCCGATGAAAAAAATGCTTACCTGCTAAATCAAACGGCGGTAGCCAACCTGGCGCAATATTGCAAAAGCAATAATGTGTTTTTTGTGCATGTATCTACCGACTATGTATTCAACGGCGAAAAAGGCTCACCCTACACGGTAGATGATGCCATCGAGCCGCAGGGCATGTACGGTAAAACCAAAGCGGCGGGTGAAGCTGAGGTGACTTCGGTTCTTCCAGAAGCAAGTGCCATTCTGCGTACTTCCTGGGTGTATTCGAGCCACGGCAATAATTTTGTGAAAACCATGCTCCGCCTGATGGCGGAGAAGCCTCAGCTAGGCGTGATTGACGATCAAATTGGCAGCCCTACCTGGGCAAAAGGCCTGGCGCGTGCCTGTGTGGAAGCCGCTTCTCATCGCACAGCAGGTATATATCACTGGTCAGACGAAGGCGTATGCAGTTGGTATGATTTTGCCATCGCCATTCAGCAATTAGGGCTGGAAAGAGGCTTACTGGAACAGGCCGTGCCGGTAAAACCCATTCCCAGTAGCGCTTATCCAACACCGGCAAAGC
>CEUU01087534.1_pt1 | contig 10210 bp, 19 predicted proteins | sample 531321 | NCBI WGS metagenome assembly CEUU01 (sample SAMEA2622658, study PRJEB7988) | marine metagenome | isolation source: saline water (ENVO:00002010), including
ACAAGGATTAATCACAACAATTCATGAATATGGTATTACTAAAGATTTAGTAAAAGAATTAAATAGGGGACTTAAAAATAGACCCACAGCAATATTAATACCTTGTTTATATGAAGAATTTGAAAGACCTGCATTAAAAGATATAAGAGAGGTTCTTAAAAATTTAAATGGATTAAATGAATTAGTTATAGCTCTTTCGGCCAAATCTGTAGAACAAGTAAAAAAGGCTAAAGCATTCTTTGACTTAATGCCTTTTCCTGTCCATTTACAATGGACCAATTCTCCATCAGTTATCGAACTTTTGAGATCTCAAGAAAAAAATGGTCTCGAATTATTAGGTGTTCCTGGCAAAGGTTGGGCTGTATGGCAAGGGATTGGAGTAGCCACAAGAAAATCTGAAGTAGTTGCTTTATTTGATGCTGATATAAGAACATTTAGTCCACTATATCCTTCAAAAATGATTTTACCTTTGCTTGACGATTCTTTTGGCATTTCATACGTAAAAGCATTTTATAGTAGGTTGTCTTTAGAGACCAAAGAATTACAAGGTAGAGCAACAAGACTATTTGTAGGACCATTACTAGCGAGTTTGGAACAATTAGTAGGAAAAGGATCATTCCTTCAATATCTCCAGTCATTTAGATATCCATTAGCAGGAGAATTTGCATTTACTAAAGATCTCGCAATGAATTTAAGAATTCCTTGTGATTGGGGTCTTGAAATTGGCCTGCTTTCAGAAGTTTACAGAAATGTGAGAACTTCAAAAATTGCTCAAGTAGATTTAGGTTTATTTGATCATAAACATAAAACTATTGGATCATCCTCAAAAGAGGGATTGCAGAGAATGTGTACTGAAATATTATCAAGCGTTTTACGTGGATTAATGGAACATCAAGCAGAAACCTTAACTAATACAAAACTTTCTACGCTAGAAGTACTGTATAAAAGAGTCGGAGAGGATAGAGTTAAGCAATTCGGATTAGATTCAGCAATAAATAAGATTCCATATGATAGACATGAAGAAGAACTATCTGTGCAGAAATTCGCTAAATTATTAAGGCCTGCTACAGAAAGTTTTTTAAAAAGCCCTGCAACCCAGCAATTACCAAGTTGGTCTCGAGTACTTTCATGTGAGAAAAGGCTTCAAGATGATTTAGCCTTATCAGGATCCAAAGATTATTAGAATTCAAATATAAAAAAAGAGAAAATAAGCAAGGATTAATAAAAAGCTTTTAATAGAAATCAATCTTATTTTCACATCTTATTAAATCAATTCGATTAGGATGGTCATTGATATATCTGTTGAACTCCATTGCTAGAGTTCTCGCCTCGTAAGCATCATATGCATAAAAACAACTTTCTAATCTCTTATTATTAAAATTTCTATAATGAACTGTGTAAGGTTTCAAATTAAAATTATTTTCATTTGAATTTTTTAAAAAAACCATTTTGTAATCTATTCATATCTAAAACTTGCAATAATTATTTTTAATAAGGAATAAAATTTGTTGTTATCAATATAAATAAAATTTACTAATTATTATTTTTCTCATTATTTAATTGTTTATTATTTATACTTTTTAACTTCTTGACATTTTGGCCCTCTATAATTGAAACAAAATAAGATAATATTTTCCCAAAAAAAGGATACCAAAATTTATCATAAAAAATTTTCAGCATAGCTATGCTACTAAGTATGAGTCTTTATAATCATCTAATTCAATATAATTTTCAAAATTATCAAGATCTATAGAATTAAAAATATGTTGCATCAATAAAAAATCAAGTTCACATTTTAATAAATTATCTTGCGTTTCAATAATATCATCTACAAAAAAATCAAACGCTGACAGTTCTTTACTCATTTTCCCTTGAAAAATTAAAATAACTATACCTTATTAGTTTTATAAGTCAATACTTATCGTTGAAATATCTAAATTAAAATATCAAAAATATAGATAAACAACTATTTTTTTTAATTTCATTTACCAAAAAAAACTTGAAAAAATTGAATTATATGTAATGTTAAAAAAAATAATTTTTAACTAAATGTCTATTGTCATACAGGAAAAAATCTATAAACAAGATGCAAAACTTATTGAGTCAAATTTCAAAACAGCATTTATTGATAAAGATAAAATTTCTGGACTAACAAAATGTTATTGGTTTAAAGGGAGTAGAAATCGGGGAATGAATTAAAGCTTTCCTTTCCCTTATTTAAAAAAGATCATTTATAGATAAAATTTTCATAGGATTTTTCATTAATTAACAATATATAAATGTAATTTATAAATATAATGGATAGAATTTGTTTAGAAATTTTTTTTAAATGTCCGATCTGCTCCAAAAAGATCTTGGATCCAGCTTATTAGCTTTTACAGTTTTATTAGGTTGGATTGGAATCGGATTTGTTTTGCTGAGAATTTTGGCACTTTCAATCAAAAGAATACTTGAAGCTGTTTTTAAACTCTCCAATAAAAATAAAGGGATATAATGATTTTTTCTGCGCAGAAATTAATCATATATGATAGTTTAAGAGGATGGAATTTCTAGATTTAGTACAGGTGGGATCATCTGTAAAAGTTAATGTTAACCTTTCAAAAGATAGATTAACTTCAAAAACAATAGATGCAATTGAGGTTAATCCAATTTGTACTGTTAAAGATTTTAGGTTAACTGATGGTAAAGGAGTTGGTGTGATAGTAGAACTGTCTAATGGCCAAAATGAATGGTTTTTTGAGAATGAAATAGAAATACTTGATGATGAAGGTAAAATCGTTAAGAGGGAAGAAAAATTAGAGAAAAATTTCTTTTTGTATGAATTTTTAAATAATATAGAATATAAGCCCAAGAATAATATAAAAGAGCTTGTTAATCCTATTAATTTTTTTTCATGGTTAATTTATTCCTTAAAAGACATATTTTAAAATATAATTTATATGTAATTTAATATTAAATTTAAAAGCATTAGTACAAATCAAACATAATAAACACAATTTTATTCTATGTATAAGAATATTATCGAAGTGAAGGCCATTAACAAATTCTTTACGATATCCTCAAGAGAGCCAGGATTAAAAGCTACATTAAAACACTTCTTTAATAGGAAAACATTTGAAAAAAAAGTAGTAAAAAATATTAACTTTGAAATAACAGAAGGAGAGATTGTCGGTTTTTTAGGTGCTAATGGAGCAGGTAAAACAACCATCTTAAAAATTTTATGTGGTTTACTATATCCATCTAACGGATATGTATCTGTAGCTGGGTACACACCTTATGAAAGGAATTCGTCATTTCTGAAGAAAATCTCTCTGATAATGGGGCAGAAACAACAACTTATATGGGATCTACCACCATTAGATTCATTTTATTTAAATGCGGCAATCTATGGAATCGAAAAAAATGAGGCAAAAAAAAGGATACAAAGCCTATCTGAAATGCTTGAAATTAGTAATGAACTTTATTTGCCAGTGAGGAAATTATCTCTAGGTCAAAGAATGAAGGCAGAATTACTAGCAGCACTTATCCATAATCCCAGTATTTTATTTCTAGATGAACCTACATTAGGACTTGATATAAATGCTCAAGCAAATCTAAGACAATTTCTCCAAAAATACAACAAAGATACAGGAGCTACAATTTTATTAACTAGTCACTACATGAAAGACATTACATATCTTTGCGAAAGAGTTATCTGCATTCATGAAGGTTATGTAACTTATGATGGGGAATTAAAGAAATTACTAACAAAACTTTCTCCGAATAAAGACATCACAATAATTTGTAAAAATGATAAAGATCTAGAAAATATTAAAAAGATAGGATTAGAAATTAAAAATGTAAATGATAATCAGATTACTTTCACAGTCAAAAAAATAAATTTCAAAAATAGTCTCAAAGAAATTCTTAATAAATTTGATATTGAGGATTTGCACATAACAGAACCTCCTATTGATGAATTAATTGGAAAAATTTTAATAAACAAAAATTAATTATGAAGAAGTCCTATATTTACAAATTAACGACTTTATTAAAAACTCAATATTCAAATATGCTTGAATATAGAGTAGAAATTGCTTTATGGGCTATCTCTGGAATAATTCCATTCTTCATGTTAAATATATGGACTAATAACGGATTAAATGAATCTATAAATATAAGTAATGTAATGCTTTCAAGATACTTCTTAAGTGCTTTTTTTGTAAGACAATTTTCAGTAGTGTGGGTTGTATTTACATTTGAAGAGGATTCTTTATTAGGAAAAATTTCACCCTATCTAATACAACCCGTACATCCTTTTATGCGATATTTTGCTCAACATATTGCAGAACAAATAACAAGATTTCCTTTTGCTTTGGTAATAGCTATTTTCTTTTTTTTATTTAATCCGGAGAGCATATGGATGCCATCATTCTTTGTCATTATTATTTCTATAATTTGCACTTTTTTTTCATTTTTAATTCAATTCTTGATGCAATCAATTATTGCTTGCTTATGTTTTTGGACAGAAAAATCAAGTTCTATTGAAAAATTATTATTTATTCCAACATTATTTCTTTCTGGCTTATTAGCACCTGTAGATTCATTCCCTGAGTATGTAAAGTCCTGGATATATTTAACACCTTTTCCTTATTTAATTGATTTTCCAGCAAATGTATTATCTGGCAATCAAAATATAATTTCAAAAGGTATTTTAATGCAAATATTCTGGATTATTTTATTTTTTACAATTTTTAGAAATGTTTGGAAATTAGGTACTAAGAAATACACAGCAATGGGTTTATGAATATCAAAAAGTATTTAAGAGTTTATTCTTATTTTAATTACTCATCATTTTCAATTGAGTTGGAGTATAAGATAAATTTGTTTATTGATTTAGTTACTTCTATTTTAGGTTTAATAGGTAGTTTGTTTTTATTAAGTATATTTTTCTCTAATACCAAAGATTTAGGAGGATGGAGTTTTGATCAAGCTCTTATTATACAAAGTATTTATACAATCTTAAACGGAGTCACAAATACATGGTTCAGTCCCAACTTGACTGAAATAGTTAAGTATATTAGAGAAGGGACATTGGATTATGTTCTTATTAAACCTATTGATAGTCAGTTTTGGATCTCCTTAAAAAGAATTTCGCCAACAGGATTAATTGAAATACTACTAGGATTATTTGTACTTATTTATTGTTTTTATTTAAATAATATATCTTTCTCTTTTTCATCATTCATGATGTTAGTGCTTACATTAATTTGTTCTATTTCAATACTTTATAGTCTTTGGTTTCTTATATCAACTACAACTATATGGTTTATTAAAACATGGAATGCTACTGAAGTTTTAAGATCCTTTTTATATATTGGAAGGTTTCCGTTGAATTCCTTCTCATTTCCTTTAAGAATTTTCTTTAGTACTATTATTCCAATTACTTTTATAACGACTATTCCTTCTGAAGTAATCTTAGGATTATCAACTTTTTGGAAAATACTTTTAGAAATATTTGTATCTAGTTCTTTTCTATTTTTTTCCAGAAAGTTTTGGAAATTTGCTTTAAAATTCTATACTTCAGCTTCAAGTTAATTTATCTCATCATTTTGCTATCTCCCTGCAAAATTCCCAAATTTTTTGCTTACTCAATTGATTTGTTAGTTTAGACAATTTTCTAAAATTCTTTGGTGACTTATCTACAAGAATTAACTTACAAAAATAATTTATTTCAAAGGATCTTGATAATTTTGATAAATTCAATGAAATATTTAATAAAAGCAAAGAAAAGACAGCAAATAGTATTATTGCAAATGTAAATGAAAGTTTATTTAAAAAACTATTTTGGTCTGTTTTGACCTCAAATCTCATTATTCCATAACATATTTAGGACACTTTACAGCTGCTACAGCTATAGCCGCTACCTTAAAATTCTCTGATTCTTCTATTATTTTTTTTACCTTTAATGCACCAAACTTATGACTAGCATCACTATAAGCCAATAAAAGAGATTTATAATTATCGAAACCAAAATCTCTGTATTCACAGAAATTATTACCTACAAGATTTAACAATGTTAATAGACTCAATTCAACCACAGTTCTCAAAATTGAAAAGCCATATATGAATAATACAATGAAAAAAGCTTTATTCAAGTAGGTATGAAGGTAAAAAAGTATAAAGAACTCATTAACTAAAAATCAATAAAGCTTCTATGAAAGATTGCCAATTATAATAAACACTATCCGTGGTGTACTAAATAAACAATTAGCCCACTACAGGTAGGGGCTTGCATTTTCCGCGAAATTGGTTTAAAACTAAGGTTCCCCATCACCTGGCTTCACAAATGTGAAGCCTTTTTTTTTAATTCTTTAATTAACTACATAAACTTCATTTACTTTTTAAAAGATTATATTCAAATTAATAAATATAAAAAATTCAAGTAAGAATATTCAATTAAAAAGATTAATTTTTTAAAATTTCAAGAATCAAAGAAATACCAATTAATAAACATAGGCAAGTAAAAAATTTTTTTACTAACTTATTACCTTTTAAATTTGATAAGTGTGCACCGGTAAATCCACCTAAAAATGATCCAATTATTAAGATCAATAAAATATTTAAAGGTAAAACTCCTATTTTACTTAATGCAATTGCTCCAACAGCATTCCAAAATATTCCAACTGATAAGAAAGTAATACTAATTGCACTAAGAAAATCTATTCCAAAGGTTTTTATTAATAATATTGTTACTAATATGCCAGTACCTGAAGAAATCGATCCGTTTAGAATTGCGATCATAAAGGTAATAATACTAAATTTAAAATTTGAGAATAAACTCGTTTCTTTTTTAATAGTTATTAAACCTAAATCAACGTCAAGATAAGAATATATTGCTAATGAGATAGAAAATATTGCTAATAAAATATACAAGAATTCCTCTGATAAATAATTAACAAGGGAAGCACCTAAAATAACTCCAGGAATACCAACTAGTAATAATTGAAAAACTATATAATAGTAACTCTTTAAATTTGGTAAGTTTCTTATAGAGCCACCAAATCCAAGTGCAACTGTAGCTATTTTATGAACAGCTAAGGCTTTATAGTAAGGAATTCCAAATATCAATAAAGCGGGTAATTGAAGTAAACCTGCACCACCGCCAGCTATTGATGAGAAGAAATTAGATAAGAATGAAATAAATAAAAGTAATATTTCATCAATAGTGGATAGTTCTTGATATATTTGGAAATCCAAAGAATTGCGAAATAAGTATAGGCTATAAATAATCTAATTCTATAACATCTATTTTATAAACCTCAAATACTAAATATCTTTAAAAGTGTTGATCAAATATAAATTTTAAATGCTAATATCTTTAATAATTTAGATTTATAGATGCATAAACAGGATGCTATTTATCTAGAACAATTATGTCCCAAAATTAACAATAAAAATTGGAGAGAATCATTACATAAAATCACTAAAAACAAATGTATTTATTGTGGAGAGTGCTCAGAATCAATTGACCACTTATCCCCAAGATCTAAAGGTGGAAAAACTATCACAAGTAATTGTGTTCCTTGTTGCCTTTCTTGCAACGGAGAGAAATCTGATTATGAAGTGCTTGATTGGTATAGGAAGCAAAAATTTTATGACCCAAGAAGAGCAATGGCTATAAGAGCATGGTTAAATAAAGATTTGAAATTAGCAACTCAATTATTAGGTTATTTAAATTAGTTAAAGATGAATTCCTTTTAATAAAACATATATCTATCGCATAAATTTTAATAAGATATGAAAATTCTATTACGAAGGTATTTGTAATTTATTAAAATTATTGCTTTGAATATATTTGTCCTTCCAAATAATAGGTGAATCTATAACTTTTCTTTCAGGTGACTTAACTGAAAAAATTAATCCAAAAATAAAAAATATGGTAATTAAAATTATTAAAATTACATTTTTATCAGAAATATTGTTCATTAGAATAACTTAGCCTGATAACTTCTTATTAGGTGTAGTTTTTTCATTAATTTCTAAGAAATATTTTTTGAAATAATTAATTCCCTCTTTACCTGTCAATCCAAATGTCCATCCACATTTATTTATAACCTTAATAGATATTTGATTTGCCAAGTCGTCTTTTAAGATAAATTTTTTTTGAGGATTCAAAGAAAACGCAACAATATTTTCTGTTTCTATTATCGCAGATCTCATTGCTTGGTCTTTAGAGAAACCGCTATCAATTCCTTTGCAAAACTTACCAGAAAAGTTATTAGAAATTCTATTTCTTAGAGCAATAGAACTTGGATTTGTAGCTTGAGAAGATAAACTTGGATATGGATTTATTGTGATGACAAGAACAGTAATTAAACTAAAAATAATTTTTAACAAAAGAGAAAATAAGTAATATATTTAATTTAACACAAAAGAAATTTGATTTTTATACGAATTTCTCATATTTTATTTAAAAGTTTATTTATTTAAATTTCAATTTATTAAAAACAAACAAATATTCGATCAAAATGAGGCATAGTGTTTAAGTAATTGAATTATTAATATGTTTAATTTTACCGCTACACTACTTTTTTTCCCTGATTGGCCAAATGGATTTCCCTCTGACTTTCTAATACTTCATTTTTTTATAGGAGCAATATTTATACCATTTATAATAATAAGCAGAAGAGCAAGGAGTTTTGATAAGAAAAACCCAGAAGCTTACTTAAATGGTTATAAGGAATATAATCCAAATGCATATTTAGGTTACGAAGAAATTAAGTAAGATTTCTTAAAATCTAATTATCCCATGAAAGAAAATGTAGATCTAACAATATTTAGTCCAACAGCTCCACTAGGAATTTTTATAATTTTCTGTGGATTAATTTTTAGTTCAATAGTATTTTATATTATTTATGCTGTCAGTACGAATAAGGAGTCGTTAGAAGACAAGAAAATGAGGGACAAAAAAGATACGCTACAAAAAGAAAAAATAAATAGACTTTTTCCTAAGAAAAAATAGTTTTTATAAATTTTACTTTTAAAAGATATTTGTTTAAAACGAAAATAACTTCATCCATAGGATCTGAAAACATTTTCTCAACTTCAATGAAATCAAACATCACAAAACCTAATCTTATCAAGACAATACACTATATGCGAGGAATCACATATAATTTTCTTTAATAAATTTATCTAAGCTTGATTTTAGTATGTTAAAAATAATCAATAACTATATTATTACAAAAGGTAATTGGAGAATTATTGAGTTTTGATAAGCAGTAATTTATTTTTAATACTTGCCAATGGAGAGATAAATGGAATAGGTTACTGGCTAATTGATACAACATTTTATGATAAACCTTTAATAGAGAATAAAGAATTATTAGAATGCCATAGGAAAGAACTGATAGGTGAGGAATCCGCTAAAAAAGTACTTTATGCAATACATTTTAATATTGAAAACTTGTTGAACGATTTAAAAAAGGAAGGTTATCTAATCGAATCACCGCCAAAAGGGATACCATTTAATCTTCCTTTAGAAGTGCTAGAAAATATATTTGACTTTTGGTTAGATGCATATAAGTCTCAATCTTCATGGAAGACATCAATAGGACTCCTTAAAATTAAAAAGAGAGTATCATTATCAAGCATAATTAGCAGTGAGGGCATTAAAAATCATGTTAAAGATTTAGCTGTAAAAGTTGAAAAACTTCATAATTATAGACCTAGCAAATCTCAAGATCACAAGAATAAGGATCCCATGTGGAGAGAGTAATAGTATTTTTTAGATTTTTTATTAGATTACAAAAGAAAAAAGCTTATAATTACAGTTATTTATATGAATAACCAATTCTCATTTACCCAGGAACAGATGAATGGCATTGTTGAAACTACTTATAAAAATATAATTAATGAGTGCAAAAATCTTATTAAAGAAACAAATTGTCCAAATGAACAAGTGATCGCACTTCTGAGTTTAGTTGCTTCTAGCTATACTCCCTCTGTTGAAGAGAAATAACAGGTATATTAAAACTTATTTCTGTAGATTAAAATTATAAAAAAAGATTAATATCATTAATCTGAAGTAAATAAATATATCGTGAGATGATAAATAAACTATTAATTCATTAATGAATTAATAATCTTTTCATTCAAGTAAAGAATAAAAAAGTAAATTCTTAAATTGATTAAAAATTGTATTTAGTGATAAATTCATTAATATAAT
>CEUU01034100.1_pt1 | contig 10181 bp, 19 predicted proteins | sample 531321 | NCBI WGS metagenome assembly CEUU01 (sample SAMEA2622658, study PRJEB7988) | marine metagenome | isolation source: saline water (ENVO:00002010), including
ATCAAATTTTGATATGGGGGTCATGGGTCACGCATATTATGACGCTGGTTCGAATGCAAATTATGGTGGGAACTTTTCAGCTTGGAATAGTGGTTGGGCATTGAGAAACGATAATGTGGATATACAATTAAATAAAGATTCGTTATCAAATGGTTATAATATTGGTTGGACTGAGACCGATGAATGGATGAAATATTCGGTTATAATTGATTCATCTGGTCTTTATGATGTTGATGTTAGAGTTGCTACAGAAGATAATGATGGTTCATTTTATTTTAAAATGGAAAATGACCAACTGTCTGAAATAATTCAGGTTCCAAAAACAGATTCTTGGGAAGATTGGATAAATATTTCAGTTGATTCGCTTGTGATTTATAAGGATAATAAAGAATTGTATTTTTATGTTAATAAAGGCACATTCAATTTAAGTTACTTTGATTTTAAAAAAATTGGTAAAATTTCAGATGTTCAATCAAAATATATTTCATCTGTTACAAGTGATGAAAATTCTATTTTAATAACTTTAAATAAAAATATTGATCAATCTATTGATATTAATCTAAGTGATTTTATTTTATCAATTAATAATCAAAATGTTGATATAGAAAAAGTAAGTTATTCTATGTTATCGTCAAGATCAATTTTATTAGAGCTTTCACAGCTAATATTACCAACTGATACATTAAGAATATCATATGATGGAAATTCAATTAAAACATCTGATAATCTTAACCTGAAAAATTTTCAACAGGAGGTTGTTAAGAATACTATTTCGTTTGTACATAATATCCCTGGAAAAATTGAAGCAGAATATTATTACTTTCAGAAAGGGATAGAAGTTGAGTCAACTACTGATACAGGAGGTGGACAAAATATAGGAAGTTTGGATGATGGTGATTACGCAGAATATTTTGTTAATATTATTGATAGCGGAACTTACAATGTAACATTTAGATCAGCTGCAGATCCTGCTTGGTCCTCTGGCGGTCAATTAGAGTTATCAATTTATGATTCTACAACAACAAATTATATATCACTCCAAAATGTAGTTTTGCCTCAGACTGGAGGGTGGCAGCAATGGAAAAACACAAGTAAGGGACTTACATTACCTAAGGGTGAGCATCTTATTAGACTAAAAGTAATTCAAGGCCCATTTAATTTAAATTGGTTTTCTTTTGATGATTCAGAGTCCCTTGGATTACCAGTTCCTGGTAAAATAGAGGCTGAAGATTATGTAAAACAAGAAGGTGTGACCTTTTTAAGTCAGTCCAACAGTGATATTCAATATATTGGATATTTAGATTCTGCTGACTATACAGATTACATTATTGATGTTAAAAAGTCTGGTATTTATGATCTGAGCTACAGAGTTGCTTCAGATGGAAGTCAGAGTTATGCTAATGGCGGAAAAATTGAATTACAAAAAATATTAGAATCCGGTGAATATGAGATATTGCATACTATTACGTTTCCGGCAACGAATGGCTGGGAGGACTGGGTTACCTTTAACGAGTTCCCTAAAATAAATCTAGAAATGGGTGAGATAAATATTAGAATGATGTACAAAAAAACCCCATTCAATTTAGATTGGGTTCTTTTCGAAGAATTTACCGGTGAAGTTTTAGGATTAGAATTAAATGATATAAGAATTAAAGTATTCCCTAATCCTACTAAAGGTGCTTTGAATATAGAATCTGATTTTGTCCCAAAAGAAACTATTAATTATAAAGTTATTGATAATTTAGGTTCATTAATATTTGAAAGAAGTGTTAATTATAATTCTAGAATAAAAGATTTGATTAATCTAAATAATGTACCATCTAACATGGTTTTTCTTATAATTTCTGAAGGAGATAGAGTTATTTGTGTTAGGAGAGTAATTAAAGAGAAATAATTTTAATTATATCTCTTATTTTTCATCAAAAAATAAGTTTTCTAATATTTGAAGAGATAGCTTAAATTGTTATCTTTGCACACATTTTGACTAAAAAAATTGGTCACAAATTTAATATTATGTCAGGAATTATAGGTAAAAAATTGGGTATGACGAGCGTTTTTGATGCTAAAGGTAAAAGCGTTGGCTGTACCGTAATTGAAGCAGGGCCTTGTTTTGTCACACAAATCAAAAATAGGGATACTGATGGATATAGATCTATCCAGTTGGCATATGACGACATAAATCCAAAGAGCCTAAATAAATCATCTAAAGGTCATTTTGAAAAATCTAAGGTCACTCCTAAAAGAAAGCTTATTGAATTTAGAAATTTCAGAAAAGAATTCGACGAAAAAGTAAAACTTGGGATGGAGATTAATTTAACCGATGTTTTTAATGAAAATGAATTCCTTGATGTTACTTCTGTATCTAAGGGTAAAGGTTTTCAAGGTGTTGTAAAGAGACATAATTTCGGTGGTGTAGGGCAAAACACACACGGTCAACATAACAGAAATAGAGCTCCTGGTTCAATTGGTGCGGGTTCAACTCCTTCAAGAGTTTTTAAAGGCATGCGTATGGCTGGAAGGACTGGAGGTAATAAGGTAACTATACAAAATCTTAAGATATTAAAGATTGATAAAAAAGAAAATTTAATTTATGTAGGGGGATCTGTACCCGGGGCGAAAAACTCATATGTAGTCCTCTCAAATTGATAAATAATGAAAGTAGATATAAATAAAATTTCTGGAAAAACAAGTGGTAAGAAAGTTACTCTATCAGATAAGATTTTTGCTATTGAGCCTAATGATCACGCCATATATCTTGATATTAAAAGTTTTTTGGCTAATAAAAGACAAGGAAATAGTAAGGTTAAGGGAAGATCTGAGATTGTAGGTTCAACCAGGAAAATTAAAAAGCAAAAAGGTACAGGTACAGCTCGTGCAGGTAGTATTAAATCTCCTCTTTTTAGAGGTGGGGGTCAAATATTTGGTCCTGAGCCGAGAGAGTATAAGAATAAGGTTAATAAAAAGTTAAAAAACCTTGCAAGAAAATCAGCCCTATCATATAAGGTAAAAGAGAAGTCATTGGTTATTCTAGAAAAGTTTAATCTAAAGTCTCCTAAAACTAAAGAATTTGCCGGTATACTTTCAAACTTTTCAATCCTTGATAAAAAATCTATATTCTTTTTAAATGAGGATAATAATAATATTGTACTTTCTTCAAATAATTTAAAGAACGCATCTGTAAAGAATATAAATGAAATCAATACATATGATATTATTCATGCTGATAATGTTTTTATCGTTGAAGATTCTGTTGAAAAATTAAATGAAATTTTAAATTGATGGCTGTTTTAATTAAACCAATTCTTACTGAAAAAGCTACTTCCTCGAATGAAAGTGGAAAATTCTCATTTATTGTTAATAGGAAGGCAAATAAAATACAAGTAAAGAAAGCTGTTGAAAAAACTTATAAGGTTAATGTTATAAGCGTAAATACTATAAACGTATTAGGAAAGTCCATTTCTAAATTTACTAAAACGGGTATAGTTAATGGTAGAAAGCCTTCATACAAAAAGGCAATTGTTCAATTAAAAGAAGGTGAGTTTATTGATTTTTACTCACAGGTTTAATTTCTAATACTATGACAAAAAAAATAAGACCAATTACTCCTGGATTAAGATTTAGAATACCTCCCTCTTTTGATGAGATAACTACTAATAAACCTGAGAAATCACTTGTTACAACATTGAAAAAGTCTGGAGGGAGAAATAGTAGTGGAAAGATGACTGTTAGAAATGTTGGTGGAGGTCACAAAAGAAAGATTAGAATTGTTGATTTTAAAAGAGTTAGGGATGGAATTGAAGCAAAAGTAAAATCTATCGAATACGATCCAAATAGATCTGCTAATATTGCTTTAATAAACTATTCTGATGGACATAAAAGTTATATTATTGCTCCAAGTGGGCTGATAGTTGGACAAAAGGTTATATCTGGAGATTCTGCGCCAATTGAAATTGGTAACTGCTTAAAACTTAACGATATTCCTCTTGGTACAATTATTCATAATGTTGAACTTTTTCCTTCAAAAGGTGCATCACTTGCAAGAAGTGCTGGTTCCTTTGCTCAACTTGTTGCTAAGGAGGGAAAGTACGGGACAATTAAATTACCTTCTGGAGAAATGAGACTTGTTCTGTTAACATGCAGAGCTACTATTGGTTCTGTATCTAATTCAAATCATATGAATACAAGGCTTGGAAAGGCTGGTAGAAATAGATGGCTTGGTAGAAGACCTAGGGTTAGGGCTGTTGCTATGAATCCTGTTGATCACCCAATGGGAGGTGGTGAAGGTAAAGCTTCTGGAGGTCATCCAAGGTCAAGAAATGGATTATATAGCAAAGGCCTAAAAACAAGAAAGAAAAATAAATATTCAGATAAATTAATTATTAAAAAAAGAAAATAATATAAAATGGCAAGATCACTAAAGAAAGGACCGTACATTGATTTCAGACTTCTAAAAAAGATAGAAGTTGCGAATGATAAGGGTAGCAAAAGTGTTATCAAAACATGGTCCAGAAGATCAATGATTTCACCAGATTTCGTTGGCCATACATTTGCAGTCCATAATGGAAATAAATTTGTTCCAGTATTTGTTACTGAAAATATGGTTGGACATAAATTAGGTGAATTTTCTCCCACTAGAAACTTTAGAGGTCACGTAAATAAGAAAAATAAATAATGGAGGCAATTGCTAAATTAAATAATGTACCTACTTCACCTCGAAAAATGAGGCTGATTGCAGACCTAATTAGGGGTAAGGAGGTTGATATGGCGCTTAATATATTGAAATTTGATTCTAAGGTTGGATCTAAGAAAATGGAAAAGCTACTACTGTCTGCAATTGCAAATTGGCAGGATAAAAATAAAAATGAAAAAATTGAGGAAGCAAACTTATTTATTAAAGAGATCTTTGTTAATGGTGGTAAAATGATCAAAAGATTGCGTCCTGCTCCACAAGGAAGAGCACACAGGATAAGAAAAAGATCGAACCATATTACAATGGTATTAGATAATTTAATCAAAAAAACAAAAGAAAAAGATGGGACAAAAAATTAATCCAATAGGTTTAAGATTAGGTATTATCAAAGGCTGGGAATCTAGCTGGTATGGAGGAAAAAACTTTGCAGATAAAATTGTTGAGGATCAGAAGATTAGAAAATATATTAACTTCAGGATACCTAGGGGTGGTATATCTAAAGTTGTAATTGAGAGGACTATGAAACTCCTTGAAATAACTATTCATACCGCAAGACCGGGAATAATTATTGGTAAAGGTGGAAGTGAAGTTGATAAACTAAAAGGAGAGCTTAAAAAGCTAACTGGTAAAGATATCCAGATTAATATTTTTGAAATTAAAAGACCAGAAGTAGACGCGAAACTGATTGGTGATTCAATAGCTCAACAGTTAAGAGCAAGAATTTCACATAGAAGGGCAATGAAGCAAGCTATTGCTTCTGCTGTTAGAGTTGGTGCCAAGGGTATAAAAGTAAAAGTTTCAGGTAGAATTGGTGGTGCTGAAATGGCAAGATCTGAACAATACAAAGAAGGTAGAACACCCTTGCATACTATAAGGGCTGATATTGACTATGCTATATGTGAGTCACAAACAATTTATGGAAAAATTGGTGTAAAAGTTTGGGTTTATAAAGGAGAAGTTGTTGGAAAAAGAAATCTATCTCTAAATGTTGGAAGTAAAAATGCATTTAAAGCTTAATAATTAATATAATGTTACAACCTAAAAGAACAAAGTTTAGAAAAAAGCAAAAAGGTCGAGTCAAGGGTATTGCTCAAAGAGGCCATACCATTAGTTTTGGATCATTTGGTATTAAGTCTCTTGAAGCTGGTTGGATTACATCAAGACAGATTGAGGCTGCAAGGATTGCTGTAACTAGAAAGATGAAAAGAGAAGGTCAAGTTTGGATAAGAATTTTTCCAGATAAACCAATAACTAAAAAACCTGCAGAGGTAAGAATGGGTAAAGGAAAAGGAGCACCTGAATATTGGGTTGCTGTAGTTAAACCTGGAACTATAATGTTTGAGGCAGGTGGTGTGACTACTGATGTAGCTAAAGAAGCATTAAGATTAGCCGCACAAAAATTACCGGTTAGAACAAAATTTGTTACAAGAAGAGATTACGTAGAATAAAATGAAAAATTCAGAACTAAGAGCACTTTCATTAGAAGAACTTCAAAAGAAGTTAATAGTTGAGAAAGATAACCTCGAGAAGCTCATCTTTTCTCATGCTGCTACTCCAATTGAAAATCCTATGAAAATAAAAGTAGCGAGAAAATTTGTCGCCAGAATTAAAACAGAAATTAATAATAAAGCTAAATAGTTATGGACAGAAACTTAAGAAAACAAAGAGAGGGTAGAGTAACTAGTAATAAAATGGATAAAACAATAACTGTTGAAGTTCTAAGAAGAGTAAAGCATCCTATTTATGGAAAGTTTGTTAAGAAAAGTTCAAAGCTTACTGCTCATGATGAAAAAAATCAATGTGATATTGGCGATTTAGTAAAAGTTATGGAGACCAAACCTATTAGTAAAAACAAGAGGTGGAGATTAGTTAAAATTGTTGAAAAGGTAAAATAATATGATACAGCAAGAAAGTAGACTTAAAGTAGCAGATAATAGCGGTGCCAAAGAGGTACTTTGCATACGGGTACTAGGTGGTACAAAGAAAAGGTATGCATCTGTTGGAGATAAAATTGTTGTTTCTGTTAAGAATGCAATCCCATCAAGTTCAGTTAAGAAAGGTGCTGTTTCTAGAGCTGTTGTTGTTAGAACTAGAAAAGAGGTAAGAAGAAAGGATGGGTCTTACATTAGGTTTGAAGATAATGCCGCAATACTTTTAAGTGAAAATGATGAATTAAGAGGTACCAGGGTTTTTGGTCCTGTGGCAAGGGAGTTAAGAGAAAAGAACTTTATGAAAATTATTTCATTAGCACCAGAAGTATTATAAGAATATATTTATGAAACTACATATTAAAAAAGGAGATACAGTATATGTTTTGTCAGGAAACGACAAGGGTAAAACAGCCAAGGTATTGACTGTTTTTCCTAAAGATTTCAAGGCAATAGTTGAAGGACTAAATCTTTCTACTAAACATATTAAACCCTCTGCAGATAACCCAAAAGGTGGTATAGAAAAACAAGAAGCACCAATACATATAAGTAATCTTATGTTAGTAGATCCTGCTGATGGTAAACCAACAAAGTTTTACAGAAAAAGAAATAAGGAAGGTAAGATTGAGCGTTTGTCTAAAAAAACTAATAAAGTAATATAAGATGGCTATATCAAGATTGAAAAAAATGTATACAGATGAGATTGTACCAAATTTAATGGAAAAGCTTAAATATAAGTCTGTTATGCAGGTACCAAAAATTAAAAAGATTTCAATTAACCAGGGTCTTGGAGCTGCTGTTAATGATAAAAAACTTATTCAAGCAGGTGTTGATGAACTTACACTTATAGCTGGTCAGAAAGCTGTAGCTACTAAAGCAAAAAAATCTATATCAAATTTTAAATTGAGAGAAGGTATGCCTATTGGTGCTAAGGTAACCCTTAGAGGGGATATGATGTATGAGTTCTTAGATAGATTAATTTCTGTAGCAATACCAAGGGTTAGGGATTTTAGAGGGTTAAATAATAAAGGATTTGATGGTAACGGAAATTACACATTAGGAGTAAAGGAACAGATAATATTTCCTGAAATTAGTATAGATAAAATTAATAAGGTAACTGGAATGAATATAACTATCGTTATTGATTCTAATACTGATAAAGAAAGTTTTGAATTATTAAAGGCATTTGGTATGCCTTTTATTTCAGCAAATTAAATTAATAATATGGCAAAAAATGCGATAAAAGTCAGAGAATTAAAAAGAAGAAAATTAGTAGAAAGATACGCTGCTAAGAGAAAAGAATTAAAAGCCAAAGGGGATTGGGAAGGTTTGGATAAACTTCCTAGAAATTCATCGGCTGTAAGATTGCACAATCGATGTAATTTGTCAGGCAGACCAAAAGGATATATGAGAAAATTTGGCATATCAAGATTAGAATTTAGAAAAATGGCTTCTGAGGGTAAGATCCCAGGTATAACTAAAGCTAGTTGGTAATTTTTTATTAAAATGATTAAATTTGCAAGCTTTTTAAAATTATGATATGAATACAGATACTATTGCAGACTTTTTAACTAGAATTAGAAATGCTATAAGTGCTAACCACCGTATAGTTGAGATTCCAGCATCTAATACAAAAAAAGAAATTACTAGGGTTTTGCATGAAAAAGGTTTTATTACAAATTATAAATTTGAAAATAATGATTCTCAGGGTTCCATAAAAATTGCTCTTAAATATAATCCTAGAACCAAACTTTCTGCAATTGAGAAGATCGTCCGAATTAGTAAACCAGGTTTGAGAAAATACGTTGGTTCAGATAATTTACCAAGAGTACTTAATGGTCTTGGAATAGCAATATTATCTACCTCAAAAGGAGTTATAACTGATAAAGAAGCAAGAAAATTAAAAATTGGTGGTGAGGTTTTATGTTACGTTTATTAAAAAATTATAAAAGATGTCAAGAATAGGTTTAAATCCAATATCAATCCCTGAAGGTGTTACAATAAATGTATCGGGTTCAAATATTAATGTCAAAGGACCAAAGGGGGAGCTGAATCAAAAATTTGATTCTGATTTTAAGACATCCATTAATGACAATATATTTACTATTCAGAGACCTTCAGAACAAAAAAGACATAAATCACTTCATGGGCTTTACAGATCACTTATCAATAATGCTGTGATAGGTGTTTCCGATGGATATGAGCATAAGTTAGAGCTTGTGGGAGTTGGTTTTAAAGCTTCAAATCAAGGTAATCTCTTAAATTTAACATTGGGGTATTCTCATAATATCTATTTTCAAGTTCCCGAAGAGATTAAAGTGTCTACAGAAACACAGAAGGGTAAACCACCTGTTATCACTCTAAATGGAATTGATAAACAACTAATTGGTCAGATTTCAGCAAAATTGAAATCATTAAGACCTGTGGAACCATACAAGGGTAAGGGTGTTAAATTTGTTGGTGAATACGTTAGAAGGAAAGTTGGTAAAACAGCAGCTGCATAAATTTTATAAAAATGAGTTTTAGTAAAGAAAGTAGAAGGTTAAAGATTAGAAAGAGTATCAGATCAAAGATTGTTGGTACAAAAGACAGACCTCGTCTTACGGTATTTAAAAGTAATAAAGCTATTTATTCTCAAATTATTGATGATGTAGCTGGTAATACCTTAATATCTTGCTCATCGTCTGAAATAAAGAAATTTGGTAATAATAACGTGACGTCTTGTAAAGAGGTTGGATTGAAATTAGCTGAAAAGGCTAAGAAAAAGAAAATTAATAAAGTTCTTTTCGATAGAAGTGGTTATTTATACCATGGTAAAATTAAATCTTTTGCAGATGGTGCAAGAGAGGGTGGATTAATATTTTAAATATGAAGAATATAAAAGCTAGTGATTTAGAGTTAAATGAAAAAGTAGTATCTATTCAAAGGGTTGCTAAAGTTGTAAAAGGTGGTAGAAGATTTAGCTTCTCTGCAATTGTTGTAGTTGGGAATGAGAATGGAGTTGTTGGTTATGGTTTGGGTAAGGCTAATGAAGTCACAAATGCTATCATCAAAGGTACTGACGATGCAAAGAAAAATCTTATTAATGTACCTGTATATAAAAATACAATCCCACACGATGTTCTTGGAAAATATGGAGGTGGTCTAGTCTTAATGAAGCCTGCTTCACCTGGAACTGGAGTAATTGCAGGAGGTGCAATGAGAGCTGTTATGGAAAGTGCTGGTATAAAAGATGTTTTAGCTAAGTCAAAGGGTTCTTCAAATCCACACAATGTAGTAAAAGCTACTTTTGATGGTTTGATGAGATTAAGAGATCCACTTGCTGTATCAAAACAAAGGGGTGTAAGTTTAAATAAGATTTTCAATGGTTAAACAAAAGAATATAAAAGTTTCAATCACTCAGGTTAGGAGTACAATATCTCAATCATCAAGACAGAAGAAAACCATCTCGGCTTTGGGTCTTGGAAAGATTAATAAGGTAGTGGAACAAGAACTGACTCCACAGATAAAGGGTATGATTGATAAGGTAAATCATTTGATAAAAGTAAAAGAAATAAAATAAT
>CEUU01254389.1_pt1 | contig 10148 bp, 7 predicted proteins | sample 531321 | NCBI WGS metagenome assembly CEUU01 (sample SAMEA2622658, study PRJEB7988) | marine metagenome | isolation source: saline water (ENVO:00002010), including
AAAAGGACATATTTACCCCTAAGAGAAGATAATGAAATTGGTTTACCATTAGTATCATTTAAAATAATCTCAGGAGCAATACTTCCAACAGAAACAGCTTTAATCTTTTTTAACTTATTTTCAAAGTTGATAAAATAAGAGTTGCTCTTAAATTCATCAAAATAACTATTATAAATTCCTTCCCAAAAAACGACATTTTCATCAATACTCAGGTAGTCAGAAAATATCAAAACTGCGAGAGACTTATCAACACTTCGTAAAAATTCTTTTAGTGATAACTCAAATTGATTTTTCTTAAATGAAACACTCTCTCTTATACTATTAATTAATTGAATATTTCTTTCCTCATTTGCACTAATAAATTCGATATTTAACTCTCTAATCTCTGATCGATAGTCAGATATCTTACTACTTATTGATCTTAAGATATTAGTATCAGGCGACCCTTCAATATCATATTTGAAAAGGCCTTCGTTATCATTGATTAAAACGCTGACATCAGTATCATTAAGTATTATATCAATACTTGATCTACCAATAAAATCTAGTCTATAAAGTGTTGATTCTGAAACGAAAATTTCAAATTCTAAAGTTTTATCTTGAAAGTTACCTGTCTTAACAAGCTCGATCGAGTAATCAGAATTTACTTTTTGTAGTCTAACTTCATCGTACTTATTATCTCCACTAATTTCTATAGAAAGAGTAATCTTATTTGCTTCTTGTGTGTAATTATCACACGAAAACATAGTGATTAGAAGTATGAAAAGGGCAATTGTATTTGATGATCTTTTTGTAAGCATATTTTAGTAAGTCAAAGTGTTGTGCATTTAAGGAACGATAAAAAATATTAATTGTTTATTACTGAATTAAAATAAGTCCTTCCATCTCTAATAACTTTATCAATTCCTTTTGTATTTTTTCCACCGGCAGTAGCTAAAAAATCTTGCCCACCACCAGCTCCATCAATACTAACAGTAAGTTTATTTATAACTTCATTAGCTTTTAATCCATATTTTTTAATGATATTCTTTGATATTAGTAATAATACGAGGGGTTTACCTTCAACAACAGAGGTTGATAGAAAAATTAAATTTTCATATTGACTATCAAACTCGAATGCAATCTTTTTAAGAGTTTCTACAGGTTCACCATCAAAATGATTAAAAATAAGGTTACAGTCATTTATTTTTTCAATATTATTTTTAATATCCTCTTTTATTAGTTTATGTTTTTGGACATTAAAATCTGAAATTTTTGATTCTAAATTTTTATTTTCTTTTAATAAATTTTTTACTGTTTTTATAATATCATTTGATCTAAGAATATCCTTTAAGTCTGCTAAAATATTTGATTCAGAATTAGTAAAATTTAATAATTCTAATGATGTTATAGCTTCAATTCTTCTAACACCAGATGATATTGAAGACTCAGACATAATTTTGAAAAGACCAATTTCAGAAGAATTATTAACATGAGTACCACCACAAAGCTCAACTGAGAATTTATTATCAATTATCACTACTCTTACTTTATCTCCATATTTCTCACCAAATAATGCCAATGCTCCCATTTTCTTCGCTTTATCTATTGTCATATTTTCTTTAGTTTCAACAGAAATACTTTCAGATATTTTTTCATTAACAATCGTATTAATAGTTTCAATTTCCTCTGGCTTAATTTTTTTAAAATGAGAGAAATCAAATCGTAAACTTTTTTCAGTAACTAATGAACCTTTTTGAACGACATGCTCCCCAAGAACCTGACGCAAAGCAGAGTGAAGAAGATGGGTTGCTGAATGATTTTTAGAAATAAAAGACCTTCTTTTTTGATCAATTTCTAAATAAAACTTACTATTTAAGCTTTTTGGTAGTGAATCTGTCTCATGTATTATAAGGTCATTCTCCTTTACAGTATTCGATACATAAATTTTTTCTTTTGAGGTTTTAAAATAACCGCTATCACCAATTTGACCACCAGATTCAGCATAAAACGGAGTTTCGGAAAAAACGATTTGATATAATTTTTTATTATTTCTTATTATCTGCCTATACTTAATAATACCTGAAGTCGTTTCAAATTTATCATACCCTTTGAATATAGATTTTGGATTCTTATTAACTATTTTCCAATCATCTGCCTCAATAGTTGATGATTTTCTTGATCTATTTCGTTGCTGATCCAATAATGAATCAAATCTATTTTTATCTACCTGCATATTATCCTCCCGAGCAATTAACTCTGTTAAATCATAAGGGAAACCATATGTATCATACAATTCAAATGCTAAATCTCCAGAAATCATTTTCTTTTCAGAATTTTTTTTCTTTAGATCTTTAATTTTTAAAAGTCCCTTCTCTAATGTTTTTAAAAAAGTTTTTTCTTCCTCCTTAATTATACTTTTTATAAAATCTTTTTGATCTTTTAAATTTTCAAAAGTGTCATAGTACTCCTCCACTACCGAATCTACCAGCCGAAAAAGAAATGGGGAAGTTAAATTTAATCTTGAATAACCATATCTTATAGCTCTTCTTAGAATTCTCCTTACAACATATCCTGACTTATTATTAGATGGTATTGCACCATCGGAAATTGTGAATACTATAGCTCTAATATGATCACATATAACCCTGAAGGCTATATCTGTATCTGATTCACTATTATATTTTTTATTTGAAATTAATTCCAAGGATTTAATAATATTTTTAAATATATCCGTGTCATAAGTTGATTTCAAACCCTTTAGAGCCATTGATAATCTCTCTAAACCCATGCCAGTATCAACATGTTTATTTGGTAATTGTTCTAACGATCCATCTTTCTTTCTATTAAATTCAATAAATACTAAATTCCAGATTTCAATAACTTCGGGATGATCTTTATTGATCAGTTCACTTGTTGGTAATTTATTTATTTCAGATTTATCTCTTAAATCAATATGAATTTCTGAGCAAGGACCACACGGTCCGGTCTCACCCATTTCCCAAAAGTTATCTTTTTTAGAACCTTCAACTATTTTATTTTTATCAACTATTTTAAGCCACAATTTTTCAGAATCAATATCTTTTTTAAGACCCTCATTCTTGTCTCCACCAAAAATTGTAATGTATAACCTATCATCACTAAGTTTATAAAATTTTGTTAGCAACTCCCAAGCCCATGATATTGCATCTTCTTTAAAATAGTCCCCAAATGACCAATTACCTAACATCTCAAACATAGTATGGTGATATTTGTCTATTCCAACTTCCTCAAGATCATTATGTTTACCACTAACTCTAAGGCATTTTTGGGTGTTTGCTAGTCTTTTAAAATTTGGCTTCTCGTCACCTAAAAAAATATTTTTAAATTGATTCATTCCAGCATTAGTAAACATCAATGAAGGATCATTTTTAACAGTTATGGGAGCCGAGTCAACTATTTTATGTTCTTTTAACTTAAAATAGTCAAAAAATATGTTTCTAATTTTTTTGGTATCCATTTAATAGATAAATCAGTGAATATTTTTATTTTTGTAAATTAAATCACAAAATTAGGCTATTTTATCTAATTATAGGCATGGACAAATATTATTATAACCCTAAAACTTGTAAATACGAAAAAATAAAGAAAACCAAAAGAGAGATTTTTTTTAGAGCTAGTGGTTTCATTTTAATCGTTCTTATATCCAGTTTTATTTTTCTAAATATTTATGATACTTATTTTGAATCTCCTAAAATAATTGAACTGAAAAGAGAGAATGTTGAACTTCAAACACATTATGAAATACTAAATAAAGAAGTAAATGTTGCCTACAAAATGCTTGAAAATTTAGAAAATAGGGATGATAATATTTACAGAATTATTTTTGAAGCAGAACCTGTTCCATCTTCTATTAGGCAAGCTGGAATTGGGGGTATAAATAGATATAAAGAACTAATTGATGGAAATTTAAAGAGGGAAGATCTTCTTATAGACAATTATACAAAAATTGATGAGCTAAAAAGAAAGTTATATATTCAAACAAAATCTTACGATGAACTCTTTGAAATGGCTAATAACAAAGAAGAATTAATAGCTGCAATTCCTGCTATTCAGCCTGTATCTAATAAAGATCTAAGAAGGTTATCGTCAGGTTTTGGAATGAGGATTGATCCATATTTAAAAGTTAAAAAAATGCATTTTGGACTAGATTTTTCTCTTAAAATTGGTACTCCGGTTTATGCAACTGCAGACGGAAAAGTTCGAGTTGCAAAGTCATCTTTTGGTGGATTTGGTAAACATATTTACCTAGATCATGGAAATGGTTACAGGTCAGTATATGCTCACCTAAATAATTTTGTTGTTAAAAAGGGACAAAAAGTAAAGAGAGGAGAGCTTATTGCATACAGCGGAAATTCTGGAAGATCAACGGCTCCCCATCTTCATTACGAAGTTCATAAAAATGGAAAAAAAGTTAATCCAATTAACTTCTTTTTTGGAGATTTAACACCTGCTCAATATGAAGAAGTAATTAAATTAGCCTCAGTAGAAAACCAAGCATTAGGTTCAACATTCTAGAAATGCCCTATAAAGAAAAAGAAATAACAAAAAAATATTTTACAATTGGAGAAGTTGCTTTAAAACTAAATGTGAATACATCTCTGATTAGATTTTGGGAGACAGAGTTTGATTATATAAACCCAAAAAAAAATAAAAAAGGATTAAGAAAATATACCTCTAATGATATCAAAAAGTTAGAAAAAGTATACTCTTTATTAAAAGAAGAAAAGTTTACAATTGATGGTGCTAAAAAAATTTTAAAGAAAAGAGATCCACAAAAGAAAGAGATTGTTATTTCTAAACTTGAGAATATAAGAAAAAAATTGATCGAGCTAAAAACAAAAATTTAATTAATACCTAGAATATCATTTAAAGTCTCATCATTAGTACCAGAATCAGCAAAATCATCAAAATTTTTATCAGTTACCTGAATAATATGATCGGAAATAAATTTTGATCCTTCTTTAGCTCCCTGCTCACTACTTTTAATACAACATTCCCATTCTAAAACAGCCCATCCATCAAAACCATACTGAGTTAATTTTGAAAAAATTGATTTGAAATCAATTTGACCATCCCCTAAAGATCTAAATCTACCAGCTCTATCCATCCATTCCGCATATCCACCATAAACTCCAGCTTTTGCTGATGGATTAAATTCAGCATCTTTGACATGAAACATCTTAATAAATTCATGATAAATATCTATATGATTAAGATAATCAAGTTGTTGTAAAATAAAATGGCTTGGATCATATAGCATTTTTACTCTTTTATGATTATTGGTTTCTTCTAGGAACCTCTCGAAGGATAATCCATCATGCAAGTCTTCACCTGGATGAATCTCATAACATAGATCAACACCATTATCATCAAACTCATCAAGTATAGGAGTCCACCTTTTTGAAAGCTCTTGAAAACCTTTTTTAACTAAATCATTTGGTCTTTGTGGCCATGGATACATAAAAGGCCATAATAATGCTCCTGAAAAGGTTACATGAACATTAATACCAAGGTTATTACTGGCCTTTGCAGCAAGCATTAATTGATTTTTTGCCCATTGAGTCCTTTCTTTTGGATTTTTTCTTAACTCTTCCGGTGCAAACCCATCAAACATAGTATTATAAGCAGGGTGAACAGCTACAAGTTGTCCCTGGAGATGTGTACTTAACTCTGTGATTTCTAAACCTAAAGAATTAATTTTTGATTTATATTCATTTGCATAAACTTTATCATTAGCTACTTTTTCAAGATTTATACATCTTCTATCCCATGTTGGAATTTGTACTCCTTTATACCCTAACTCTTTTACCCATTTGCAAATTGATTCTATATCATTGTAAGGTGGCTTATCGTCCATAAATTGAGCAAGAAATATAGCTGGTCCTTTAATTGTTTTCATATTAAATTTTTATCCATTTTTTCTTATCTGAGGATTCAATAACTGCATCAATAAATCTCATACCTCTATGTCCCTCCCTAACTGTTGGATAATCGTACAAAGGATTATCTTTTTTATTAGAGTAAAAATTATTTACAGAGTAAGCAAAATTTCTATAGATATTTGCAAAGGCTTCAATAAATCCTTCAGGGTGACCAGATGGTGTTCTACAATTGGCTAGGGCAAAATCCGAAAGATAGGAATTATCAACCCCTGCTCTAAATATTTGATTTGGAGAACCATTTAATTTTAAAATTAATGAATTAGGATCTGAGTGCTTCCACTCAATTCCTCCCTCTTCTCCCCATACCCTAATTTTTAAATCATTTTCCTCACCTGTTGCAACTTGACTTGTCATTAAATTTCCTTCGATATTGTTTTCTAATGATATTAGAACATTTCCGTCATCTTCGAGAGGTCTTCCCTCAACAAAAATATTTACTTTAGAAAATAATTTTAAAATTTTTTTACCAGTAATATATTCCACCATATTAGCTGCATGAGTGCCAATGTCACCCATACTTCCAGCTTTACCAGATTTTTTTGGATCAGTCCTCCACGAAGCCTGCTTATTATCAGTTGATTCTAAACGTGTTGTTAACCATCCCTGAGGATATTCGACAGCAACTTTTCGTAACTTTCCAATTTTCCCTGATTTAATTAAATATTTTGCCTCTTTAACCATTGGATAACCTGTATATGTATGAGTCACAGCAAACGGAAGACCTGTTTCATCTACTTTTTGAAGTAATTTTTTTGATTCGATTGAATTAAATGATAAAGGTTTGTCAATTATTACAGGAAATCCTTTTTCTAGAGCCATCATTGCAGGATTAAAATGTAGATGATTTGGAGTAACTATTGAAACAATATCTATTCTATCAGATTTTGAAAGGTTACTTTCTTTTGATAGCATTTCTTCGAAGCTTTTGTAAACCCTATCCTTATCTAAATAAAGATCATTTCCTGTTTGAAGAGAATTTTCAAAGCTTGAGCTAAAACAACCTGAAACGAGTTCAATTTTATTATCAAGAAATGCAGCATTCCTATGAATGGCTCCAATGAAAGAGCCTATTCCACCACCAATCATTCCCATTTTTAACTTTACCATGAATAAATTTACAATTAATTAATATAAAAGTGATTCTTAATTATAGAATTATACGGTCATTTATATTTTCCTTATTGATTTTATAAAACTCCTCAAATACATTAAATCTAGACTTTTTTGAATAGGATTTCTTGTTATAAGTTCCATCCTCCTGTAGTACATAGGAGTTACAATTATCTCTAAGATTATAATTCAAAATTGTAATTGCTTGTTTTTTTATTTGATCATCATTTATACTAAATAATGATTCAATTCTTCTTTTGTAACTTCTTATCATAACGTCTGCACTCCCTGAATATATTAGAGGATCCCCCAGATTATGAAAATAATAAATTCTACTATGTTCTAAATAATCCCCCACAATTGATATAACTTCAATATTTTCACTTAATCTTTTCCTATTAGGCCTCAAACAGCATATTCCTCTAACAATAAGACAAATTTTCACTCCTGCATTACTAGCTTCATATAATTTTTTAATAATTTTTTTATCCTGTAACGAGTTTATTTTTATACAAATTTTTGCTTTTTCACCTAATTTTGAATTATTAATTTCTTTATCAATAAAATCCAAAATTTTATTTCTCATATAAATTGGAGCAGTAATTAGATTTTCATAATCCTCTGGAATTGAGTGCCCTGTTATAACATTAAAAAATTCAAGAGCATCTTTTGTGTAATTTTGATTAGAAGTCATAATACCAATATCGGTATATAATCTAGAGGTTGTTTCATTATAATTTCCTGTACCCATATGAGCATAATTTTTTACCTTTTTCCCTTCCCTCCTTACAACTAATAATAATTTGGTATGTGTTTTTAGGGCTCCTATACCATATATAACATAACACCCCGCTCTCTCTAACTTATAACCATTTTTTAAATTATTTTCCTCATCAAACCTCGCTTTAACTTCAAAAAGAACAGATACATGTTTACCATTTTCTGCTGCTTTCAATAATGCGTCTATAACTCTAGAGTTTTTTGCAGTTCTGTAAAGGGTAATCTTTATAGATAAAACATTAGGATCTTCAGCAGCTTCATTTAAAAATTTTATTACTGGATCAAATGAGTTATAAGGATGATGAAGAAAAACATCTTTTTCTGATAATATTTGAAATATATTTTTTCCCTCCATATCAAACATGTCCACGGGGGTTATAGGATCTGGAAACTCAGGCAAAATATCAGAAAATTCGTCAAAATCGACTATTTGATTTAAGCACGTTAAATCAATTAATGAATTATCTGGGGTTTCCATCAAATTATATTCATCAACTTTTAATATTTCCTTTAATTTATCAAGAACATTTTTATCAAAATTTTTACTGATTTCAACTCTAACAACTCGACTAAATTTTCTATCCTTAAGTTTTTGCTTTAACTCCTCTAAAAAATTCATATCTATATCTTCAGACTCTTCTAGGGTATAATCACCATTCCTGATGATTCTAAATAGACTTACGCTTTCAACTGATATTCCCTTAAAAAATTTTTTAATATGTTTTTCTATTATTTTTTCTATTGGAATAAAACATATTTTATCATCTACTTTATACTCAAAAAATCTTGGAATATTTTGAGGTATTTGAATAAATGATATTTTTTTCTTTTTTTCATCTGACTTTGACCTTGTAACAACACCAAAAATTAATACCTTATTCATTAATATTGGAAATGAATGTAAATTATCAAAAACCATAGGCGTTAACATAGGGTATATGGTTTTTTTAAAATATTTTTTGGCTCTTTTGATACCTAGATCATCTAAAAGATCGATGTTACCTATGAAGACATTTTCTTTCTGAATTATTGATATTAGTTTTTTAGAATAATAATTATTGAAGTCGTCAAAAAAATCTTTACACTTTTTTAGTAAATATTCTCGAAATGGATTTTCTCTAAGGCCAGAATAATCTATTCTCTTTTTATTGCTATCAATGTAGTTGTATAGGCTACCTACTCTGACCTCAAAAAACTCGTCAAAATTAGAAGCTACAATTGATAGAAATCTTAATCTGTCAAGAACATTCCTTTCTTTATTTTTAACTTGATCTAATACTCTCAAATTAAAATTGAGCCAACTTAAATCTCTACTAATTAAATCGCTTTTGTTAATATCACTATAATCCATTATAGATTATCAAGAACAGACATAACTTCCTTAACATGCAATCTAGACTCCTCTAATAATTTCATTTCATCATCATTCAATTTTAACTGAATTACTTTTTCAATCCCATTAGAACCTAAAACTACTGGTACACCTAAGTAGCAATCATCAATACCATACTCACCTGAAAGTTTTGTACAAACAGGAAAGATTCTTTTTTGATCTTTAATAATTGCTTCAACCATTTGTGCAGCAGCAGAGCCAGGTGCATACCAAGCAGAAGTACCCATTAATTTTACTAATTCACCCCCACCAAATTTAGTTCTTTCAATAATTGCATCAAGTTTTTTATCATCGATAAGTTCTGTTACAGGTATTCCAGATACTGTAGTGTATCTTGGTAAAGGTACCATTGTATCACCATGACCACCTAAAAGAAGTGCCTGAATATCTTTTGTAGAAATATTTAACTCATCTGCAATAAATGCTCTGAATCTAGCTGTATCTAAAATACCGGCCATACCCATTATCTTTTCTCTTGGAAATTTAGAGGTAAGATGAGCTTGATACGTCATTACGTCAAGAGGATTAGAAACTATTATAATAATACAATCTGGAGAATATTTAATAATATTTTCGGTAACAGTCTTTACAATCTTTGCATTTGTACCTATAAGATCATCTCTAGACATTCCTGGTTTTCTAGGAAGACCGGATGTTATTACAACAACATCAGAGTTTTCAGTTAGAGTGTAATCATTAGTAGATCCAATTGTTTTGGTATCATACAAATTAATTGACGATTTTTGAAAAATATCTAATGATTTTCCTTCGGAAAGCCCATCTTTTATGTCAACAAGGATTATCTCATTGCAAATTTCTCTGTAAGCAAGGACGTCTGCACATGTAGCGCCAACGTTTCCAGCTCCTACTACTGTTACTTTCATAATTATATATTAATATTT
>CEUU01048307.1_pt1 | contig 10114 bp, 11 predicted proteins | sample 531321 | NCBI WGS metagenome assembly CEUU01 (sample SAMEA2622658, study PRJEB7988) | marine metagenome | isolation source: saline water (ENVO:00002010), including
TGAGATTAAGAGATAAAAATGTATTGTTTAAAGGTGGATACAAGGATGGAAGAGGCGGATGGACTCAGTACGTATTAAACAGAATTATATTTGAAGAAATGAAATTGGAGCTAGAAACTGCAGACGAAAGTTCAGATGGGGCCAAAAATGCAGCCGTAGAAACTGTAGATGAAGGTTCAGATGTCATTGAAAAGAGCTCTACAGTCGCTGAAGTACCTGAAATTGCCGTAAAAAGTATAGACAAAACTCCTGCAAAAGCACCTGAAGATAAAGATAAAGTTAACAAACACCACGACGACCATGATGACCATTCGTTCCCTAGTTGGGTTACATTCGGGCATACGGACGATCCTGTCGATGGGTTCATCAAGATATTTGCATGGTTGGTTTTCTGGACTATTTTAGAAGTTCTAGCGATAGTTCAAGAATTTGACTCTTTTGCAATGAATATGCTTATTTTATTAGGTATAGCGCTTATCAAATGCTGGTATATTTGCTCATTCTTTATGCACATGACGTGGGATCCTCCATTAGTTTATCAAACTGCATCTGTACCTTTATTTTTCTTGGCTGTCTTATTCTTGGCGGTAGGACTAACTACTCCTGGTGCCGTCGATGATTTAGCTACAATTTGTGGATTCTAGAACTGAGTATAGACAAATAATCCGAACATAGTCAGAATATAGTAAGGAACCAACACTGCAGCACCTTCATAATCCTTCGAGATTCTCTGACCTAGCATTAGAATTGCTAAAGACCCTGCTGCTAAAATTAAGCCCATTATCGCATATGAATAATCGTCGTAAAATAAGGCCATAAGCGAACCAAATATAGACAAAAGACCAGATAATATTTCAAATATTGTAACTTGGATTAAACCGAATGTAGAAAAATTAGCTAGTGGTGTGTTAGCAAACTTACCTGTAATGAAATCTAATTCACCTTCCCAATTAAATATTTTATCAAAACCAGATTGTGTCATCACAATACCAAGAAAAACCGAGATACTCGCGCCAATTATGCTAACGTAGCTAAACTCAATGTCAAGAAATACTAAACTGTCGTCACCAAATCCTAATAGTGTCATACAACTTAATCTGAGCAAGGGTATTTGGGTTTAACTTATCACAACATAAGAAGTTGAATGTCATGGTAAACTGAGGCATAAGTCCATTCGAGTCCTCTCCAAACTACTCTAACGTTACCTTCCTTATCTATAATGTATAACTTATTAGAATGGCTGACCCCATAATTAGCTACTTCTTCAACTGTTTCACTTTCAAGCTCATATCCTAGTAAATCTGAGATGATTGACAACATATCTGTGTCAGACACATGGTCTTGATTCCAATGTCCAAAGTAATCTATAACTTCAACAAGTTGTTCAGAGACATTAATTGGAGACGAACGATTGTCAATTCTGTGAACTAAATCATCGTAAGATTCTCTGCCTACAAATGTATCAACTACTTGTGGAATGCCAGATGACAAATTTCCTTCTAATAAGACCCAACTAGGATATCTGCTCTCGAGTCCAAACTTAGTCATCATTGTCCCTTTCTCATCTAGGACGTAAGGCCAAGAGACGTTGTGCCCAGATGCGAAGTCTTCAATCGTAGAAATATCATCTACATTGCTACCTAGCGAATACCCACCGATTGAGATTACATCGACTTGATCTGAATAATTTGCATGAAATTCTCTGAGATCAGGAATTTGTGCATTACAAACTGAGCAATCTGTATGGAAAAATTCAATTAATGTAAGGTTGTTATTGTAGTAATCTCTAGACTTATATGTTGTATTATCTACACCAGGTAATGTCCAACTTGAAGGAAATGTTCGAGATACGTATGTCTCTATAGTTTGAAGAGCAAAATTTTCGCTTATAATTCCTCCTGCTTCGTTGAATTCTTCTAATGCTAAAATAATATCATACTCTATACTTCCTTGCTCAAATGAAACATTTAAATTACTGTAATTAGGATCTGCAATACATACATCCTTACCGAAATAAGCATCATTTGAATCTTGCATAAACCCCGGATTACAATGACAGCCATCGTATCCTTCCATATAATGCCCATTGCCTGAACAAGCCTCTTCGTCAATATCGACGTAAACCCTGTAATCTGCCCAAATAGAGACCATGTCTCCAAATGAGTCATTAGAAACGGATGTTAGAAATCTCCAGTCTGCATTATTATTAGCTGCAAAGGAGGCTAACCTTTCAGGCGTATCTCGCTTAGGATCTACGGTTATTGTAATAAATTCTACAGACTCCCCATAATCATCACCCAATTCTTCCGATAATTTTCTTAGTTGATAAGTTAATGCTGGACATACATCTGGACAATAAGTATACACGAACGAAACTACTACTATCTTGTCCTCGTATAGCGTTAAATTAACTGTTTTACCGTTTTGGTCGACCAATGAAAAATCAGGTGCTTCACCTGATGGACATATTTCCTCAGAAACGTCTTCGCAATCTTCACCCCAAAATTTTCCTGAATCTCCAGAATTCGTAAGTGCATCTAAACAACCTGTTGATGTCAAGAACACAAAAACAATAAAAATTGTCGGAACACTTCGATTCATAATTCCACTTCACATTAAAGTTATATAAAATTTTCACTCAAGATATTTTTCAATTTCAGCAGCTAATCTACTTTCTGATAAAATGCCTGAATGGCTGTAAACAATTTCTCCATTTTTGATAAAAGCTAAGGAAGGATACGATGAAAAACCATAATCTCTCATCAAATCTCCAGATGGGTCATACAAATGAGGGAATTGCATATTATATTCTATTTTGAAATTTGCGATACTTGAAGCTGAATCTTGCCCACTCCCTAACTTGTAGCCACCGATTGCAAACATATCTACTTGTGATGAATAATTTGCATGGACATCGTTCAGTATTGGTGCTTGTGTTTGACAAGCCCCGCATTTAGAGTTAAAAAATTCAACAATTGTCAGACGATTATTGTAGTAATCTTCAGAAGAGTAAATTTCACCTGACTGTGGATCTTCAAGCTCCCATTCCTCTGCACTAGGGTCTCCTAATTCGTAGAAAAATGCAAAATATACTCCTAAACCTACCACTAAAATAACTGCTAGGGGGAGACCATAGGTCCACAATGCATCATTAGCTGAAGCTCTCCTAGCTTTCATTTTATCTTTAAAATCTTTAGATGATTTTTTTTCTAATTTACGCTTCCTCTTCGATGCCATTTTTATTAATTAACTCCTTTATTTCACTACCATATTCAGTTATGCAGAAAAAAGTTGCTGCGATTGTTAAAACAAAAGCCACTACGCAGAAAGGGCACCATTCGTGAATTATGAATGCCTCTGCATAAGTTAGATATGAACCCAAAACAACACCAATTACACCAGTAATTGGTAAGAGAATTATATTGTAGTATGTACGCTCTAAGTCCATATTCAAATATCTGTCTAAGGACAAAATTATTAACATCAAAAATCCAGCTACTCCCAACCAAGCCACTGGAATGCCAAATAGTTTTGCCTGATCGCTAGCCAGAACTACACCACAATCAAGACCTGGAAGGTTTTCAGTCGGGCAGCCTGCACCCTGGGAAATTAAATGATGTAAGTATGACAAATAAATCGCATCAACAAGGCCGATGAAAGAAATGATCATTATAATTTTTAATGATCTATCTTCCGATTCCATACTCATTAAGCATTCATTATCATAACATATAAATAAGTAACATTTATCATCACTAAATTCAACCAAGATAAACAAAGACATTTATTAGAGGCTTTGTGTAGGTATTAGTGATATATTATGCACGGACCATCTGAAGGAGTAAGTGAAGAAACTGATGAAGCGAATTCTGCCGTAAAAATAGTTGGTGGAAACGTTTTCGTAGAACTAGACCCAGATCATCCTGGATTCAAGGATGAAGGCTATCGATCAAGAAGAAATGAAATTGCAAAAATTGCACTTGAATGGAACGAAATGTCCATGGACGAAAGAAGAACAAAAAAGATTCCACATGCCCCATATTCTGAAGATGAAGATGCTGTGTGGGCTGCGATTATGGAAAGAATTACTCCTGTTCATGAAAAATACGCATGTAAACAATATCTTGAAAATGCAAAGAAATTAGGATTACCTATCGATAGAATACCACAATTACAAGAAGTCAGTGAAACATTAGAAGAAATGACTGGATTCAGGCAAGAACCTGTAGGAGGTTTAGTCCATCCCAAAACATTTCACACTGCTCTAGCAAATAGAGTGTTCCTTTCAACACAATATATAAGACACTCATCAAGACCATTTTACACGCCTGAACCTGATGTTGTACACGAACTTGTTGGACACACTGCAATGCTAGGCGTACCAGAATGGGCTGAACTCAATGTTCTCTTTGGAAAAGCAGATATGAGAACTGAAAGTGAAACTGCAATTAATCGCCTTGGGTCTGTCTACTGGTATGTTCTTGAATTTGGAACTTGTCGTGAAGAAGGGAATGTGAAATCGGTAGGGCCTGGATTATTATCCTCCTTTGGAGAAATGGAACATGCTTGTGCATCTGGCGAGGTTGAATATAGAAAACCTAATTTTGAAGAAATGGAAACTCTCGCATATGACGTTACAAAATATCAACCAATATTGTACGTCTGGGATTCATTTGAAGAGTTGTACGAAAAAACAAAAGAATTTGTAACGAATTGGGGAACTGATAACGATCCAAGAAAAGATTTACATCAATAATTTACTCTTCTTTGTAAGCATATTCCTGTAACTTTTCTAAAGGTACCATCTCTAAGGCTGATTCATGAGTAGCTTCCAGAACTACGTAAGGTGCCATTCCTGAATCGTAAGCCTCTACCCACCTCGAAAGGCATAGGCACCACCTATCTCCTTCCTTTAATCCTGAGAATCCCGGCGCTGGAGTGCTGAGATCATTTCCTGCTCCTTTTGAAAATGCCAAAAAAACATCAGTCATAACTGCACAAACAACATGCCTACCAAAATCACGTTTATCAGTGTTACAGCAACCATCTCTAAACCAACCAGTCATAGGATCTGTTGAGCAAGACTCTAACTTACCTCCTAATACATTTATTGATTCTTCCATTCTACTTATCTCTATTTTCTCTTAAATTACCAATTATTGTGAATGCAAGTGCGGCCCTTTCATTTCTCGAAAAATCTGATTCTAAACTTTTAATCATTGATTTAATTTTAATTGATGACTCTGGATCCTCTTCAGCCAACCGCTTAGCTTGATCCATTTGTGATTCATTAATACAATAGACCGAATCTCCACCGAGTATTGATACTGGACTCAAAACCATTTTTAAACCGTGAAGCTTACGTCAACGTTAGGTGCGGGATCGCCTGTACTAAAGCTGGATCCACATCCGCAAGATCCTTTAGCATTGGAATTTGTAAGTCTGAAACCGGGCTCTATCAAATCATTTGAAAAATCAACAGTCAACCCGTCTAGAAAAACTGAACTTACTTTATCAGAAACTATTCTAAGATTTCCGTCTGAGAAATAAACTTCATCCACCTCAGTCATATTATCATCAAGTGTTGCGTCGTAAGTATTTCCTGAGCAACCGCCAGACTTTACTCCGATACGTAAAAACATTTCTTCCGATACACCCATCTCGTAAAGTTTCGACTTAGCATTTTTTGTGACCTTAATGTCCATGGTAATCTAGTTTTCAAGGAGATTTAATAGTTACTGTATACTAAACCGCTATAAACTAGCCAAAAATACGTATATTGTGAGAATTGCCATATTTATTTTAATATTGACACTTTTTGTTCCAAATGGAGTCTCTGAGGCAAGCCCCATGGAACAATCTTACCAAGGAAATCCTATAGTTGTTATTAATCTAACGTATGATGCAGGAATTGGTGGCGGTAACGACATTCAGGGAGATATTGTTATTGAATTGTTTCATAACTGGGCTCCAGTGACAGTTAACAATTTTGTTAATTTAGTAAATCAATCATTCTATGATGGAATTTTCTTTCACCGCGTAATTGACGATTTCGTTATTCAAACAGGAGATCCAACTTGTACTGCAGTTGGAGCTTATCCTGCAAGCAACCCCTCATGCGGTAGTAACGGATCTGATGAAAATATCCCTTTCGAATCAAATGCTAATCTTACCCACATAAATGGAGCTGTAGGGATGGCCAGAAGTGTAGATCCTGACTCGGCTTCAAGCCAATTTTACATTTGTGACGGATCACAGCATGGATTAGACAACGGAAACCGTTCGCAGGATGACGACCCAGGATATGCTGTATTTGGAGTTGTAAGAGAAGGTATGGAAATTGTGAAAGCCGTATCTCAAGTTCCAACATCCAATGACCCTCTTAATAGACCTCTGTATGAAGTACACGTCAATTCTATATCTTTACAGGGATTTGTTAATTCCCCTACAAATGAAATGGACAATGAAAATACACCAAATATTAGCTTTAGCCTTTCAATCATATCAATAGGATTATTAACACTGATACGTAGAAATTAATTATGGATTCAGTAATATTTCAAGGAAATGTAATCGGAATGTTGGCATACATAGTACCTGCTATGCTACTTTTTTCTTGGATTATTAAAGATGTTGAGGAAAATCTAGTAGAGAGAAAATTATACATCGCTTGTGGGTTAGGCGTCGTCCTCGGCACGGGTGCAGACATTATTATGATTCTTGGAGGAATTAATACTTACAATGAAGACATTGGATATGCATCAAAAGTCTTAGTATCTCCCATTATCATCCTAATTTTCCTATTTATCGGAGTTAATAGGAAAACTTTCAAGGGTGAAAGGGGAGCTTCCTACTATTCTGCAGGATATGGACTTTTTTATGGAGGGGCAATTGAATTTTGGAAATTGTTGGTAACTGAAGAAGTACATGATTTGTCCGTTTTTGATTTTTTAATTCTTGCATCGTTTGGATTCTCAACAGTTCTATTTCTTGGAGGTGCTGCAATGTGGATTTCATACGGAATAAAGAAAAGACAAGGTGCAAGAATTGCAAGTAGGTTCGCTATTCTTTATCTGATTTTATCATTCTTGAATACGCTTGCTCTCGAAGAAATACATTATGGCATATATGATACAATTATAGTTCCACTCATTTCACTTTTGGGATTCTCAGTTGTTTCCTTTGCAGTTTTCCATCAAGCTAAATTGAGACTTCCTCCTATAACTCAAACAAAATAGAAATCGCTAAAAACCTAGGTTTAGTTTGTATAACAATGGATGAACGAAGTTTTACAATAGTTACTGTGGCAATTTTGATATTATCGCCATTACTATTATACATGAGCAGTGACGAAATTCTGGAGCAAGATTCGTCAATTTATGACAATGGTCTTGTTCCCGTTTGGGAAAGAGTAAATCAAAACTTTAACACAACTGGATCATATAGCTATACACTAGAGCCAGGTAAATATGGCACACTAGGTCCTGAAAGTGTATTCATTGATGTTGATTTACCAAGTAGCGAATTAGGATGTACAATAACTGACGACTGCCAAGTTCATCTTGGGCTTTGGCTACCGGATGTCCCTAACGGAACTAAAATTCCTGTAATTGCTGATGTAGGGCCTTACTATGATGATGGAGATGTAGATGCATTAACACCTGCAAACCGACTCGGTAAATTTTTAATTGAGAATATGGTTCCTCATGGATATGCTGTTGCCCAAGTTTCAGTTTTTGGAACTGGAATGTCAAACCACTGTATGGACTTTATGGGGCTAAGCGAACAGATGGGTATTGATGCTGCCGTAACTTGGTTAGGAACCCAAGATTGGAGTAATGGTAACGTAGGAATTGTTGGAAAATCATACGACGGAACAACGCCCTGGCAGGCTGCCATGTTTGGTAATCCGCATCTAAAAACTATAATCCCCATATCTGGATTAATAGGAGTTCATGACTTAATGTGGAGAAATGGATCCATGGAAGCCAGAGGCTTAGCCATGCATAATGGAGTATACGGCTCATTTGGATGGGATGGGGACAGCGAAGATTGGCAAACTGTATGTAGAGGATATGCTGAAGGCTATGCAAATGGCCCTGCTGCATACTTAGCTGGAGATGAGGTCAACTACGCCGGCAATACTTACTGGACAGACAGACACTTCCTAGAACGAACAATTCAGAATTACAACGGTTCAATTTATTTTATTCATGGAATGCAAGATTGGAATGTTGATCCACATATGGCATTTCCTGCATACAAGCAGTTACAACAAGCTGGATTTGAAATTAAAGGGTTATTTGGTCAATGGGGACACCACTACCCAGATAGACCTGGAGATCATAATGGAATGTCAGAAGGCAGAGGAGCTGAAGCATACCCCATGTCTGTAAGATATGATTGGGCCCAAGACTTGTTAGAATGGTTCAATTATTATTTATATGAAGGCAATATGAAACCTGCACTTCATGTAGAAATGCAAGATAACTTAGGCGGATGGAGAGTTGAACAAACATGGCCAGCAAATGACAGAGAATTCCTACAATTACCGATAAGTGATGGATTGAATGTTGTTTCAGGAAGCGGAATAGTTGGGCCTACAAACACTTTAACGCTTGAAACTGAAATTTTTGAAAATGAAACTCGAATTTCTGGAATGCCCACTTTCCATGTTGACGTAACAATACCTCCTGGCCAAACTTCAGGGCATTTATACATTGAATTAGCAATTGCCGGAGGAATACATTTGGGACACGGAGTAATGGACCTTAGGTATCATGAAGGTGGAAGAGAATGTGGACAGCCATGTACTGTTACAGGAACTGTAAATGCTAAAATGCAAATGTTTGCATTAGATGTGGTGGTCCCTGCCGGAAACGCACTAGAGCTAGTCATAACTCAAACAAATGATGATTACATTCCCTCGCCTGTAAGTAGTGGTTATGTTACTGTAGGAACTAATCAAAATAGTGTTTTATCCTTACCTATTATTGATAGAGGAGCTGATGATTTGTTTACCCCTCCTGTCTGGTATGAAAATAATGAGTAAACTAATCTAACTTACGCGATTCAATTTCTTTAATTAGTCTCTCTGCTTCTTCTAATTCCGCATTTTCTTCTTTAGCTAAGCGCTCTTCCTCTTCTTTAGCTAAGCGCTCTTCCTCTTCTTTAGCTAAGCGCTCTTCCTCTTCTTTAGCTAAGCGCTCTTCCTCTTCTTTAGCTAAGCGCTCTTCTTCTAAATTTTGATTTTTCTTTAAAGCCTTTATTTCCTCTTTTAAAGATTCTAGTTGTTTATTTTCGTTATCCTTGAAATTGTCTGCCATTTCTGATATCTGACTTTTAAGAGAGCTAATTTCTTCGCTTTTCGATGCTTGAGTGCTTTCACTAATCGTATTCATCTCTTGTCTAAGAAGCTTAAGCTCATCCATGAGTGCATTAACTGCAATCTTTTCTTCTTCATTATCTGTATTGATTTCAACTTCTTCATCTAAAATATCTGGCAAGTCCTCAACTAAGCTTGATACCTCATTTGAATCCCCGGAGGGACTCGTGTTAAGAATGGGTTCATTATTTTGCTCAGTATAAGCACTAGCTTTTTTCTCTTTAGACGAAGGCAAATAATCGCCTTGGTGGAATAAATGAACATCTCTTTGAGGAAAAGCAATAACTATATTTTTTTGTCTTAATTTTTCAAAAACTTGGTGGTGTAAATCAGAATTTATTTGCCTCATTTTAATAACATTTTTGATCCATGCGACTAATGCAAAATTCAGTGTTGAATCACCAAAGTTTTGGAACCTGACTAGAGGCTTTCTAGTAGGATCATCGTGCTCAATATTGGAATTTTCTTTAGCAACTTCTAACAATGCAGCTTCTACTTCATCTGGATTGGAATCGTAAGAGACACCAACTTCAATTCTCAGTCTGTAATATCTATCTGGTTTTGTAAGATTTAATATGTTCTGATTTGCTAAGGCATTATTTGGAATTATAATTATTACGTGGTTAACAATATCGTAAATTTTGGTCGAACGAAGGCCTATTTCCCTAATTAGGCAGTAAGTATCGTTAAAATAAATCATATCTCCTGTCTTGAATCCCTGATCAAGCA
>CEUU01028134.1_pt1 | contig 10104 bp, 7 predicted proteins | sample 531321 | NCBI WGS metagenome assembly CEUU01 (sample SAMEA2622658, study PRJEB7988) | marine metagenome | isolation source: saline water (ENVO:00002010), including
AAAATAATTCCATGTGTTCTGATTCCTTTGGTCCACTTTCTTTTTGCTCAAGATGAGTTCCTATACATTCATCAGATAATTTACGCCATTCTCTGGCGTACACGACTTCTTCCCTCCAGCTTAATGAAGCTTTATTTTCAAATCTTGATTTAAGGTGTCCTAAAAGCCTCCATCCTCTGTATACATCCCAGTTAATTGCACCTGGTGTAATTTGGTCCAAGTTTTCCCTTAACAAATCTCTGACTTGATATACATCTTGTGCTGGAGGTTCAATCCATTCTTCTTTAACATATTTCGAACCCATGTCAAGTAGTTCTTGTGATAGTTTATACTCTACTGGATCGCAACACTCAATCCATATATCCGTTCTAAAAAGATGTCTTTTTCTAAAATGCATACCAACTGGAACTAGATTAGGTTTTAATTTACCCTCAAAACTTGCTATTGTGGCTGCAGAAGTTAAAACTCTAGCAGGACCAGTTTTTAGTCTTATTAAATGACTATTTTGGTGGGATGTCCCTTCGGGCATTAATATTCCACCAAACCCAGAAGAAATTCCTTTAGAAAGTCTTAGTAAACTTCTGCCATTCAAATATTTTGCTTCTTCCTTAGTACACCCACCTCTAATTAGTTCAGCCTGACGTACAACTGGTTGAACTGCTAAGCGCCTTGCCCAAAAACCTAGTATTGGATGATTAACTAAGTCATGTCGACCCCCGACCACCAAGTGATTTGGATGGTGATTTATTATTGGCATTACATCCATTATCCCATTTGTATGCCAACATACTGTCAAATTTCCACGATCTGTACTCATTTTTTCTTTACCTGAAATTTCGAATGTTTTAAATTGTAAATTTATGGATTGCTGAGTGACAAAATATGCTAATCTCGTCCAAAATGGAGATCCTGGGGTTTTTCTGGAGAAATCGGGAGGCTTTACATCTAATAATTTCTCATATTCTAATACAGATGCATGTTTGGACAGTTCTGGTAATTCTTCACCATATTTGTCTGTAATTCCATCTTTACCAATTGACATTTTTTTCTTAGACATTTTTCACACCTCAATAATATTCAAGAAATCAGTTTTTTATGTAATTGTTCCAAGGATTCAAAATCAGGTTCTATTGAACCTATAGCGGGAGTATCCGGCCAGCAAGCGAGTAATGTTTTCCCCCCATCTCCAATTGTTCTAGGTATTACGTGTACATGTACATGTGGTATTTCTTGACCTGCCAGAGCACCATCATGAATGCCTACCAAAAAATCTGTTGTTTTGAAAACTTTAGACAGTATCTTTTGGGTTCTTGTCACGCCTACCCATAAATCTGATAGCTGTTCTTTGGATAAATTTGAAAGATGTGATTTTTCCTCAAATGGAACCACTAAAGTATGCCCATCTCTTCTTGGATTGATATCTAGAAAAGCCATCCAAGTCTCTCCTCTTGCAACCTCAAATGATGGGATTTGACCATCTATAATTTTAGAAAATAGGGTTGATGAGTTGCTCATATTTATGTCTGTCAAACAGAAGGTATAGAAATATTGGCGTATAAAAGCACTTATTCGCTTGGAGTTAGTATCCAAGTATCACTTCCACTTTTCCTTAATGGCAACCAACTCAAATTAAGGTTTGAATCAATTAATGTATGTTTTAACATAGATTCATTTGATTGTTTGTTAAAATCTGACCTTTGGTGGCTACCTCTCGATTCAGTTCTGGAAATTGCAGCTAGTACGGACGCTCTAGTAATTAAGATTAAACCTCTTAATTCTAAAACTTCAGTTAAATTACTATTCATTATCATAGAATTATCTACTAATTCTTCGCCTTCGATAGCAATTTCTAATTTTTCAAGGAGGTTTTTAGCTTCTTCAAGACCTGAGGCTGATCTCTCAAAACCCATTTTAGAGGATATTATTTTTTCTAATTTTAATTTGATTTCATTGACGTTTGAAATATTTTTTATGTCCGCATTTGAAATTAAATCTCCAATTGTTGCTTGCGCTGAGAATAAGGCGTCATTAATTGAAGAAGTGGAACTAAATTTATTTTTTTGTGCCCATTTTCCAGAGTGCATACCGGCTGAAAATCCGCCGACTAAATCCTCCATTAGTCTATTTCCTGCAATAATACCAGTTCCATTCAAACCACTGCATGAAGGGTTTCCAACTGAATACAACCCTGTAAACCATGTATCCCAGTTGTTCTTTATTACTCGTCCGTGTTCGTCCACAGGTAAACCACCAATTGTCAATTCGACTTTAGGACAAATTGGTATTTTAGTTTCAAACATATCTAGTCCCGTTCTTTCCTCGACTATTCTTTTCAATCCAGAATACCATGAAATTGAATTCTTTTGCAATTGAGTTGCATCTAGTAATGCTGAACCGCCTCCATTATTGATTTCAATGGCTAAGTCATTCGGCGTTGTATCATTAGAAATGATAATTTCTTTTCCTGATGAATCAATTATTTTGGCTCCGTTTTGTAAAATATCTATCGACAAAGACATGTCTGTATCTGGAATCCCAAGGGGATTCCACGAAATAAATTCGAGATCCCTTAATTGACATCCTGCCTCTAATGCAATCGATAAACCTCGAGAATTTTGCTTTTTTGAATTCCATGCATTTTCGAAACTTCCATCGGCAATAATTACTGCTTTAGCCTGTAAAGCCTCAATTTTGCCTTCGATTAAATCTAATGCTATAATTCCTGTAACCTGTCCATTTGAACTACACAAAGACAGAGGAAACCAATCACCTCTTCGAAGTATATCTCTTCTAATACACTGTTCTTCGAGAATATGCTGAATTTCTCTCGAAGTAGAATATCCCGTAGTCAAAACTCTAGGAGATTTGTGACCCAAACCTTTTTCCGAATTTGGTGAGCCTTCTAGAGATCTTCTGAAATTTAAACCCCACTGGTCTAATTTAGCAATTTCAGAATTAATTAAAGAAATCCTGTTAGATACAATATCTTGATCATTAAGCCAATTACCTCCTTTGATAGTATCCTCTCTATGAGACATCGGGTTCTCTTCATCCAAGGATGCAGCAAGACCACTAGAATAGCTATCAGAATCTGAATTACCCAAGCCATTTTGTGAAATGATAACAACACTAGAGCCCTGATCATGTGCTGAAATAGCTGCTCTCATTCCAGCAATTGTACCTCCAATTATTATCACGTCCCATGCTTCCATAACAATCCCCTTCAAGCACTCCAAAATTTATTACAACATAAATACGGCGATAACTAGAGAGGAATTAAACCGCCTCTACTAGCCAATCTTTCGATTCTATTCAAGGCTCTAAACCACAGAACATTTTTGTTTGAAGTTGTGGGCACAGATACTTCTTTTTCCAATAAAATCTCATTAAATTGATTTTCAAGTGTCAGTATTATTTTATTTGCCGGCTTATTTGACCAAGATGCAGACATCCAGAAGATATGGCTTTCGTTAACTAATTTAGTCATTGTATCGATTACACTTTCGCCTAATGGATTTACTAGTGGATATCTTTTTCTCTCTAATCTTGAGGGTTTAATTTCAATCGTGCTACTTTGTTCTCGGGGTACTGAGTTAGGTGTTGTTATAGTTAGTTTTACAGGTCCCTGAAAATCTGAAAAATTTGTCAACCTAATAAAAACATCCACACCTGAACCATAGTCATGTCTGTGTAACTTTGCATTGAGGGACCAATCGTTTTCAGTTGGGTCATTAATCAACTCATCAACCATCTGATCAATTAAATGGAACAGCCCCGGGCACTGCCCATACATATGAAGCAAAAAGTATTCAATATCAATGGAATCTAGTTCTAAATTATCATTTAAAAATGATTGTTTCTCAAATTTTATTTCTTCAGATGTCAGCTTCTTCTTTAATCTTAAATGCTCTAATAACAAAAGCCTTTCAATGGCTTCATCAGAGTTTTTTATCATTTCTCCTTTACGAATTCTCAGTTTGAATTTCTCGCTCCATTGACGCCAAGACCTTTTCGTCCAAGGATCCAAAAACGATTCTAAAACCTCAGAAATAGGATATGTGATATTCATTTTTCTTTGGCAAGGTTTGTAAATTGATAGCATAGGGTACTTTAAATCAGGAATAAGTCCCCAATTTCTAAGAATAAATGGTTGTATTGCTAATATCATTTCTGTCATACTAGCTGAAATTAACAAAAGTTGTGGACCTAAGGAAATCTCAGATTGTAAAACAGCGATAAAAGCACAAAAAAATGCCAATAATCCCAAATTAATATGTAATTTTTGTACATTTCTACGATCATCTAGTTCCTCTAACATTCTTACAGCACCAGGTCTAACTGCCTCATGTGCCTCATCTCTTCTAATCAATTCTAAATGATCTACAGCAGATCTCCAAGTAGTTTCTAAAGTAATTAATGTCGGTAATCTTGGTAATGTTACGAATAAGGCTGCTAAACAAATTAACCAAATTCTCAAAGTAGTTTGCATAGGTACGAATAAGGGTATTAGGTATAACAAAGATAGTAGGAAAGGCCCAATGTGTCTCCATACTGAGAAGTATGTGTTTTGAATAAAACGTCCCCACTGAAGACGTATTTTTTCACTATTTTTTGATCTGACTAATAATCCATCAATCCACTGTGCATTTTGCTCTTCGAAACCTTCACCATATGGATTGGGTAAAAATGATTCTCCCCTGTAGTCCGAATTGTCATCCACGTTATCGCGATTAGTATCTCAATTAAGGATTAAGCGGTTAATTTGTTAAAAATCTCTGATTCCGCAACCATCAATAACAATGGGGATGAGTGGTTTACTGGGCGCATAGTGTAGCTAGGATATCACCTTGGCCTCCTAAGCCGATAACCCGGGTTCAAATCCCGGTGTGCCCGTTTAATTCTCAAATTCTGGTAATTTTTTCCTCAATGTTTCTGAAACCTGTAAATTCTCTAATTTTTTGCCTTGAGGTAAAATTCTCGACCTATATGATGTCTTAGCTTTTTCATAAAACTTTTCGGCATTAGCTAAGCCCTCACCTATTTTTTCAATATGTTCAAAAAATGTTACTGTTCTACTATACATTTCCCTAGATACTTCATAAATTTCTTTTGCTCCATCTGCTAATGTCTGTTGTTGCCAATATAATGCTGCATTACGCAATAAAGCTAACAAGCTGACAGGGGATGCAATTAAAACAGACCTTTCAAGCGCAAATTCATGTAAAGTTGGATCTACATTAAATGCAGCAGAAATTAATGCTTCCGAAGGTACAAACATCACTACGTAATCGATATCTCCTTCTAATTTTTCTTGATAGGCTTTAGATCCTAGAAGTTTAACTAAATCTTTCAATACTTCGGCGTGTTTCAATAACAAACCATCTTGTTCTAAACCTGGGTCTCTATCTAAAGCATCTAAATAATATTTAGCACTGGCTTTAGCATCGATAGGAATAGCTCCTTTATTTGGTAATCTAACTATTACATCTGGCCTTCCACTACCAACGCTTTCTTGTTCATAGAAATCTGCATGTTCTGTTAATCCTGCCATTTCAAGTAACCTCTTGAGGGCTATTTCACCCCAATTACCTCTAACATTAGAAGAACTTGTTAAAGCTGTAGAAAGTTGATCTGCTCTTTGACCTAACATTAGTGTATTTTGTTCTAATGATGTTAAATGTTGTCTAATACCCTCATAAGCTCCAACACGTGCTTTTTCTATTTCTTGGTTCATTTGAGTTATTTTTTCAAGATTTTTGGAAAGAGGTTTCAACATTTCATCGATAGCATCTGTTTTCAATTCAAAATCTTTATTCACCTCAGATTGTGTTTGGCCTAACCTTTCTGTTGCAAGAGTTAAAAATGCTTCATTATTCTCTTGTTGAAGTCCTCTCAAGATATCTGATGCGAGTAATCTAAAATCCTCTTTTTCTTTAATTTCATTTTTTTCGGGGTTTGTTTCTTTTTGAAATAATTTCCATGAAATAATAACTAAAAATAATAACGTTGATGCAAGAAGAATTGTATCAATGTCTATTTCCATACATAACACGTTTATACCTATAGCTCTTCAATTATTGGGTAAGGAAATAATTCTACCATCTCAATAATGCTGCAATACCCCCAATTTCCTCAAGATATTCATTATTTGTAAATTCTACATGTGCTGATATTCTTATTGCAGCTTCTACTGCTTCATTTACTAAATCTACTTCGTTTCCATCACTCCCACATTGAGGACAAGGAATTGTTGGACTCTTCATGTACTCATTACAAGGTTCACATTTTTTACCTGCAATGTTAAAATCCTCTAAAACAAGTAAAGTTTCTAATCTACCAGATTGAGCAGCTTCAAGAACTTCATAAATTCCCGTAATTGCAGAAGATCCTGTCATAATCTTACTCTGGAATTTCTCTATATATTCGATTTCTTTATCTGCCTCGTCCTGTTTCGCTTTTTCAACAAATTTCCTAAAAATTTGATTTGGTGATACTGAATCCATGTCTATATCTTCCAAAGAAATTACCAAAGTTTTTGCATGTGCAGATAATCTATCTTCAAATTGTTGTTTAGCATTGCCTGGGCCCGCAATTATTATTCTCAGATTACCACTTTCTTTAATTACATTATCTACTTGTTCGGAGGTTCTATCGTAGAATTTCTGAACTACTCCTTCTCTAATCCTTGCATAACGTTGTTGACTCCATCCTCCTTTTTTATGTCGGCCAATAGAAGTATGGCTATCTTCACCAACTTGCTCCGCTTCTGCATTTTCAATCACATGTATTTCAGAACGTTGTCCATCAATTAATACAAGAATAAACGTTTCATAGTCATCATTAAATTTAGCTAGTGGAAGTATGTAAGGGCTAGCATCAAGAATTAATTTTGTAGGAACTCTTGCCCCAAGTCCTCCCACTTGGCAAAAATCATTTTCAAGATGTAAAAAGACTGCCGCAGAAGGATATCCTTTCTCAAGATTTTTCGCTTTTTCTATAGCAAGATTAACTGCTTTTTCAAAAGCAATTTTTCTATCGCGCTTTTTAATTGTAGCTTTAATTGCATTTATTCTTCTTTTAATGTGTAAATTATGTTCCTTATCTACTAAATCAAAATATACTGAAAGGTAGAGATCTTGATTATTTTCGTCATAAATTTCAGATAATTCTCGGATATTGAATGGTTTGCTCACTTCCATGAAATAACCACGTTAAATTGGGGTATTCAATTTATTGCTATTCCTCTTACCCTGCCAATTGTGGCAATTTCATGAAGAAATGATTCTAGTTGTATTCTGGGATGAGTACTTCTTCTCAATCTAATTTTACATTCTGATAAAGCAGAAAGTATGTCTGTTAATACTTCTTGTTTGACAAAAAAACGACCAGAGAGTAATAAATTATGAATCTGAACAACAATATCATCTGCGTCTAAAAAATGTTTTTTCATTAATATGTCCAATTCATTTAATGCTCCTTTCATTACTCTAACATTTTTTGTTCCTTTCTGCTCCCATTTCCAGTGAATAACATTGCCTAGTAGTGCGTTCTCAATCATTTTACGGGTAGAAACTAACATCGTAGAATTTATCACTTCATGCAACATCTGCCTATCATTCAGTAAATTTCTTTCTGCTAATAATTCAGTTAAGAAAATTGATTTACGTAGATTACCAGACGAAATATGTATAATATCTTCTAATAATTCTGAATTGATAATTAGTTCTTGATTCTCCAGGATTTCAATTAATTTTTTTTTCATCATTTCATCCGATACTATCGGCATTCTAATCATTAAACATCTGCTTCTTAACGCATCAATTAATCTACTAGGGGCCCTTGCTGTGAAAATAAATCTCGAAACTGTAGCTTCTCTTTCCATCATTCTTCTCAAAAAAGCTTGTCTTCTGGAGCCCAAGAAGTCTGCATCTTCAATAATAAACAATCTACTAATCGGCGTGTCATGATTTGATTCTCTTCCTGCGGGGGGGATGTCATTATTTTTTGGTTGCCACATTGATGAATCAAATGATGATAATGTCGTTCTTCCAGCCAAAGTATCTTGTGAATCATTCCCAGACGGTCGTAAAAAATTTTCAAAGGCTTTCATTGCCCCAGATTTATTTAAAATATCTCTTGCTTGAAAAATGTGTGTTGATAGTTCCCAAGAAGGGCCCAAAACCTGTCTGGCTAATAATTTCCATGCTGAGGTTTTTCCAACTCCTGAAGGTCCTGCAATTAAAATATGAGGTGGATTAGAATCTAAGCTAGATTTAATCAATGTATCTATATATTTCGACGGAATTGCTAAATCTGTAAATTTCTTAGGTGAATATGCGTTTAGCCAAGACTCCATGCATTGCCAAATAGGCCGAGGTTATTCAATAATCTGTTTAGATTGCATCTAATTCTTTGTGAGATGTCCTTCTTGGTTTAACAAAAATTCTTGCTCCGCATTTTTTACAATGCATACCATTAGCTGTTGGTCTGAAACTCTCAAAACTTCCACATACTGCACATTTGTATTCAACTGGATCTTGCATTATTAGTTCCCCTGTGACATCGACCCAAAATTTCATCTTTCTTGAAGTCTTGGCTCGCCCAACTTTCTTAGAATGTAATGTTTTGTTAAACAATATGGGAGAAGATAAGCCGCTAATAATCGATGTAATCGATAATGGGGGACAATGGACTCATAGAGAATGGAGGATGCTTCGATATTTAGGATGTGATACTAAGATAATCGAGAATAATACTCCCGTTTCTGAATTAAGAGAGTTAGACGCTTTGTTGCTTTCAGGAGGGGCTGCAAGGGTTGGATTAACTGGTGAATTGGGTAATTGTGCCGAATATTTACAACTTGAAATTCCAATATTAGGTATTTGTGCTGGACATCAATTTATGGCCAGATATTATGGAGGAGATTGTAGAGCTGCACCTCATCCAGAATTTGGAGCAATGGAAATAGAATTAGCTGGAGATGGGGGTATTTTATTCCAAAATACAAATCCTAAACAAATGGTTTGGGAGTCTCATAATGATGAAGTTCATGTATTGCCCGAAGATTTCACAATTACTGCATCAAGCAAATATTGTGAAATTGAGGCTATGGAAAATGTCAATCTCATGCGATTTGGATTACAATTCCATCCTGAGGTGAATGATACAGAATTTGGTACAGAGATCATGACTAACTTCGTAAATTTTGTTAGGAAGAATAAAAATTAATTTCTAGTTCATTTTTTTACTAATTCCTTAGCTTGTTCTGCCCATTTGTCTCTTTTTACACGACCAGGGAAGAACTCAATAGCAATATTTACTTGATCTTCGAGTTCAGAATTCATCTTAGAAATCTGCTTAAAGGTATAAATTCCCAATGCATTCAGTTTTTCTGCAATAAAGGGTCCGATACCTTTGATAATTTGTAAATCATCAATTTCAGATACATCCGCAACACCGATAACCGAAAAGTCAATACCAGCAGCATTCTTTGAGATTCTTTCTAAATCTTCAGCCTTTTTCAGGGCCTTTTTATCTAGTTTTACGTCTTCTCCGAGTAATATTTTCGCTTGGTTAACCCATTGATCTCTCTTTATCCTTCCAGGGAAGAATTCTATCGCTTCATTTACCTGTTCTTCTAATTTAGAATCCATATTAGCAATTTGTCGATATGTTGTAATTCCTAAAGCATTCAATTTCTCTTCAAGGAATGGTCCAATACCTTTGATGACTTGTAAATCATCTTTAACCATAATTATTGATGCTGTTCCAAAAATTCTAGTTACACCACTAACTCCAGTCAAAACGTTTCCATCTTTACCACTCCATGAAATTATACTACTACCATTAGAATCAGAAATTGCTGCAGAACCACTTTCATTAAATTCTGATGCATCTGAAACTTCCAGACTAGTTGCACCTTCTTTTATTTCTGATTTTAATTCACTAGAAGTTGCTATTCCAATTGTTTTGAAATCAATGCTTTCAGCTCTCGATTTAACTCGTTGTAATTCCTCTTGTTTCTTAACTTCTTTAGGAGTAGCAGCTTTTGCCTTTTCTGCTTCTTTAGCTGCCTTGGCTTCTGCTTCTTCTGCTTCTTTAGCA
>CEUU01112791.1_pt1 | contig 10095 bp, 9 predicted proteins | sample 531321 | NCBI WGS metagenome assembly CEUU01 (sample SAMEA2622658, study PRJEB7988) | marine metagenome | isolation source: saline water (ENVO:00002010), including
GCCCTCGGCATTGAGAACGACGAATACGTCAGCGTCGGCAACAACGGCTACTCGGCCAAGATTCGCGCCTTTGTCACCGACTTCATCCACCCCGAGTGTGTCTTCATGATCCACGGTTTCGGCCACACCCTGCCGTGCGAATCCCGCGCCATAGGCAAGGGAGCCGCAGACAATGAACTGATGCCCAAGGGTATCCGCAAGTATGACAAGGGCGGCGGCGCCATCTCCATGCAGGAGCATTTCGTCACCGTTTCCAAAGCATAGAGCATCCTACTCCTTACCAACCCCCATTGAGAGAGGCCCGCACTACCAGGATGCGGGCCTCTCTCTTTTTGATGCCCCTTGCGCCTGCCGATAACCGACTTATATATTGAGTATATCCTTTGATACGGAATGAAGAAAAAGGAGGACACATGACCTTCATCACTGCTGCCCGGTTTGACAAGGATACCTTTGAAAAGCACGAAGAAGTGCGCACCAAGGCAGATGCGGTACAGAAGCATCTGGAAGATATCGCCCTTGATGTCGGCCTCGATCCCGAGCGCAACGTCACTCGGACCGACACCGGCGATGAAATCCGCATCGGTGTGAGCGAATACATGGATCAATACTACCGCGAGGCCCCCGGTGCCTGGCGTCACTACTGACCTGAAAAAAACGGCCCGTCCTCATATGAGGGCGGGCCGTTTCTCTTTCATCTTTGTACCGGGGTTACTCGACCGGACCAATGGTACGGACCGATGCAATGCGCTCCCAATCGTAATAGGTATTCAAGGCTGCTCCGTCCTTGGCACATGTCACCCGGACGAACTCTTCACCCAGAAACAGTGTTGCACCTTCGTACACTTCGCCTTCATTGACCTGAATTTTGACATCCTTTCGCAGTTTGCGGGACATGGTCCCCTGCACCGGCTTGGATGCATACTCGAAAACTTTTTCCAGTGTTTCCTTTTTCATCGGTCTCTCCTTGATATAGGTGTTTTATGACAGTGACATGATTAGCCGCAGCCGCCACCGCCACCCGAACAGGCCGAGCCGATGCCGCTACGTCGCACCTTGAGTGCATTGATGTCGCCGCCTTCATAGACAAACCGCAGCGCATCCTCGATGAATCCGTCCACGACATAGGATTTCACCCCATGTTCTTCCAGCAACATCTTCGGTGTTTCACCGATTGCCGCACACAATACAACGCGACAGTCGCTCAAGGTGTTGGCAAGGTCAGCCCAACGCTGGGGACCACACCCGGATTTCGGCGCCTGACGTTCCTCCACCATCCGGAAGGTTCCGGCATCTGATTCGCCCCATATCTGGAATGATCCGGCCTCACCGAGGTGCTGATTCACCAGCATGCCTTCACGGGTGGCAACCGCCACGTAAGGGCGGGCCATTTCCACTTCCAGCGGCTTGAGCTTGGAGCAAGCCTGCAAGGTGCCGCACAGGGCCGTGGACTTGTCTTCGTTCAGCAGGCCGACAGCATCGGCACGACACCGCTTGCAGTGGGTCATCTGCTCGATGTATTCGCCCGCTTCCTTGCGCAGGGGAACAACGGTCTCCCTGCCGGGTTCGGCGATCCCCGAGAACGGGGTATCCTGCGTCGGCTTGAGTGGAATCATGTTCTGGATGTCAGCCCCGAGTTCTGCGGCAACCTTGGCAACTTCAACAATGTGCTCATCGTTGATGCCCGGAATGACGATGGAGTTCACCTTGACCACAACGCCCCGCTCCTTGAGGCCCTTGATGGCTGCCAACTGCCGGTCCAGCAGGATTTTGGCCCCCTGCTCGCCGCGATAGACGACATTGCCATCCTTGACCCAGGAGTAGATTTTCGCGCCAATGGCCGGGTCCACCGCCGAAATGGTGATGGTCACATGGGACACGCCCAGCTCGGCTATATCATCCAGATACGGCAGGATTCCCATGCCATTGGACGACAGGCAGAACAGGAGCTGCGGATGCTTCTGATTGAGCAGACGCATGGTCTCAATGGTCTCGGCAGGGTTGGCAAATGGATCGCCCGGACCGGCAATGCCTGCCACGGTGATACGCGGTTCCTTTTCCAGCACCTTATCCATATACTCCGCAGCCTGATACGGCTTGAGAACGCCGCTGGTCACACCGGGGCGGGACTCGTTCACACAGTCATACTTGCGATTGCAGTAGTTGCACTGAATGTTGCATTTGGGGGCCACGGGCAGATGTACACGGCCGCAGGAGCCAGCTTTTTCCTTATTGAAACACGGGTGCTTGGTGGTATCCTTGTGCATGATTCTCTCCTGTGGTTGCCGCCTGTCACTCTCTCTCTCGAAGCCGTTGAAGGCGTTCTGCGGCAGGCCTTGTTGCGAAACACGATATATTATTTCAAAGTATCCTAGATGTATCCGTAGCCGACCAAGCTATCAGCCTGCTTTTTCTCGATAACGACGTTGACGATCTGATCAAACAGATTGAGCGCGCCCTTGTAGCCGAGGTGCAGCATGCGCTGCCCGCCGAAGCGGTCATGGATGGGGAATCCGACACGAACCAGCGGAACGCCCCATGCCTTGGCATAGCGGTACCCCTTGGAGTGACCGACAAGCAGATCGGGCGCGAGGGTCTCGGCTTCTTCGGCAATGTCGTGAAAATCGACACCTTCACGGACCTGCGGCGCCATCCGGGCCACACCATCCGTCACTGCGGCAATGGCGTCTTCCAGTCCCTTGTTGCGGGAGCCGGTACCGGCCAGAACGACATCAATACCGATCTCGGACAGGAACGCACAGAGTCCGACCACCAGATCTTCCTCGCCGTAGACAACGGCCCGCTTGCCGAACACGTATTTATGTCCGTCCACGTAGGCATCCACGAGGCGGCCACGCTCCAGTTCGTATCGACGGGGGATATCGGTGCCGGACAGTTCGGCCAGCGTGTCGTACAAGCGATCCGACTCGCGTAACCCCATGGGCAGGCCAATGCGGTGATTGGTGACACCGAAGGAGGATTCCAGCGAGGTACCGCCAGTTTTCTTGGGCAGGCACCGGCCAAACTCGATGGTGCCGCGAGCACCGGACATCTCCTTGATCTCCTCAATGGGCGTGCCGCCGGAGGGGATTTTCACGTAATCCTCCAGGGCCGGACCATCGAGGGTTTCGGAAATGTCGGGTAAAATGGTGGCCCCGATACCGAAGTCGCGGCAGATATCCTGCAAATGGCGGATATCTTCGCAGGAGACCATGTTGGGAAGAATGTTGATTCTTCCTGTATCCTCTACCTTAGAAACGCAAAGCTGCTCGACCAGCGAACGGACCGCGCCATGCCATCCATCGGTGTGGGTCCCGCTGTAACTGGGCGTTGAGACCTGCACGATCTCCGGCAGTTCCAGATCACCAAACTCGGCATGGAACTCCTTCATGATCATGGGCACGTCATCGCCGATGGTCTCGGTGAGACAGGTGGTGGCAACGCCGATGAGTTTCGGCTCATACTTTTTCATGACGTTGAGGCACCCCTTCTTCAGGTTGGGACCACCTCCGTAGATGGCGTTCTTTTCACCAAGGGCCGAAGAAGCGATATCCACCGGCTCACGAAAATGAGAGATGATGTACCGACGCATGTAGGTGGCGCACCCCTGCGATCCATGCAGGAACGGGATGGCGCCTTCCACACCGCGGAAAGCCATGGATGCACCAAGGGGCGTACACAGCTTGCAGGCGTTGGTGGTGGAAACATAGTTGGGCTTTGCAGGCATTTTGACCTTACTCATTGACGGCCTCCTTTCCCTGTTCGGATGGGCGATTGGCTCGGCGCGGCGCGAACTGCCACACAGGTGACATGGCCGAGGCATGAATCTCGCGGGCGAAATTGAGCATCCCTTCAAAGCCTTCCAGCGCTTCTTTGCGCTCATGGTTGTGGTCACAGAAACCGACACCCAGCTTGTAAGCAATGGGCCGTTCCTTGACCCCGCCCACAAAGATGTCCACATCCTTTTCCTTGATGAAATGGGACAGCTCCAATGGATTGGCATCATCAACAATGACCGTTCCGGGATCAGTGATCTGCTCCAGCTCGGCGTAGTCTTCCTTGGTCCCGGTCTGGGAGCCGACCATGACCACCTTCATGCCGAGATGCCGGAACGCCTTGACCAAAGAGAAGGCCTTGAACGATCCGCCCACGTACATGGCGACCTTTTTGCCTTCCAGATCACGGCGGTACTGCGCCAGCTCGGGCATGAGCTTCTGCAACTCATCCCGAACCAGAGAGCGGGTGCGCTCCACGATCTCCGGGTCCTTGTCCTTGAAGAAATCGGCCACCTTGTAGAGTGAGTCAGCCATATCCTCGATACCGAGGTAGGAGACCCGCTCGTAGGGTGTTCCGAAGGATTCCTCCATCATCTTGGCAAGGTCGAGAGTTGCGCCCGAGCACTGCACCAGATTGAGAGCTGCGCCGTGGCATCGGCCGATGTCGTTGACGCGACCGTCGCCTGTCACGTTGGCAACTACCTGCACACCCATCTTCTCGAAGTATTCACGGATGATCCAAATCTCACCGGCGAGGTTGAAATCACCAAAAATATTGATGGAAATATCGGAAATGCCTTCGGTTGAACCGGTGCCGATGAGCTTGAACATCGCCTTGCAGGCAGCCAGATATCCGGCCCGCTTGTTGCCCTTGAACCCTTCGGACATGACCGGAAGAACCGGTATTCCCTTGGCTTCGGACATCTTGCGACAAACCGCTTCCAGGTCATCGCCGATCAGCCCCACGATGCAGGTGGAATAGACAAAAGCGGCCTTTGGGTTATGCCGGTCAATGAGTTCATCCAGAGCGGCTTCCAGTTTTTTCTCACCGCCAAAAATGACATCGGTCTCCTGAAGATCGGTGGAAAAGGACAGCCTATGCAGTTCCGGGCCGCTTGAGAGCGCCCCTCTGATATCCCAGGTGTAGACGGCACAACCGATGGGACCGTGCACAAGGTGCAGGGCATCGGCTATGGGATACAGGACCACGCGGGAGCCGCAGAACACACAGGCCCGCTGGCTGACCGCACCCGCCAGAGACTCACGGTTGCAGGCGATATCGATAGCGCCTTCACCGGTCCGGTGGATCTGATCCTTTCTTTCTTCCAAGATGGTACTCATTGTTCTTCCCCTAATGAGTTATTGGCCTGATACGTTGTTACATTCGATTACGAAGGCAGATGAGTTGCGTCTTTCGCCAGCCAAGGTGAGCGTAGAAATCAAGTGCTGCGCTATTGTCGACATCGGCCAGAAGCTGAAGGCGCTGCGCCCTGTTCTCCTGCGCCCACTGGCTGATTTCATTCATGAGCCGGGCCCCAATGCCCTGGCCCCGCCAGTCCTTGTGGACAACCACGTCCTCTATAAGGACGGCGGGACCGCCTTCTGCCGTGGATATTGTCAACTGTCCCGAGCACATGCCAACCACAGTCCCGTTGGCATTACAGGCAGTCAGGATGCGTCCCCGACCATTGTTCAGCATCATCTCCAGCCCACGCCGCTGCTTGGCAGGGTTGAAGCGAAAGTCCTCCTCCAGTGAGAACAGCGCTTCAAGCAGACAGACGAGACCAGAAAGGTCAGCATACTCGGCGGGTCGGATGACAACGGCTTCAGGCATGGGGATTTCTCACCTAGGCAGCAAGGTAGTCGGCACAGGGTTCGCCCTCTTCCAGCGCATCAAGGATTTCGTCGATGGCTTCTTCGCTATCCACGCCCTTGAACCACCAGTTGTCGGGCTGAACGACCATGATCGGGCCGGATTCACATTGCTTGAGGCATGTGGTGGCAACGACCAGCGCGTCCAGGCCACGGTCGAGAATTTCTTCTTCGATGTACTGCAGGAATCCATCAGTCTGCTTGTGGCAGATGCCTTTTGGGTCGCCCGCGGCACGAAAACTCTGACAACAAATAATCATTCTCTCAGGTACAGCCATTGTTTATCTCCTCATTTATATGGTGTTCTTTTTCTTGCCTTTCTTTCCGCCGCCATACAGCACGTCCACGGTTCCTTCGATGCCGCCGTCCGTGATCAGCACGGAAATGCCGTTTCGACTGAGCACATCGCGGGGCCGTTCTCCGGCGCTGGCCGCAAGCAGAACAAAACAATCGGACAGCATACTCGACAACTGTTTCCAGCGGTTGACGCCGGAACCGGGTTCCGGTGCGTCACGCACTTCCAACAGACAGGCCAGCCCATCCTCGCGGGGGCCGTAAATCATGACCTGCGCCGCATGCCCCAGATGGAGGTCGACATCCATTCCATTGGATGAGACCACCGCCACATTGGGGCGCTCCGGGGTCGGCTTGGGCAGGACGGTGACGCCGCCCATCGAAGGCTTTTTCATTTCAGTGCCGACGATGGATTCGCCACACTCATCCCAGGCAGGCATGAGATTGATGTGTGCAGCCGCACATTCGCGGACAGTGGACAGCAGCCCCTGATCGGTGGGGGAAATTTCATGGTTTTCTTCGGTCGGGATGTACGGCACCACCGCCATCATCGAAGCGCCGAGCTCGGACACGGTTTTGGCCACCGATTCAACATGACCGGCATTGATGGAGGGATAGACCGTGGTGTTGACCTTGACGGTGATCCCTGCTTTGGAAAAAGCCGAAACCGCAGCAGCCTGCTCATCAAGCAGCTTGCGGACCCCTTCTTCGAGGGACACGGTTTTGGTGGACGGACAAACCCATGCGTAAAGCTTTTCGGCAACAGCGGGATCAACGGCATCCACCAGCAGCGTAATGTGTGACAGGCCGATATCCGCCAGTTCCGGAGCGTGCATGGCGCCGTTCAGACCGATGGAGGTCAGGCACAGCTTCATGTCGGGATAGGTCTCCCGAACCATGCGAAGAGTACGGATGACCGGCTCGGGCGAGGCCAGCGGATCACCGGGACCAGTGATGCCCACAATGTCGATATCCATGCCGTTATCAATGACCTGTTCCATCCAGCTCAACGCCTCTTCGGGCATCATGGCAGGCTGCGGACGGGCATTTGACGTAAAGCGAACCTTGGCATTGGAGCGTGGAGCCACCGGCAGGTGCAGGCGACCGAACTGTTTCCGGGCTGCTATGCCGAAACAGGGGTGATTGGTGTATTCGGTGGTTGTCGTTTCCATGTCTGCCTACTTTTGTTGCTTTTCATTTCGACGATTCATTGCGGCTATTCAGAAAAGTGCGAGTGCGTCGCCATCGGACCTTTCTCAATAGCCGCGGCGGAGGGGGAAGCTCTCCGCCGCGGAGGTACTGGAGTGCTACAGAACGAGCTCGAAGACCTGTTCAGGATCGTCGCGGTCCTTGCGATCCAGGAAGAGGTTCAGGATTTTTTCGAGTAGCCTGAGCCCACCCTTGTAGCCGACTGTCGGGAAGTACTGGTGACCCTGACGGTCCACGATGGGGAAGCCCCAGCGCATGAACGGAATGTCTTCGTCACGGGCGATGTACTTGCCGTAGGTGTTGCCGATAAGCAGGTCGACAGGTTCATTCTTGATCCACTGGTGCATCAGGAACATGTCGCCCTTGGCCTTGACCTTCACTTCAAAAGGCTGGTCTGCGCAGATTTCCTGAATGCGCTTTTCGAACTTCTTGCCCGGGGTACCGGTCACGACGTACACGGGCTGCATGTCGAGGGAGACCAGGAATTCGCACATGGAGATCAACTGATCAGGGTCGCCCCACAGGGCCACGCGCTTACCGTAGAAGTACTGGTGCATGTCGGAAATCATATCCACGAGCTGACCGCGCTCGTAGGCGACGCTATCCGGTACCGAGACACCAGCCACCGTCCGCAGGACGTCGATGAAACGATCGGTGGCAGCGAGGCCGAACGGCATATCCAGCACGGTGCAGGGAACCTTGCACTTGGAATCGAGCCAGCGGGCGGCATCGGCCGAGCACCACTCGCCAAGGGCCAAGGTACCGGTTGCGTCACCGGCATGTTTCAATTCTTCGACGGTCACTCCGCCTTCGGGGAACATCTTGTATTCGCCGGTCAACGGGGCATCGAGAACGCCGGAAGTATCCGGGAACAGCGTGATATCCACACCAACCATGGTTGCCAGGCGTTTGATTTCCGCCATGTCTGCCGGTTCCACCCAGCCCGGGATCACGTTGACCTTGCCGGACTTCTTGCCGGAGGGTTCCGCCAGTTGAGCCATGGCCTTGACCATGTTCGAGAAACCGGTGACGTGGGAGCCGACGTAGCTCGGAGTCGGTGCGCCGATGACGGTCTTGCCTTCGGGGATTTTGCCGGTCTTCTGGGCCTTGTCGCGAATCTGATTCAGATCGTCGCCAATGGTTTCCGACAGGCAGGTGGTGTGCACCGCGATGACTTCAGGCTCGTACACGGTGAAGATGTTGTTGATGGCCTGCACAAGGTTGGCCTGGCCGCCGAAAACCGAAGCGCCTTCAGTGAACGAGCTGGTGGCAGCGGAAACCGGTTCCTTGTAGTGCCGGGTCAGCATGGAGCGGTGGTAGGCACAGCAGCCCTGCGAGCCGTGTGAATGGGGCAGGCAGCCGTGGATACCAAGCGCCGCATACATGGCGCCGATAGGCTGACAGGTTTTGGCCGGGTTGATGGTGAGCGCCTTGCGCTCTTTGACTTCAGCCGGGGTGTGTCTGAGTAATGCCATTATACTATCCTTTTCCTTCAATTTGCGTCTGGACCGGACATGCGAAGTCCAATTCGAGGTTACGTTCCGATGAGGCTGACGGTTCCCCCTCAGGACAACGCAGCCGGTGGTTTCGACAAATTGCTATTCCCAGACAAAGGTGCCTGTGAGTTCCGGGTTCTCCTGCCAGGGAGCTTTCATATAGCTCCAGACCTTGCTTCCGACGAGGCGGTCGATTTCCTTGTAGAAATTGACGGCGCCCTGGAATCCGGCATAGGGACCGCCGGAGTCGTAGCTATGCAGCTGCTTCATGGGCACACCGGTCTTCTGGATGGAGTATTTTTCCTTGATGCCCGCGCAGAAGATGTCGGGCTTCATGATTTCCACCAGCTTTTCGGCTTCGTACTGGTTGAGGTCGTCGATGATCAGGGTTCCCTTGTCCATGTCGGGGTTCATTCCGGCGTAGTGCTTGAACTGATAGCCAGCCTCTTCCAGCGCCTTGAGTTCTTCGGGCGTCTTGCGCGGGTTGTAGAGTTCCGGGTCAGCTTCGACGGTGATCTCTTCGATGTTGCGGGAGTCGGCGTCGACCTTCAGATCAGGAATGACTTCACGGCCTTCGTAGTCGTCACGGTGAGCGAACTCGTAACCGGCGGACAGGGTTTTCATGCCCATCTCGGCAAAGAGATCCTGATAGTGGTGCGCACGGGAGCCACCCACGAAGAGCATGGCGGTCTTGCCGTCGGTCCGGGTGCGGACGTCGGTGGCGACCTTGTCCACTTCCATCATTTCCTCGGCGATCACTGCCTCGACCTTGTCGATGAGCTTCTTGTCGCCGAAGTATTCAGCGATCTTGCGCAGGGACTTGGCCGTGGACTTGGCACCGATGAAGTTCACCTTGATCCACGGGATGCCGTATTTGGTCTCCAGCATGTCGGCCACGTAGTTGATGGACCGGTGGCACATGACGGCGCTCAGGTCGGCATACTGGGCCGAAGCGAACTGGTCGTAGGTCGAGTTGCCCGAGAAGGTGGCGATATTGGTGATGCCGCACTTCTTGAGGATGCGATCGATCTCGAACCCGTCACCGCCAATGTTGTATTCGCCGAGCAGGTTGATCTTGTATTCGCCCTCTTTGGGCTCCTCGTTTTCGCCCACCAGATGAGTGAACACCTGGTTGTTGGCGATGTGGTGACCGGCAGACTGGGACACGCCCTTGTATCCTTCACAGGAGAAGGCGAAGACGTTGCAATCACCGAACTTGGCTTTCATCTTTTTGGCAACGGCGTGGATGTCATCACCGATGAGTCCGACAGGACAGGTGGCGAAGATGCATATTCCCTTGGGGTGGAACAGGTCATAGGCTTCCTGAATCGATGCTTCGAGCTTCTTCTCACCACCGAAGATGATGTCCTGATCCTGCATGTCTGTTGAGAAACAGTAGGTCATGTAGTTCTCGCCATCTTCACCGGCATCGGTCTGGTTACGGCGGG
>CEUU01254387.1_pt1 | contig 10046 bp, 10 predicted proteins | sample 531321 | NCBI WGS metagenome assembly CEUU01 (sample SAMEA2622658, study PRJEB7988) | marine metagenome | isolation source: saline water (ENVO:00002010), including
AGGTTCTCTTGTCTTGACCGCCGGGCAAGCTATGCCTAGTTCGGGGAACCTTACGGAACTCGGGCCGGGCAGGCTCGAATCAAAACAACCAATCAGTCATGGATAAATTCGATCAGGTATCGGTAATCAAAAACGCAAACGTCTATTTCGACGGAAAGGTCTCGAGCCGGACCGTGGTCTTTCCCGATGGCTCGAAAAAGACACTTGGGATCATGCTGCCGGGGGAGTATGCATTCAATACTCAGGAAAAGGAATTGATGGAAATCCTTTCCGGCGAACTGGAAGTGCTCCTGCCCGGTGGCCAGTGGCAAAGTTTCCAGGGCGGAGATGATTTCGAGGTGCCCGCCAATTCCAACTTCGAGCTGAAGGTTTCGGAAATCACCGACTATTGCTGCAGTTTCCTGACTTGAGGCGCGTCAACCGCCCGAGAGGGCCACGAGGTGGGAACGGGTGCGGAAGAACATCTCCCCCTCCGAGATGGCAGGGGTGGAGAGACAGGTCTCCCCCAGCGGATTTCTGGCGAGAACCTTAAGCTCGGGAGCCCCGGCCTTGATCACCACGACGTCACCGATTTCGCTCACGTAGAAGATTTTTCCACCCGAGGCCACCGGGGATCCGCAGAACCCGCCAAGTCCCGGCCCGAGCCGGGCCTGGAAAACCAGTTTTCCGGTCTTGGCCTCGAAGCAGGCCAGAACCCCGTTGTCCCGGCAGTTGTAGAAGTAGTCGCCGTAGAGGAGGGGGGTCTGCATGTAGGCCCCTCCGCGGTTTACGCTCCAGGGAACTTGCTTGCTGGAAGACTTGCCGGGAGGGAGGGAGACGTCCCCGCGCGAGTCGAGCCTGATGGCGTAGATGGGGGCCAGCCGTCCGTGGGCGTTCGTAATGAAAGCGAGCCCGTGACCGGTTACGGGGGTGGGCACGGGAATGTCCCCGCCCCCGCGGAAGCGCCAAAGCTCCTTTCCGGTGCGGAAGTCGTAGCCCCCGATGTGGCGGTAGCCGTTGACCACCACCTGGGTGGCGTCTCCCTCGAGGGATACCGCCGGACTGCTCCAGGCGGGTAGGTCGTTGCGGGTTGTCTTCCAGAGGGTCTTGCCCGTCTCCAGATCGAGGGCGGCGAGAAAGGAATTCTTCAGGACGTCGCACTGCACGAGGACCACTCCGTCATGGATGACGGGCGAACTGGCGAAGCCCCATTGGGCGCGGGGTACCCGGAAGAAGGCGGCGTCGAGTATCCCGAAGTCCCTCTTCCAAAGGAGAGTGCCGTTGAAGTCATGGCAATAGAGCCCTTCCGAGCCGAAGAACGAAACGATCCGCTTGCCGTTGGTGGCGGGCGTACAGTTGGCGTGGGAGGACTTGGTGTGACGCTTGTCCTTCGGCACCCCCTTGTGGCAGACGCGCTCCCAGATGATCTTCCCGGTGGCCTTGTCGATGCAGTAGAGCACCCAGGCATGAGGGCCGTCCTTCTCGACCGGCGCGATTTCGTGATAAATCCCGATCTTCAGGCTGTCCCTCTCCTTGTCGCTGATCGCGGTGGTGAGAAAGACCCGGTCTTTCCAGACCACGGGGCAGGAATGGCCGAGCCCCGGAATGGGGGTTTTCCATTTGAGGTTTTCCGATTCCGGGACGTTCCAGGTGAGAGGGGTCTCGAAGCCTTCCGCAATGCCCGAGGCGGATGGGCCCCGGAACTGTGGCCAGTTGACAGTCTTGATCTCCTTGCCCCCGGCGAGGGAGGTCAGAAAGAGGCAAAGGGCGGGGACCGGTCCGGGAAAGAAAATCTTCATCCGCCCAGCCAAGCGCCTCGAGTGGGCTCCGTCAAGGGAGAGGCTGGGGAGTAGGGTCCGATTACTACTTGGATTGTTTTTCCGCGTAGCGGTTGCAGCGGTTTGAAAAGATGAGAAAGGTGGGGTCCCACAGACCCACGAAAATGCCGAAGAGCTCGCCATGGGATTGGCTGTCGGACTCGGTTCCGCTGGTAAAAAAGCAGATGGTGATCGAGGCGAAGCCGAGGAAGAAGGACAGGTAGCTTACAGTCTTGAGGTTCATTTTGAATGATTCGTCGTTGGTTTGGTTTTTCTTACATATGAGAAGTGTGATAAGGAAGCCCGCCTGCTTTGGGGTCACTGGAATCGAAGATCCTCCCTGCGCATGGTTTGCGTCCCGTGCTGAATTCGGGTGACCTCTCCCTATCTAACTTGCCAAGGGTAGTGGGCTCTCTTATGGGAAGTGCGTGAAGAATTTGCCGGTAATCCTGATCCTTGCCCTCCTTTGCGCGGGGTGTGAAGTGAACCTTAGCCTGGATGACGGGCGGGGGGATGCCGGCGACCCGCGGACCTCCTTCCCGGAAGCCGCTGGCAAGCTTCGCGAGCAAATCTCCGTCTACAAGGTTTCCCTGCCCTTCGAGGATGCCGATCTCGACGAACCGGAGGACTTGGAAAGGATCTTGGCCGTAGCGGTGGATAAGGAAGAGATCGAGAAAAGAGAGGTTGCGGGAAGCGGTCTTCTCTATCTTCAGGGTGAGCCCATGCCCTTCAGCGGTTGGAAAAGGGAGAACCACCCGGACGGCAGGGTCAAGTCCCTCGTCCTTATCCGCTACGGCAGGGAGGACGGACCCTACCGGACCTGGCGCCAGGATGGTGCGAAGGCCTCCGCAGGCAAATATCGCGAAGGCAGGCGAACGGGCCGTTACGTCCGCTGGGGCCACGGCGGTGAAAAGGAGTTAGAGACTCACTACATCGACGGAAGCAAGAACGGGCCCTTCGTTTTCTGGCACCCCAACGGGGTCAAGGAATCAGAAGGCAACTACACCGACGACAAGATGGACGGGCTCTTTCTCAGATGGACAAAGGAGGGTGTTCCCAAGGAGAGAATCACCTACCGTGACGGCAAGCCGGACGGGCTCTGGATTACCTATGGGAAGGATGGCGCGGAATGGTACCGCACCACCTACCGGAATGGAAAAATGGTCAGCGAGCGAGCCCTCGTGCCCTAGTCCTTCTCTCCCTCCGCCTTTTTTCTGAAATTGAGAAAGAGGGAAAGGGCCAAGGCGGGGACGAGGGCTCCCCAGGCAATCTTGGTGGCGAAAGCGTCGCTGACCATGGCCCCCGTCAAAGCCTCAAATAGGTAGGTAAGGTAGTTGTTGGGCAGGCCGGTTTGCCCGAGGGCCTCCTTGACCTGCCAGTGACAGTCGGTGCAGGGGCAATACCCCAGCCCGTACCAGGGAGCGAAGATGATCCAGGAAGCTGCCGTCAGGCCAATGCTAAGGAGATTCAGGCGAAGGGTCCTTTTCCAGGCCCAGCCGAATAAGTTGAAGAAGATAAGGGTTGTATGGGCCGCTAGAAAGGCATGGTCGAGAAAGATCAGGGTACCCTCCGGTGCGGTCATCATCGGGTTTCGCTCCCCTGTTGGTTGACTTTGGATGATGTCGGTTGATTCACCCAAAAAGCCAAGCGCTTGGTTACCCGGCAGTCAAGGTGGAGCGGACGGTCTTTGGAGGACGCAAAAAAAACCCCCTTGCCGTTTGACGGACAAGGGGGCCAACGAATTATTAAACCAAACTTGCTGAAAGGCAGTAAGGCAACAATTTTACTAAAGCGCGCCTTTTCAGATTATGCAAATCCATGACTTTTTTAATTTGCATTGAAAGGGGTAAGAAGACAGGATAAGAACCTATTATATGAACGCTATAAAATACTTACTCTCTATTCTTGGAATTCTTTCCGTGGGGCTTTTCGCTTCCTGTGGTGGCTCGGCCGAAGCCGAGTGCTGTTCCGATAGCGGCGAATGCTGCAAGGAAGGCGAACACGAGCACGGCGAAGGCGAAGGCAACGCCTCCGAGTAAAGCTTCAAAGGTTACGGGATGGAGCACGGGTTCGCGCTAAGTCGCGAACCCTCAGTTTTTTTTTCCCTAAGTTCTTCTGCTTTCCCGCTTTTGAGTTCCTACTTCTTCACTAGGTAGGCCCGGGCTATCCGTTCCCCCAAGGCAACGGTCCCGTCTGCCCGAATGACCAACCTCTTTTCCTGCGGTGGCAAGTCGACCGCCTTGACTTGAACGGTGAAAGAGTCTGATTGTGCGAGCTTACCCACCTCGCTCATCACGTCCAGCTTGTTGAGCCTCTCGACGTCGGTCGGGGTTTGCTGGCTGACGTACCATTTCAGACCGGGCATCCCGAGGTCCCTGCGGCTTTGGGCGATCATGTCCCCGATGCGCTTGGCCGCATCCCGGCGGTAGGGATGAAAGGACATGTCGTTTTCTCCGACGTGATAAAAGATCCCAGCCAGTTCGACCCCGTTCCCCTTCGCCTTGAGCTCGGCAACCGATTGCTTGACGAAGGAGATGAACCCGGGATAGAGGTGACGGTCCTTTGCTATGCTTCCCTCGGGCGTCCAGTCTATGATCTGGGATCCGCTGTGGGTATACTTCGCGACGGCCAAGTTGGTCTTGCCTTCAGCCTTGAGAGCATGGACGAAACTGAGCTCGGGTCCGAATGTCCCGTAGAAGTCGGGAATCCCGAATGGTTCCCATCCCTCGGAGATCTCGTATCCGCCGCCAAGCGAATACTTGTAGGCGATGGTGGGATCGTCCACGAGCAGGCCCGAGCGCCCGTCCATTTTTTCCAAATCCTCCACGAAAGCCCGCTCCCCCTCCATGTTGCGGTGCCCTGCCAGTACGAATAGGCTTACCTTTTCACCCTTCTCATAGGGCCATTTGGGCAGAGTGCGTTTGGCGCGCGGTAGTTTTCCGATGGAGCGGAGGTAGGCGTCGGCGTAGTTTTCCCCGTGCTGGAGCTGCCCGAGCGTACCGTAATGATAGTGCAGGCCGACGGGATTGCCTATCTCCACCCCGACATGTGAGGTGGGGACGTAATCGACCAGCGGGTCGGTCCTGGCCACTTCCTTCTGGCCTTGACTGATGGCGTACATTCTCGGGCGCAGGTCCATGCCCCAGATGGTCTTGGTGCAAAGCTCGCCCAGGTAGAACCGGAGACGGGGAAGCTCGAGGTCGGCTCGCCAGCGGGCGATGAAGTTCTTCAGGTTCTTCCCGTAGTTGGCCATGTAGGCCTCGTTGAACATGTCGTTTTCCCCCTGGTGCCACATGAAGCCCTCGATGCGGTATCTGATCTTGCTTCGGGTCAGCTCCGCGAGGGAGGACTCGACCAGTTTCCTTGCCAGCGGATACATCTTGAAGCCCATGGGGTCGTCCGGGTTCCAGTCTCCGCCCAGGTGGGTTCCCCCCGCGGCGCACTTGATGACGGCAATCGGGGACCGGGTGGCCCCGGAGACCTTGCGGGCAAAGCTTAGCTCGGGCCCGATGACCCCGTTTACGGGCTGCAGATCGGTCCAGCCCTCCGAGCGCATTTTGTTTTGCCGCCCGATGCAGTAGGAGAAGCGGATGCCCGGCTGGGCTTTATCCAGCCCCAGGTAGCGGGGGAATCGACTAACGTCCCGGGCTTTGGAGTCGGACCCGACCATGTTTGACTGTCCCGCGAAAAAGAAGACCCGAACGATGGATGGGTCTTCTCCGTGCCCTTGTTTGGCCGACGAGTGAGCCGATGAGAGAAAGAGCAGGGCCGTTGCGCCTGGCAACAGACCGGAGGGGAAAAGGGCGGGAAACTTCATCTCCCCACCCAAGCATCCGGGCCAGGCTCAGTCAAGCGGGAGGGGGATGTCTGCAACCGTTCCCGGCTCAGGGGAGGGCCTGCTCGTAGGCGTTGGTCGTCTGGTTGTAGTAGAACCGTAGGGTTGGCCCGTAGGCCACGAAATAGAGCCAGGACCCATCCTTGTTGCGGTACAGGTGCGGATAGATCGAGGGGGAGGTCCACAGCCAGCGCTGGTGCGGGTTCCACATCCACATGGAATTGCCCTGCCCGGGAACCGTGAAGAGCCAGCCGTGGCTGCCGTGATGGAGCCATTTTTCGTTGCCCCGGAAGAAATTTCCGAACCAGGGTGAATGTAGCCAGCCTCCCTGGCCAAGGTCGGTCGAGCCGGAAAGGGCGGGAGGCAGCCCGGCGGTTGCCGTGGACGGTTCCTCCCCGGGCTTGAGCCGGATGAAGAAAGTCGCGCTCATCCCGTGGGCGCTTGCCTGAAGGGATACGCTCATTCTGCCGGATACCTTGACCGCGGTGGCGAGGTGGTTCTCGATTGCTACGGCATCTCCCGGCACGGTCCATGAGACCTCCGCGGGGGAGAGGTTGGTCACCGTTCCGTCGTCGAGGACGAGGTCGGCCTTCAGCGGTGAGGATTCACCCTCCTGAAGGGTTCTCTTCTCGGCCCGGGCGGCGAGTACCTTGGGGACCGCGAAATCGGCGAGCGGCCCTACATGATTGACGATCCTACGGGAAGCGTCGGTGGAGACGCCCGCGAAGGCGGCCCCGAATACCCCCTCGTTCTCGATCCCGGCCCCGAGGGTGCCTGCCCCGAGGAACAAGAGAGCGAGATTCTTGAGGAAGTCCTTCATTGAAAGCGTTTATTATTATGGCCGACCATGGTCCGGATCAAGGGGTTTTTGAGTTCGTCCGAATTCGGCTTCCTTTGGGAGGCATCTTAAACGAAGGGACGGAACGATAAGCTTGTCGGGAAAACTTGATTAGTAGCACGGCACGTACAAGGTAGTCCTTTCATGCGCATCGATGAAGCTCACCGTAAGGCGACCGGTCTTTTTAGGAAGCGGGGTTGGCGGGTATTCAAATTTCAGCGGGATGCGTGGAAGGCGTATGCGTCCGGAGAGAGCGGTCTTGTTCATGCCCCGACGGGAACGGGTAAGACCTATGCCGTTTGGTTTCCGCCACTCGCCGAGTGGATGACGGGGCAAAGGAGGGGAAAATCCGCGCCCGGTTTGCAGGTCCTGTGGATTACGCCTCTGCGGGCTTTGGTCGAAGACACCAGGCTTTCCCTCCTCGAGCTTTGCGAGGAACTGGAGGTCCCATGGACGGTGGAGGCGCGCACCGGTGATACCTCGGGTGCTCTTAAGGCAAGGCAAAGAAGGCGGCTCCCCTCTTGTCTGGTCACTACCCCGGAGAGTCTTTCCCTGCTCTTGTCCTATCCCGATTTCAAGGAGTCGGCCTCCGAGCTCAAGGCAGTCGTGGTGGATGAGTGGCACGAGTTGCTTTCCACTAAGCGGGGTACCCAAACCGAGCTCTGCCTTGCGAGGTTGCGCAAATGGAACCCGTCTCTCAGAACCTGGGGCTTGTCGGCGACCCTTGGTAACCTGGAGGTCGCCATGTCAGCTCTCCTCGGGACGAATGCCGAGGGCACCTTGATCAACGGCGGAATGAAGAAGAAATTCGTCATCGAAACGGTCGTGCCAAAGAGCCTGGAAAGGTTTCCTTGGGCCGGGCACCTAGGGGGAAAACTGGTGGAAGAAGTGGCCAAGCGCATTGAAGGAGCCCAAACGAGTCTCGTGTTCACCAACGTCCGTTCGCAAACCGAATACTGGTTCAACGCCTTGCTTCTGGTGAGGCCGGAATGGGAGGGACTAATCGGCATCCATCACGGGTCCATCGAAAGAAAATCTCGCCGTGAAATCGAGGATCGTTTGCGTACCGGGGAGATCAAGGCCGTGGTATGCACGAGCAGCCTGGATCTGGGGGTTGACTTTTCTCCGGTCGACCAAGTGATCCAGATCGGAGGACCCAAGGGAATCGCCCGCCTGCTGCAGAGAGCGGGCAGGTGCGGGCATCAACCGGGAGCCTCGAGCCAGGTGGTTTGCGTACCCACTCAGGCCATGGAACTGGTCGAGTTCGCCGCCGCCCGTGACGCCATGGAGGATAAGAGGATCGAGAAGCGCGAGCCTTTGCGGGCCCCTTTGGACCTTTTGGCTCAGCACCTTGTGACTCTGGCCTTGGGGGAGGGATTCCGTGAGCGGGAGGCTCTTGAGGAAATTCGTTCCGCTTGGTCCTACCGGGACTTAACGGACGAGGAATGGGGATGGACCATTGATTTCCTCGTCAAGGGGGGGAAGAGCCTTAAAGCTTACGATCAGTTCAAAAGGGTGACCCGAAAGAAAGGTCTGTTTCGCGTGGATTCACGAAGGGTCGAGAGGTTTCACAGGATGTCCATAGGCACCATTACGAGCGATCCCGCAATCCTGGTCAAGATGAGGTCGGGCAAAAGCCTGGGCACTGTCGAGGAATCCTTTGTTTCGAGGCTCAAGCCGGGATCGAACTTTTTCTTTGCGGGGAGACTGCTGGTCCTCGACAGGGTGCGCGACCTTACTGCCTACGTGCGTCTGGCCAAATCGAAAAAGGGGACCATTCCCGTATGGGGAGGGGGGAAATCTCCTCTTTCTTCCGAGCTTGCCGATACGGTGAGGGAAAAGATGAGGGAGGTTTCAAATGGAAGCTTAAAGGGTAGAGAAATGAAGGCAATGAAGGAGACACTGGCTTTGCAGGCGGAGTGGTCCTCGTTACCCGGTACGGATGGGTTCCTCATCGAGAAAACAAAGACCAGGCAGGGAACGAGCTGGTTTCTTTTCCCGTTCGCAGGGCGTTTGGCGCACGAGGGAATGGCCGCCCTGGTCGCGTACCGAATGAGTAAGCTCGAGCCCATGACTCTTTCCGTTTCTTTTAATGACTATGGGTTCCATCTTTGCTCGAACACGGATAGGGACGTCGGCGTCTCTGAATGGAAATCCCTTCTCTCCCCCGATGGCTTGGTTGACGAACTGGTTGCCTGCATGAACCTGAGCGAAATGGCAAAGAGGCAATTCCGTGAGATTGCCCGGGTGGCCGGACTCGTCTTCCAAGGGTATCCTGGATCTCCCAAATCGGGTCGACAGCTTCAGGCATCGGGAGGCTTGTTCTTCGACGTCTTTTCAAAGTACGAACCGGACAACCTCCTCCTCATCCAGTCGAGGAGAGAGGTACTTGAGCGACAGTTGGAAGTCGAAAGGATGAGAGAGGCTTTGGCCCGTATCCGAGAGCAAGAATTCGTTCTCAATCACCCCGCTAGGCTGACTCCTTTTGCCTTTCCTCTCTGGGCGGAGTCGATCCGGGCTCAGTTGAGCACCGAGTCTTGGGGAGACAGGGTTCGTAAAATGTCTGAAAAATTGGAGGTCTCGGCATGAGCCTGAACAACGGGGGACTCGAGCTAGGCTGGGGTGGCGAAACGCTTTTGATCTGCCCCGAAAAGGCGGTTTTCTGGAAGAAGAGAAAAGCTCTCTTTGTCGCGGATACCCACTTCGGAAAGGCGGCGACTTTTCGGAAGTCGGGTATTCCGGTTCCGGAAACCTCCTCCCGCGACGACTGTTTGCTCCTTGAACAGCTGGTATCCCGCACAAAGGCGGAAACCCTTGTTTTTCTAGGCGATTTTCTCCATGCGCGTGAGGGAAGGACCGAGGAGGTCAGGTTGGATCTGATCGCATGGAGGGAAAGGTTGCCCAAGCTTGAGCTACACCTCGTGCGCGGAAATCACGATCTGCGTTCGGGCGATCCTTGGCCGGAACTGGGCATAAAATGCCATCCCGAACCGTGGAGGGAATATGAATTCGAGCTCAGGCACCATCCCGTCGAGCGTTCTTCGAAACCCTATCTTGCCGGACACGTTCATCCTGGTTTTGCCCTGAGGGAAAGGGGAGGCACAAGCCTGCGGGCCCCTTGTTTCCAAGTTGGGGAGGAGAGGATCATACTACCTGCATTCGGCGATTTTACCGGACTTCGAAAGGTCGTTCCTGGCGAGGGAGACCGCATATTCATGACGGATGGAAGAGAAGTTCTTGAAGTGCCGGCCCGGGGTTGGAAATCCACAACCCCGAATTGGAAAAGAAAGGTTTAGAAAAGCAGGAGATTCCCGTCTTCGTCGATTCTCGTTCCGTCCTCGGCACGGCTGGTCTCGTTGCCGGCCAAGTTGCGTACCGTTTCCAAGGTATCTGCTTCGGAGGGCTTCTTGTCGAGGCGCCTTCGCTTGATCCTCGGAAACCTTAAGGCAACGCCCGACTTGTGTCGGCCGGAAAACCTCACCCCCTCGAAGGCAACCTCGAAGACGAGCTCGGGCCGCACGCCTCGGACTGGTCCGAAGCGACCCGTTATATTGGCCCGAACGAAGCGATCGACCTC
>CEUU01069936.1_pt1 | contig 10045 bp, 8 predicted proteins | sample 531321 | NCBI WGS metagenome assembly CEUU01 (sample SAMEA2622658, study PRJEB7988) | marine metagenome | isolation source: saline water (ENVO:00002010), including
TCAAAATGACAATTTTTCCATGATTGATTTTGTATATTGCTACACACGCAATCTATCAATCTATCAACTGATTTATAAGCTTCAATATTTAAAAAATTTTTACAGAAACTTGTCTTAAATAAATCCATTTGATTTCTAAGTTCCTCTATAGAAAACTTACTAATTTTCTCGATATTTGACTGCTGGATACTGACTAAAAGGTCTAGTGACTTCTTGATCAATAAATCTTTATTATCGTCATTAAAAATTTTGATAAGGTCTTCATCGCCTAGATCTTCTTGAATTGTAAAACCCATCTCTTCATCATGATGGAATACTTTTACAGCATCTACATTATTTGCAAGTAAACTTTCTGAGATTTTAATAAAATCTCTATGATTGCCTTTAGTAGGATTTAAATAACATAAAATTTTTGTTTCAGTTTCTGAAAATATTCGCCAATATTCTCTGCCACTTGCTTCATCTTTAAGGGGTAAAGCTTCATTTGCATCGAAGTCGAATTTTTTTGCTAGATTTAATACTTCTTCTTCTTTCAATTAACTATTCTTAATCTCATCAGGAAGAGGAGTATCATCAGGTACGAAAAAGTCTGGCATTAATTCTCCAAAAGGAACAGATGCATATTTTGAAAAATCCTTAACGCCTGATTCATGAAGAACTATATCATCTATACAGAAATTCCCTGTAAATTCTTTGGAGTCTTTTGTGAGAATCTCATAGGCTGCATCTGCCATTATCTCAACGGTTCTTGATAGCCTCATAATTTCGTCACCACCAAGGTGATTTTGAACTGCTGCTGTTGCAATAGCTGTTCTAGGCCATAGAGCATTAACTGCTACCCCCATTTCTTTAAATTCTTCAGCCATGCCAAGAACACACATACTCATTGTGTATTTTGCCATGGTATATGCAACAGTCCCTGCAAACCATTTAGGTTCCATATCAAGTGGAGGAGCAAGATTTAAAATATGGGCATTAGTGGACTTTTTCAAATGAGGTAAACAAAATTTGCTAACCATGTAAGTGCCTCTTCCATTAATCTGATGCATTAAATCATATCTCTTCATTTCTGTATCAGTAACATTTGTCAATTGAATTGCTGAAGCATTATTAATACAAATATCTATACCTCCAAAATGATCGACAGCTTGATTAACAGCATCTCGAACATTATCTTCGCTTCTAATGTCGCATATCACAGGAAGAGCTTCGCCTCCTGCTTCAACTATTTCATCTGCTGCTGTATATATTGTTCCGGGTAATTTTGGATGTGGGTCAGCAGTCTTTGCTGCTATAACCACCTTAGCACCGTCTTGTGCTGCTCTTTTTACCATTGCAAGACCAATGCCTCTGCTTCCACCAGATATAAAAATTACCTTATCTTTTAAACTCATATTTACCTCTCTTAAAATTAAAATTTTTCCATATATGGACGCAAATCTACTTCATGCGTCCATGCACTTCTGTCTTGTGAATGCACAAACCAGTATGTATCTGCAATTGCGTCAGGTTTAAGTATCCCATCTTTATCCTTTAATGCGTATCTTTCAGGGAAGTTTTCCTTGATAAATGCGGTATCTATCGCTCCATCGATCACAAAATGTGCAACATGAATACCTTCTGGCCCTAGTTCTCTGGCCATGCTCTGACAAACTGATCTAAGCGCAAATTTCGCACTTGAAAAAGCTGCAAAACCAGAACCTCCTCGCAACGAGGCAGTCGCTCCTGTAAAGAAAATACTACCAGAGCTTCTTTTTCTCATATACTTAGCAGCTTCTCTTCCTGTTAAAAATCCTGCAAAGGCAGCCATTTCCCAAACTTTTTTAAAAACTCTAGAGGTTGTTTCCTCGATAGGAAAATATACATTTGCACCCGGATTAAATATAACTACATCTATAGGAGCTACCTCTTCTTCCACCTCTTTAAAAAAACTTTGTATTGATTCTTCGTCTCTAGCATCAACTCCATAGCCCTTAGACCAGCCTCCAGATTTTATAATCTCTTGAGACAATTCTTGAACTTTTTCTATATTTCTTGGTCTCCTAGCTGGACAAACTTTATAGCCATGACTTGCAAATTTTCTAGTTATTGCCGCACCGGTAGCATCACCAGCTCCGATGATAATTGCAGAATATTTTGAAAAATCTTTCATAACAGTGTTTAATTGTTTTACTTTACAAAATTGTTAATAGAAATGATAGTAGACTTTATTTTTGACGTAGCTAGTCCTAACACATATTTTTCACATAAGTTAATCCCAGATATTGAGAAGAGGACTGGAGTAAAGTTTAACTACATACCATGTTTGCTTGGTGGAATACACAAAATCACTAACAACCAACCTCCTTTCATCGCTTACGCTGATTGTAAAAATAAAAGCGACTATCAGATGCACGAAATAGAAAGATTCGTTAAACAACATAACTTAACAAATTATAAATTTAATTCACATTTTCCTCCTGTCACAATTCAGGTGCAAAGAGGTGCAATAGCTGCACAAGAATTAAATATATTTGATGATTATATTGATTGCATGTTAAGAGCTATGTGGGAGGAAGATAAAAATCTTTCAGATGCAGATGTTCTTCAAGAAGTTTTGAAACAAAATGGCTTTGATGTCAGCGCAATTTTTGAGATTGTTACATCTCAAACATGTAAAGATAAATTAATTTCAAATACTGATTCAGCAGTTTCAAAAGGTGCTTTTGGGGTTCCAACTTTTTTTCTTGATGACCAAATATTTTTTGGAAAAGATCATCTATACCAACTTGAACTTTATATTAATTCAAAAAAATAGAACTTTTAATAAAAGATTCTTTCATATAAATAAAATGGGGCTCATAAAAATGATGAAAATTATAAATAGTGCAGTTTTTTTTGTTTGCATCACTATTTCCCAATCATATGTTCAAGCGAGTCTTTTTAATGATGGTGTTTTGATTAAGAGTGAAGATTCAATTAATCAGTGTTACTTATACAAACCTAATTTAGGTGCTGTTCAAAATATAGATAACATGGACATTAAGTCAGACCGTTTTGAAATTACGGAAGAAAAAGTCTTGATCCTCAATGGCAATATTGAATTGGATTTTCCTGATGGTTACATGTTCACAGAAAAAGCAAGAATAGACAGATCTAATGGTTTAGTTGAATTCAGAAAAGGTGGTGATATTTATTTGAATGATTTTTTCTTTCGTGCTGAGGAAGGCATATTTAATCAAGATAGTAATGTTATGAACTTAATAAATGGTGAAGCGTATTTAAAGGATCGAAATATTATTCTTACTTTTAAAAATTTAAATGGTGGCATTGATGAAAAAGTAATTTTCAAAGGAGTTTCAATGACTTCGTGTGCTCATCCTAAAAAAGGCTGGTCTTTAAATGCTTCCTCTATTGAAATAGATAATTCTTCTAAAAGAGGAAAAGCTAAAGATGTTCAAATAAAAATTCTTGATAAGACATTTTTAAAGCTGCCTGTTGTGCCCTTCGCAACTTCAGATGAAAGAATGACAGGGTTTCTAGAGCCTTCAATTTCTTATTCATCAGATGGATTAGACTATATGATTCCGTATTTTAAAATACTGTCAAAAAGTTCAGATATAACTATTGCAACGAGGAATATCTCTGAAAGAGGAGCTGGTATAGAAGGTAATTTCAGGAAATTACATAATTCGGATTCTAATCTAACCAATTTTGATTTTTTATATTTTTACAATGATAAAGAATATGAAAAACTTTATAAAAATTCTTCAAATGCCCGATGGGCATATAGTTTCAAAGATAAATATCAAATTAATAAAAATATTAATCTCGATATAAATTGGTCAAAAGCATCTGATAGTTTAGTTTTGAGAGATATAAGAGGAGAGATATCTTCAATTGGATCAGAGAGAAAACAAAGCCTCAATCAGAATATTACCTTGAGCGCCTCTTATGAAAACCTTTTAATAAGGATACAGCAAAAGAAAAACCAAAGTTTGAATCCATTATTAACAAATGGCTATGAGAAATCTCCTTCTATTGATATTGAGTTTTCTAAAAATCTAGGCAATTTTATAATTTACGAATATTTCAATATTGCAAATTTCAATGCCAGTGAGCTTCATGGGTTTTTTGGAAATGAAGCATCAGGCAAATACCTGATCAATCAAGATAAAATTGTTGAGGGATCAAGAATTTATTCAGATTTTAGAATAATTACTCAAAAGTACTTTTCAAAAATAAACTTCAAAAGCTCGTTAGGTATTAAGAGTATTAAATATAATCTCAGGGATGGCATTAAAACAAAAGATGTAAATGTTCCAAACCTTAAATTCTCAATTAACTCTATTTTTGTCAAAAAAGTTAAGATGCATAGCCATATAATTAAGCCCTCATTAACATATGGATTTGTGGATTATAAGGATCAAACAGATAATCCGGTTTTTGATTCGAATGTTTTATCAATGAATAACACTTTATTTAATAATGAAAGATTCTCAGGTAAAGATAGAATCGGTGATCAGGAATTTTATTCATTACAAATTGAATACAAAAAAAGGCATATGAATATGGATAAAGTATCCCTTAGTGTTTCAAAACAGTTTTTTTTAGAAGATAGAAAGATTTGGCTCAATAATATGATGATGGATATGGACACACATAATTCATCAATGGATATGATAGGAATGTCTGTCCCTTCAATGAATATGTCTGGATCGATGATGAATAATTCGTCTCCAATGATGAGTATGCCAATGGATGAGGGCCCAATTGTAGTGATGGCAAAATGGATGCCTAGTATGAAAACGATGTTGATGTCATATGGTGGTTACTTTGAAGAAACTAAAAAAATACCATTGGGTGGTCTAACTTTTAAACATAAGTTTCAAAATGGGGACATTGGTTTTGCAAAAAGGTACAGGCGTATGTCAGGAGATTTCAACGTAGTTTTAGATTACTCAGAATTCTTTGCTAATTTAAAAATTAATCAAAATATATCTCTAATTGCAAAGTTTAAAAGAGACGATGAAAATCATGAAAAAATAGAATCAGCATTTGGAATTGGTTATGAAAATTGTTGTTTCAAATTTAACATTACAGCATCTGATAAAAATCTCTCAAAGTACCTAACAAATGTAGATTTAAATTCGTATATATATCTTAATGAGGCTTGGGATAATATAATTAGAATAGAGAATAAAAGCAGAGTAAACTTTCAATTTCAGCTTAAAGGATTAAACTCTTCGCTAAAAAAAGTTGGAAGATTTTTTGAAAACTCACTATTGGATTACTAATTAATGATATGAAAAACTTTTTGTTAACATTTTTGATTATTTTTACTTTTGATATAAATTCAGAAGTTAAGATTCTAGACAGGGTGGCAATAATCGTCGATGACGGAGTCGTAATGGAGTCACAAATCCAAAACACTCTCAATAGTGTTCTTGAAAGCTATGAAAGTGATGGAATTAATACGCCTCCTTTAGATATTTTATTAGATCAAATCAAGGAAAAACTTATTATTGAAGAGTTACAACTTCAGCTTGCTGATAGAGCTGGTGTAAAAATTAGTGATGCAGAGTTAAATGTTACGCTGGGAAGACTTGCTGCAAATAATAGGATGTCTCTAGAGGATTTTATTTTATTTGTTGAAGAATCTGGAGATTCTTATGAGCAGCTAAGGGAAGACATAAGAAAAGAAATGCGAATTCAAAGAGTTCAAAGAGGACGAGTTGATTCACAAATAGATATAACTGAAAAAGAATTTGAAGCTTTTTTAGCAACAAATGAGGCTTTAGCAGCGCTTGAACCAGAATTATTGGTAAGGCAGATCCTTGTAAAGGATGTTGAGACTGCAAATTTATTAATAAGTAAGCTTGAAGATGAAAATGGAGATTTTAGTGAATTAGCAAAACAATATTCAAAAAGCGGTAATGCTTCAACCGGAGGGCTTCTTTCCTGGAGAAAAGCTGCAGAGATGCCTGAACTGTTTGAAAAAGCTCTAACAAAACAATCAATTGGATTTACTTCAAGCCCATTAAAAAGTGGGTCTGGCTATCATATTTTGAAACTTGAAGATAAGCGAGGTGAATTCGTTCAATTTGAAGATCAATGGAATTCAAGACATATCCTATTAACTCCCTCTGCAATAAGAAGTGAGAGTGAAACAAAAGACCAATTATCGAACATTAGAGAAAGAATTATCAATGGAGAGAAATTTGAAGATCTAGCTGAAGAGTTTTCTGAAGACCCTGGTTCTGCAAAACAAGGAGGAGATTTAGGATGGCTTGGTTTAGGTGTACTTGCACCGGAATTTGAAGAAATGATGCTTAATACAGGTATTGGTGAATTATCAGAAGTATTTGAAACAGAATTTGGATTTCATTTCTTAGAAGTTCTTGAAAAGAGAAAACATGAGCTTACTGATGAGCTTATTTCCAATAGAGCATATCAAATTTTATATGCCAGTAAGTTTGATATTGAGCTTGAAAATACATTGAGAGCTATGAGAGCTGAAGCTTTTATAGAATTTAAAAATTTAGATTGAAAAAAATCATCTATTCACATGGCGAGCCCGCTGGTATTGGTCCAGATATCATAATTAAGTTGTCTAAAACTAAAATATGGGAAAAGTTTAAAATTCCAGTTATAGCAATTGGTGATAAGAATCTTTTTAGAGATAGAGCTCTTTCTGTAAAGAAGAAAATTAAAATCATTGAGATTGATGATTTAAATAAGGCTAAAAAAAATAAAATTGGTGTTATTCAAATATATAAAGTTTTAGATTGTAATAATTTCAGTGTTGGAAAAATTAACGATTCTAATGCTAGGTATGTTTTAGATAATCTCAATTTTTGCATTAAAGAATCTTTGTTAAATAAAAATACCGCTTTAGTAACAGGGCCAATTAGTAAAGAAAATATCATTTCATTTGATAAAAGCTTTACAGGTCATACGGAACATATAAAGAAAATGACGAATAGCGATGATGTATTAATGATGCTTGCCTCTGAAAAACTAAGAGTTGCATTGGCTACAACTCATGTTGCTTTGAAAGATGTTCCAAAGAAAATTAATCAAAAATTAATAATTAATAAAATAAAAATTCTCAATAGCGAACTTAAAAATAAATTTGGTTTAAAAAATCCAAAAATTAAGGTTCTGGGTTTAAATCCTCATGCAGGAGAAAATGGAAAAATTGGCTCAGAAGAAAAAAATATTCTCATACCTGCAATAAAAAAGCTTAGAAAAGAAAAAATTGATGTTTCATTTCCTATTTCTGCAGACACAGCTTTTTCAAAAAAGTATTTGAATGAGACTGATGCTTACCTTGGCATGTATCATGATCAGGTACTTCCAGTTCTTAAGGCTCTCAGCTTTGGTAAGTCAATTAATATTACTCTTGGGGTTCCAATAATTAGAACTTCCGTTGACCATGGGGTTGCTTTGGATATTGCTGGAACTGATAGGTCAGATATATCTTCACTTAAATTAGCAATGGAAAGCGCAGAAAATCTCATTAAATGAATTCAAGGATAAAAAGAAGAAAATTTGGCCAAAATTATCTAAAGGATAAAGCTGTTTTATTTGAAATGGGTAGTTATATTAACCCAAAACAAAATGATTCATTTATAGAGATAGGTCCTGGAAGAGGAGCACTAACTGAACAAATAAATAAGAAGAATATTAATGTGCTAGCTGTTGATATTGATGAAGGTAATATTTCATACTTGAGAGAAAAATATAATGGGCCAGCAAATTTAAAGTTTATTGAGTCTGATTTTCTTAAATTTATTCTGCCTAGAGATTCTCAATCTCTCAGAGTTATTGGCAACCTTCCCTATAATATTTCAACACAAATAATCTTAAAACTAATAAATGATTATCAAATAATCGATGACATGCATTTTCTTGTTCAAAAAGAAGTTGCAGAAAAGATAAATGGTAAACAGTCTACTAAAAATTGGGGTAAGCTTGCTTTAAAAATATCTTTATTTTTTGAAAGTGAGATTTTATTTGATGTTCCGCCAAGCGCGTTTGATATTAAGCCTAAGGTTGATTCAAGTTTTATAAGACTAATAAAAAAGAAAAATCTTGATTATGATATTTCAATTAAAAACGATTTATTCAAAATAATCGACTTTGCTTTTACGTCTCGCAGAAAAAATATTAAAAATAATTTAAAAAATATTAGGCTCAATTGGGAAAAGATTAACGTTGATCCAAACAAAAGACCTGAAGAAATATCTATTAGTGAATATATTAATATTTTAAAAGAATATAATTCATAAATGTCTCATTATGTAATTGGCGATGTTCAAGGTTGTTATGATGAACTTGAAAATCTCTGTAACAAAATAAAATTCAATCCCCATAAAGATCAACTAATATTTGCTGGTGATTTAGTTAATAGAGGAGCTAAGTCACTTGATGTTATGAAGTTCTGTTTAAAAAATAAGAATTCTATCCGTGCTGTACTTGGTAATCATGATTTTTATTTAATGTATTTAATTGAACATAAAAAAAGGAATGGTTCTCTTAACAAAATATTAGATTCGAAATACGTCAAAGACATAAATAATTGGATTAAACGCTTGCCACTTCTTTTAAAAGTTAATATTGAAGAAAATAATGAAACTTTTTGGATATCTCATGCGGGAATACCCTTCATTTGGAGTTTAAATACTGCAAAAAAACTTTCAGATGAAATACAGAAAGTATTAAAAAAAGAATCATATTCTCTTTTAAAAAATATGTGGGGGGATGAACCAAAGCAATGGAATCATAAATTAGAAGGATCTGAAAGACATAGGACAATCATTAACTATTTTACAAGAATGAGATATTTAGATAAGACAGGTAGTCTAATGCTTGATAAAAAAGATTTAAAATCTCAAAAAAATTATATCCCATGGTTTAATCAAACAATTGAAAATCTCGATGATAATGAATATATAATTTTTGGTCATTGGGCTGCGCTTAATGGTAAAACTAAGCTAGATAATATTATTGGATTAGATACTGGCTGTGTTTGGGGTAAAAAATTAACCGCTATTAGACTAGAAGATAAAAAAATTATTAGTGTTAAAAATGAAAGTATATAAAGTTGGGGGTTCTGTAAGAGACTCTTTATTAGGGGTTGATGCCTTTGATAATGATTGGGTAGTCACTGGATCTTCTCCTGAGGAAATGATTTCAAAAGGTTTCAAGCCTATCGGGAAAGATTTTCCTGTTTTTTTACATCCAGAAACCAAGGAAGAATATGCTCTGGCTAGAACTGAAAGAAAATCTGGCACTGGCTATCATGGTTTTACTTTTTACTATGGCAAGGACGTAACGATAGAAGAAGACTTGCTGAGAAGAGATTTCACAATAAATGCTATTGCCCAAGATGATGATGGTAATATCATAGATCCATGCAATGGCAGAAATGATTTAGAGCATAAGATTTTTAGGCATGTTTCTGATTCTTTTCACGAAGATCCATTAAGAGCAATAAGACTTGCAAGATTCTATTCTTATGCTCATCTATCTGATTTTAAGATATCTAAATCAACTACTGATTATGTAAAAAAGATTGTTGAATCTAATGAGTTATCTGAACTTTTACCTGATAGGGTGTGGGCAGAAGTTAGTAAATCGCTTGAGAATAAAAACCCTAATAATTTTTTTGAAAAAATTATTTCATTAAATTTAAAAAATCCTTTTTTTAAAAATTTAAATTCTACTGTTTGTGATTCTAGTCCCAGTAAACTAATTAGATGGTGTGAGCTTCAAATAAATAATAGTTTCTTGCTTGGTAAAAATCTTCCAATTCCAAAAAAACTTCAACAGTCTAGTAACTGTTTAAAGAACCTTTCAATGATCTCAAAGGACAAAGACAGTTCAGATCAACTTTCTTTGATATATGCTATTGATTTCAAGACAAATAGTGAGCTTATTAAAGAGCTTAAAGTCCTTCCAAATTTAATTGAATCTGAAAAATATATCTCAAAACTGCAAAATAAGATTAACGAAGCAGATTTTTCAATTCTTGCAAAATTTTCCAAAGAGAAAGTTAAAG
>CEUU01004965.1_pt1 | contig 10035 bp, 7 predicted proteins | sample 531321 | NCBI WGS metagenome assembly CEUU01 (sample SAMEA2622658, study PRJEB7988) | marine metagenome | isolation source: saline water (ENVO:00002010), including
TGTGAGGAGTTAGGAAACCTCCTTTACCCATAAATCTTTCATGTGCTTCAGGGTGCATTAGAAACTTCATGAATTCAGTTGTTGCAGGTTTATTATTCGTGGCTGTTAAAACTGTTCCAGCACCAAGAACTGGTCTGCCTAGATCTTTAGAGGCAAATGCAGGGAAATAGAAAAAATCGACATCTTCTCCAGCTTTTGTGCCTTCAGGAAAGAAAGCAGGTATGAAACTAGCTTGCCTATGCATCATACATTTTGGTGGTGAGGTAAATAACCCTTTTGGACTATCCCTGAAGTCAGTTGTTGCTACAGCTTTTGTACCACCTGATACATATTTGTCATTCAATGCAAATGAACCAAAGACTTCCATTGCTTCAATAACTCTTGGATCATTGAATGGCATTTCATTTGAAACCCACATATCATAAACATCAGGTGAGTGAGTTCTTAACATAATATCTTCCATCCAGTCAGTAGCTGGCCATCCTGTTGCACCACCTGATCCAAGACCAATACACCACGGAGTATTTCCGTCTGAAGCCATTTGTTCAGTCAATGTAACTAGCTCTTCCATTGTTTGTGGAATTTCATATCCATTATCTTCAAAGTTATCTGGTGAATACCAAACAAGACTTTTAACACTCACACGATAAAAAATACCATAAAATTGATCTTTACCATTCTCATCTGCATAAGTTGAGAGATCTACCCATGATTGACCTGCAGCATAATTATCTAAGACCATCTGCTTAACATCATCTCCTTGAGGAGACAAGCATCCAGTTGCTGCAATGTTTGCTGCTAATCCGGGTTGTGGGAAAACTGCAACGTCAGCAGGATTACCTGCTTTACAATCAATATTGATAATTTGCTCAAACTCGTCTGAACCACCGTATTCTACTGTTGCTCCAGTAGCTTTCTCAAATATAGACACAACATCTCTGAAATCATCATCTTGTGGTGCCATCCATGGACCAAAAACAACTACTTTTTGACCTGATAAATCTGGACCTTCATAATGTCCCCCAGAAAAAGCAGCCTTAATGGGTAAAATTGCAATCACTATTAAAGCAACTGCACTTAAAAAAAGTTTTTTCATTTTTTTCTCCCAAAATAAAATATATTATTTAATTATTACTCAAATTATCTAACATTGAAAACGCTTTCGTTGTCAAGGGAAAACGATTTCGTTTATAATTAAAAAATATTTGTAAAAATATATTAAAAAAAGAGATTAATGAAATGAGTGATTTAGAAATAATAAAAACTTTCCCAAAAAATTTTATTTTTGGAACTGCGACTTCGAGTTACCAAATAGAGGGCCAAAAGTTTGATGGCTGTGGACTGAGTAATTGGGATACTTTTGCAAAGAAAAAGGGGAAAACTTTCAAAGGTCAAAATGGAAGTATTGCTTGTGCTCATATTATTAATTTTAAAAAAGATTTAAATCTTGTAGAAGAATGTGGATTTACAGCATATAGATTTTCATTTTCTTGGCCTAGACTTTGTCCAAAAGAAAATGGAAAAATTAATAAACTTGGCTTAGAGTTTTATGACAAACTTCTTGATACTCTTCTAGAAAAAAATTTACTACCCTTTGCGACAATTTATCATTGGGATTTACCTAAGTATTTAGACGATAAAGGTGGGTGGACAAACTTAGAGACTGTAAAGAGGTTTTCGGAATTTTCAAACCTCATTATGGAAAAATTTGGTAAAAGGATTCACTCAATCGCAACAATTAATGAACCGTGGTGTGTATCTTGGCTAGGTTATTATTGGGGAGAGCATGCACCTGGAATAAAAAACATAGCAGCTACGGCTAAATCAATGCACAATATCTTATTAGCACATGGCAACGCTGTAGAAATTGCTAGAGAATATCATCACAAGAATATAGGAATAGTATTAAATAAAACACATGTTTTGCCGCATAGCAATAAAGAGGAAGATAAGTTTGCGGCTAAAATATATGATGAAATTCATAATACTTGGTTTGATGAGGCTATTTTTAAAGGAAAATACCCAAAACAATTATTAAATATTTTAAGACCCTACATGCCAGAGAATTACTCTAATGATTTAAAAAAGATTTCAAATAAAATTGATTGGATCGGAATAAATTACTACACAAGAACAATTGTGAAAAAAGATATTAATGAGAAATATTTTGCATTTAAAATTCAACAAGGAAAACTACCTAAAACTGAAATGGGTTGGGAAATTTATCCTAAAGGATTAACACAAGTAATCAAAAAACTTACAAAAAATTATAGCAAAAGTATGCCAATATTCATTACTGAAAATGGAATGGCTCATCCTGATAATTTTGAAAAAGAAGTAATTGATGATCAAGAAAGAATAAGTTTTTATGAAAAACACTTATTGGAAATAAAAAATCTTTTAAAAAGAGGAATACCATTAAAAGGTTTTTTTGCTTGGTCATTATTAGATAACTTTGAATGGTCTTATGGATATAGTAAAAGGTTTGGATTAATATATGTAGACTTCAAAAATCAAAAAAGAGTACCAAAGAATTCATGGTTTGAATTTAAAAAAGCACTAAAATAATAGTCTAGTTCAAATATCCTAAATATTCTTCTTGAACCTCTATCATAGTATCTAACAATCTCTCAGCTGTCCTTGGATCATCTACAACTGGGTCAGCTAACATTGCCAAATAAGCACTGTGCTTAGATTTATTTAATACAGATTCTGTTGTCAAATGAATAGTACCTACCTGATTATTAAGCAAAAGTGCAAAGGGAGAAGGATAATTTTTTAACTTAATTCCTGATAATCCAGATTTATTTACAATTGCTGGAATCTCAACGACAATTCCATTTGATATTTCATCTATAAAATTTTGATTAGGCAAATTGACAGCAGCTTCAGTATATTCACTGTCATTCTCTATGGCTTCTATGATTGGAACAACTCTTTCATACACTTCTCTATTCGGATCAAAAAATTTAGAAATAGATCGAGTATTTTCATGGAATGACAAACAATGCTTTTTATAATTACTATAAAATTCATTTATCGCATCGTGATCTGCGACATTATGAGCCCATTGAATATACTCTCCTAAATGACTATCAGTTGTTATTGGTACAAATCCATAATCTTTATATAATTGAAAAAATACGCCCCTTTCACCTCCCGGCTTAGACTTATGATAATCATCATATTGATTGATAATTTGTGAATAATAATTTTCAAATTTCTCTCTAATAATGGGATATCCGTCTACTCCAGTATCTTTGTATTTAGCCTCAATTAAAATACTTAGATGGTTTAGTCCTCCAGCCTTGAATTCAATATTTGAAAAATCTGTTTCCATAAGTTCGGGTAACTGTTTTTTCATTGACATAATTTCATGACATAAGCCTACAAATTTCATTTCTGGAAATTTAGTAGTTACTGCATGACAAATCCTTTGCATTGGGTTTGAATAATTAAATACAAATGCATCAGGACAAATATTATTAATATCCTCACAAATTTCTAATACTGCAGGGATTATTCTAAGAGAGTGAAATAAACCACCTGGTCCACCATTCTCTCCATAAATTTGCTTAATCCCATATTGCAGAGGAATTTTCCAATCTTGATCCCATAGATCAAACCTGTTCCCAATCTCAATAGAAATTATGCAAAAATCTGCATCCTTAAGTGCTTCTTTACGATTAGTAGTAGCCTCTATTTTATATTTGTGATTTAAGGAAGATTTATACTTTTCAGCAATTTCTTTGGTTTTGTATAGGTTCTTGGAATTAATATCGTGCAAAACTATTGTGCTTCCTTCTAGGGAAGTTGATTTAAAAATATCACTTACCGTTCCCAAACCAAATACAGAGCTTCCCGCCCCTATTAAAACAATTTTTTTCATTTTAATTAATACCCCTATAATAATGAAAAAATTGATTGTTAGATAAATTCGATTAATATTATCTAACTCTATCACCATGAAGTCTATGGCCTAATAGAGCTAGTAAAATAATCAAACCGTTAAAAAACTGTCTCCAAGTACCACTCATACCAACTGCAATCACCCCTATTTCCATATAGGCAATAACACCAACTCCAAACAAAGCTCCTATGATTGTTCCCAAGCCTCCCCAGTAGGGTGTGCCCCCTATGAAAACAGCAGCCAATGCTAAAAGTAGATATCCAAATCCTTGAGTAGGGAAAAAAGTATATGTGATTAAAGTAGTAAAAATTCCTGCGATTGCAGCACCGATGCCTACAAACATAAAAGCTTTAATTTTTACAGCATTTACATTAATACCCATTTGTGAAGCACTGACATAATTATCTCCTACATGTTGAACATGAATGCCAAAAACATGTTTATTAAATAAATAATAACAAAAAATTAAAAATATTGCGGCCCAAATCACTTGTACTGGAAAACCATAAAGTTTACCTACAAGCAAAGGATACATCCAATGAGTATCAACTTCCATAATAGTAATTGAACGACTGTTTGTAGATACAAATAAAAATCCCCTTATCAAAAATAATACACCTAAAGAAGCTACAAGAGATGATAAACGCCCAAAGACAATTATTGCACCGACAATTGCTCCAACAAGACCACCAGTTAAAACACCAATAATAAAACACAAAAATGGATCTAAACCAGCTTTAATAAGTAATACAAAAACATATGAAGCTAATGCATATGTTGAAGCAAAAGATAGGTCTATTTCTCCTGAGGCAACCAAAAACACGAGTGGTATAACCATAAATAATAGAGTTGGCATCATTACAAAAACAGATTGATGTAGATTTGGTCTCAACCAAACTTCTGGAGCACCGATTAAAAAAACCAGCATCAAGAGTATGAAATACCCCATGCTCCCTAATGCTCTGCCATTGTTATGTAGAAATTTTTTTATATAGGAATTTTCAATGATCATTTGAATTCTCTAATGTTTGCTCACAGTATCTTTCATTATTTTTATTAATTTCTCTGGACTTGAAACCTCATCTTTATTTAGCTGGTGAACCACCTCACCTCTATCAAGAATTACAAACCTATCTGAAATATCAAAAACATGAAAAATATTATGGCCGATAAATAAAACTGATCGTTCTGTTTTTTTAACATTATTTACGAAATCAAAAACTTTTTGTGTTTCATTTAGAGATAATGCTGTCGTTGGCTCATCAAGAATAATTAATTCTGCTTTATTATAAATTGCTCTGGCAATTGCAACTCCCTGTCTCTCACCACCTGACAAGTTGCCTACTGGTGATTCAGCATCTATTAATTTAGAAGTAAAACCAATTTCACGAATTAGTCTATTTGCTTCTCTAATCTGCTCTTTCTCTCTTATAAAACCAAAAGGGTAAGTCAATTCTTTTCCCATAAATATATTCCAGACAATTGATTGTTGTGGGCATAAGGCTCTATCTTGAAAAACAGTTTCTATTCCAGAAACCCGAGCTTTTAAAGATGACCAATTTGTGACTTTTTCACCTCTGATATATATATCACCATCATCTGGAGAATAAACTCCAACAAGTGTTTTTATTAATGTTGATTTTCCAGCGCCGTTGTCACCAATTAAACCAACAACCTCACCCTTATTTACATGTAAAGATGCACTATTAAGTGCAGTGATTCCACCAAACCTTTTGGTAACATTTTTTAATTCAATGATTTTGTTCATAAAAAGATATTGCTACTGGCTCATAACTTTATAATTATGAGCCAGTATTATAACTTATCTTAACCCAGCATCAGCAAGAGCTTTTACTGCTTTATAATTATTTGTATCTACAAAACCAGCCCCAGTGTCTTGATTAATAGCACCTGTGCCTAAAACTGCAGTTTGGCAAAGTGATAAAACTGGCAAATAACCTTGTAGAAAAGGTTGTTGATCTGAAGTTAAATGAACATAACCTTTTTCAAAAGCTGTCATTATTTGTGGACTAGTATCAAATCCAATTTGCAGAATTTCATTTGGTCCATAATCAGCCGCCTTTGCAATAGCCTCTGCAACATTCATTACATCACTACCACTATGAACAATTACTTTCGTTTCAGGATGTGCATTCAATGCAGCTGAAAATACAGGAATAGTTAGATTTGGATCTGACGCATAGGAGGTATCTCCATCAACAACAGTAACTGTCATTCCATGTTCTTCAAAGACAATTCTTGCACCATCTTCTCTTTGAGCTCTGGCGTAGTCACCTACTGGTACCATTACGATTGCATGGTCTCCAGCTTGAAAACCAAACTGCCTTATTGCCTCTCTTGCAAGAGCTTTGCCTTGTGTTGCTAAATTTGCACCAACATACCCTCCACCAAATTTTGCTCTTACTTCATTTGGATCAACATTTTGATACGTCATGATAATACCTTTGTCAGCAGCTTGTTTAGCAAGAGGCATAAGAGCCTCATTACCAGGATGACCCATCATTGCAATAGCATCAACCCCTAAGCCGATTGACTCTCTAAGTTGACGAACCATTTTTTCAAAGTCCCACTCTGAATAAAGGATTTCTGCATCAGCACCAGTATCTCTTATTGCATTCATTGCACCAGCTGCAACAATACCAGCAAATCCACCTGCTTCTGGACCACCTGCATAAAAATGCATCTTCACATCACTACACCATTTATCACCTAGATCTTGTCCAGAAGGACCAGCAAAAGAATTTAATGATATTGGTAAAGTAAATAAAACAACAATGACTAATTTTAGAAATTTCATAATCCCCCCCTTTTTTTGAAATTATTATAATACTAAAAGTTATGTCGAAATTGTTTTCGGAGTCAATGAAAATATAAATTGCTTAATTTAATTTTGTTCTTTATCAATTATTTGAACCTCAATTCTGGCTAAGGTAACTTAATGAATTTAAAAGAATTTTCAAAAAAAACTGGCATACCCGTATCTACCATTTCAAAGGCCTTGGGCAACTATAAAGACGTAAATATCAATACAAAAAATAAAATCGTTGAATTAGCGAAAAAATATAATTACGTTCCAAATTTATATGCAAAAACACTTGCTTCAGGTCATACATTTTCTGTTGGTTTGGTTCTTCCTTTTACATATAGTTATGAACAAAAAATAACATTAATTGATTTTATAGAAAATATACACTCAAAATTAAACTCAATAAATATTCCAGTAATAATGCTTTTTGCAAAGGACGAAAAAGAGGAAATTCAAGCATTAGACAAGTTGATAAATTATCACAAAGTTAGATTGATTTTATTGAATAATACAAAAGCAAATGACAAAAGAATTGACTATTTAGAGAGTAAAAAAATACATTATATAACTTGGGGAAGGTGTGATAAAAGTGCTTCGAAATATTCTTGGATTGATGAAGATATTGCATTCAGCAACAACTTAGCAGTTAATCATCTAATTGAAAAAGGTCATAACCATATTGGTTATATAGACTCTGATTTAAAATTAAATTATTTTTTGTTAAGAAAAAAATATTTTATTGATAGTCTAAGTAAAAATAAAATTTCGATAAATAAAAAATATTTTGTTAATGGTTACAGAGACAATAAAGAAAAAACAAAAAAAAATATTCAAGAACTACTATTAAAAAATAAAACTATAAGTGCTCTATTTGTATCCTCTCATTTATTTGCAATGCATGTAATTGATGCTTGCAATGAAATGGATAAAAAAATTGGTGTGGATATATCACTGATTTCGTATGATTCAAATATATTATCTTTTTTGGCTCCAAATATAACAGTAGTAAGTCAGGTGGCAAAAGAAACAAATGAACACTTTATAAAATTAATAAATTCAAAAATTAATAATTTAAATAGAAATTATAATTACTTATATAAAACGAAACTTATTGATAATAATTCTGTAGTTAATATTAATAATTGAAAACATTATTTGTTTTGTAAAAATGTTTTAAACTCTGCATCCATGATTTTAATATCATGCTTAGACTCAGGATAAATTTTATTATTTATCTCTGATTTAAATTCTTTAAATGCTTGAATAGATTTCTTTTTAATCTTTCCATAGTCTTCACTCAAATTTGTATAGACCTTTGAGTGTCGTGGGATATGCCCTTTGTTATAGCCAAGTATATCTTCAGAAAATAAATATTGAGCATCACATCCTTGTCCACTACCCATTCCAATTACAAAAATTTCAAAATTTTTAGATATAAATTCACCTACTTTGTTTGGGACTATTTCGATCTCAACAGCAAAAGCTCCTGCATCTTGAATTCTCTTTGTTTGATCAAAAATTTTATTTGCTTCTTTTGATGTTTTTCCAAATGCCCTAAATCCTCCATAAAATGTAGATTTATATGGAATAAAACCGGTATGTCCAACAACTGGTATTCCTTCATCAGAAAGTACCTTTATGTATTTTTCACTTTGTGGACAATAGATAGCATCTGCACCATTTTTTAAATGATTAAACGCTTTATTTATTATTTCATATTCATTCAGATGTATTCCGTATTGTAAACCAACAGTAAAAAAAGTATTAGGAGCAGCATTTCTTATGCTAATAACATCGTTATTTTCAGATGAAATGATCATGTCTATACCTGCTAATTCACATGCTTCAGCTTCATAAGCATAATGAGTATAAACTTCAGCTAGTTTACTTTTCCCTTTTGAATCTAATATATCCTTAACAGTTAGTTTCTTTTGCATAAGATTTTACCTAAAATAATCTTTTACTTACACGCTTAGTTTGACCGTAGCTATATAAACTATCTAATCCACCATCTCTTCCATAACCTGACTTTTTATAACCACCACCTGGTAAGTTTACTGCATCGACAAACCAATCATTATGCCATACTATCCCAGCTTCTATTCTTTCTGCCACCCACTTAGCTTTCTGGTCATTAGATGTAAATATACCTGAAGCTAAACCATATTCGGTTGAATTAATAATATCAATAGCTTCTTCATCAGAATCAAAGTCTAAAACTACAGTGACTGGACCAAAAATTTCATCTTGTGCAATCGTTGAATTTTTATCCACATTTTCAAATATTGTAGGTAAGTAATAATTACCATTTTTATGATTAAGTTCATTTCCACCAAATGCAAGATTTGCTCCTGACTGAATACCAGAATAACAATAATTTGAAACCCTCTTAAGTTGTTCTTTTGAAATAAGTGGAGTTACTTCAGAATTATTATCACTTCCAGGACCAATTTTTAAATTCTCGGTTTTATTAATAAGTTTTTTCAAATATTCATTTTTTACATCCGGGTGAATAATCACTCTAGACATTGCAACACAGATTTGGCCTGCATTTGGCTTAAATACACCATTAATAGTACTTTCAACTGCTTGATCAATATTTGCATCTGGAAAAATTATTGCTGCTGATTTTCCACCTAGCTCTAAGTGACATGGTATAATTCTGTCAGCAGTTTCTCTTATTATTTCTGAGGCTACCTCTGTAGAACCTGTAAAAACTATCTGATTTACTTTTTTATGTTTTACAAGTTTTTTGCCAGTATTCTCACCATAGCCATGGACGATATTAACTAAACCTGGTGGCAATTCAATTTCTTCAAAAATTTTTCCAAAAATGTTTGATGAAATAGGGCAAAGTTCTGGTGGTTTTATCACTATAGTATTTCCTACAACCAAACTTACAGCGACTGATCTTGCAAATAATGAAATTGGATAATTCCAAGGAATAATTTGTAAACTAACACCATAAGGCTCTAGTATAACATAATTAAAAGTATCATTACTTGATGGGATAAGTTTATATTCAATTTTATCTGTAATCCCAGCATAATAGTCAAAAACAGAGGCAGCCCCCTCAAACTCTCCTTCACACTGCAATAAAGTTTTTCCATTTTCCTTACTTAATATTTGAGAACCATATGACTTATATTCTCGAAGTTTTTTTGCTATTGCTCTTAAATAGAAGGATTTCCTCGTAGGATCCATATCTTGAAGAATTCTTTTTTGGTATGCTTTAGACGCTGCATCAAATGCCAAATCGATTTCTTCTTCGAGAGCTTCATCGATAAAACCTACATCA